>Ga0193743_1000129_pt1 | contig 58620 bp, 67 predicted proteins | sample L2c2metaG_FD_143038 | JGI IMG/M metagenome (GOLD analysis project Ga0193743, IMG submission 143038) | Soil microbial communities from a riparian zone of the East river system, Colorado, United States - L2c2 | ecosystem: Environmental > Terrestrial > Soil > Riparian zone | place: USA: East River... | reverse complement strand
GGGTTATTGGTTATTGAGGACTTATGGGTTATGGTATGCAAATCCCCGCCCACCGAGTTGGTGGACCAAAAAATATATGGGATTTCGGGGTTTATGGGTTATCAAAGTCATGGGTTATGAGGGTGTCAACTGTATGTGCAAGGCAGGACAATTTTGGTACATGCCATCGTTGCAGACTCCCGGCTAGCAGGGTCTAGAGTCCGCCCAAAGTCCACCTGTACATGTAATTTTGAGTGTAGGCTTATGAAAACAGCTGTAAGCTTTCAAGCATCATGTTCCGAATTCACCGCAATATATCGGCATTTCATAATACAGGACAGCAATACTAAATATAAAGACAACACATAAAGATAGCGAGAGCAGGCATGTATAACCAGGCTTTCCTTCTCTAGTAACGAATACCAGAGGGACGCAGTTAGAGAACTTTGAAAAAAGCTTTTTTTTTTTTTGGGACGTTGTATTGTTGAGTTTTTTTGTTATGTCGAGGGGAGGGAGGATCATTTCAAACAAGTCGCAGTTTGTCGGATGTGCTGAAGATTTTGATAGTTGGAAGTTGGTATTGGTGTCCAGTCGAGTCGGAAACAAGTCGAATCGGAAACAAAGAGCTGGCAAGAGATATGTTACAGGAAGAACGATTCAGCAATAATAGCGCATAAAGAAAAGAGGCGGAAGAGAAGAGCAAGTGTCGAAGATGTTGGGTCAAGATTTGGAACCGGCATTTCCTTGGTGGGGCTAGAAAGAGTCAGTAATGCAATTTCAATCACAATCTACCGCAGAAATTGCGCCACATTGTTCGCAGTGACTCCACATTGTGCGATGACCGTTGACACTGGAGGCACAGGCGATCCTAAGTTTCGGGATTTGTGTACAGTTTGCCCTGAATTGCCAAGCAAACAAAAATGAAAGCCCTTTGATGAGATAAAAAGTAGATACCAGAAAGAATTTTGCATCATACCCATGGTGGATAAAAGGGCTTGAAGGCTGCAGCAATCCAACCGGGGACGAGTTGGGGGGTAGAGTGGAGTTGTCAGAATTAGGGTCCACCAAGCCGTTGTTGCGGAAGAAAGGAACCGGATAGAGGTCAAAGGATGGGTACGTTGCTGCGAACGTGCATATGAATGGTCATCATATTCCTAGAGTCAGAAATATGCGTACGAATGCCTAAGATAGGAGAGTCCGATGCGCTAGATGAAATTGAACTAGCGCCGGATTGCAGGCGACTGTGATGAATGTTTGAATACAAAGGTTCAGCTTCTGACATTGCGACGTCTGTATCAAGCTCAATATTTGGGAAAGGGACGAGTTTCAATTGCTTGGTTGACTGGTAGCGAATGGACGATAAATACTACGTCGGCGATTGGAGAGGAAGTAAATACCACAGGGGAAACATCGTCGAAGTCGGCGTCAAGTTTTCTCTTCAAGGTCATAGCGTGGGATTGGAGGGACGGGTAAAGAGAGTGCGGTTTGGCAAGAGAGAGAGGTTAAGAGAATAGCTTGGGAGATTTCACGTCCTTATACGTCGGATTTGTTGTCTGATGTTTGTAAGTGCCGTTGAACGTCACGTGATTGACATTGCCTTTGTCCCGCTCCAGCTCAAACGCTCCTTAACATCATGAATAATGCCATCCTCGACCCTTTGCTCGAATACATGGCCACCTATCTTCCTCCTTCACTTTACTCAGTCGTAATCACCCTGCTCTCACATTCATTCGCCACCGCTACATCAATTGCCAGGCTGTGCAGTTTGCTCCTCCCTACATACTGGAATGTACAAGCATTCCTGCCTGCCATCATTAGCATCCTGGCGGCTTATCTTGCATTAGCAAGTCTATATCGGACCACTAGCTGGGTTTTAAGAACCGGTTTTTGGTTTATCAAGTGGGGCACTATTATCAGTATTTTGTTGGCAGGAGCGTCATATTACGTGGGAAATGATATTGCAGTGGGAAATAGGGGCATTATTCCAGACATCGGCAGATACATGATAAGTCTGGCGAATGGTGACCAGGGTTCTGCAGAGGATTGGCGGAGAGCCAAGTTACAACAAGGAAGGAAACAGAAGTCGCCAAGACCAAAAGCATGGGAATCATTCGAACGCCATCGTGAATGGCAATATCAGGAAGCAAACAACGGCCAGGTCGAGGGCGAGCACCTGACGATGATTATTGCAGACGCTGTTGACCATGTTCTCGAGAAAAGCGAATGGTGGGCTGTAATGAGGAACATATGGGGTAAAGGTCAGGAACACTCGGAAGGAAGGTCTTCCAAAAATACAAAAAGTAATAAACCACCACCCAGAAGTTCTCGCTCGAGATGATAATAAAGTAGAATCAATTTTGCATGCCTCCATTATGTAAAATGGTGTAGGTACATAAGTGAATCAAAATCCACCATGGGTGCTTCCATTATGACTTTTCTGTGGCCTCAGGATGATTCATTCGATAACTGTGAGTTGAGTTTGTTTCATATCCTTCGAGTCATCAATAGTAGGCGGAACTTACTGAGTGATACGTCCTAGTTGTGAGAGTCCAGAAAGACCGACGAAGAAGTTGACCTGAAGAGATTTATGTCAACAAACGAGTAGGCATGGAAAATATGCTGCGTACTGCTGCCAGGCTGTAGTTGACGGGAGTGATAACAAGTGAGTATCGAACCCATATAAATCCAGTCGCAGCGAGAGCTACAAGAAGTACAATTTAGGATAACATTCTCAAAAGAAAACAGGAACCTGCCTATGCATACCGAGGTTTTGGGATACACTCAGCTTTTCTGCGGGACGACTGAGATCTTTTACACCTGCAGCGACCAAACACCACTTCATCATAGGTGCCCAGAAGAACACAGTCTTGGGTCCTGCATGTTTATTGAAGATGAGAGTGCACCTTTACGTGGAAGTGCTGGGTCTTCACCTGCTGGATGGTTCATGAACGAGGAAAACTTAGAAACACTTGCGGATGCTGCAGCCCCAGACATATTGACGGAGTGTGATTATGCTAGTTGAGAGAGGTGCCAAATACTTCAACTATTATAATTATGTAATACGAAGATATTGAAAAGACTAGCGTCCATAGAGGGATGAGCTGGATTTCAGTACCAATGTCAACGCGAATATATTCCTTATAAAAACGACCAAATTTTTGATCCTAATTCGAATTGCTTCGGAATTAAAAATCTGGAACTTGAAGGCATACCTCACGCAACAGGTCGACGCATTCGCACAAGAGCAGGATAGGAGACCCTCCTTCAGAAAGGGGCTTTTCCTGCTCATAATTCAAGAGAGCCAGACTCAATCCAAGGGTTTACCATCCCGCCGGGAAATAATTGCTCATCAGAAAATTAGTGCGGCCGCTGCCAGTTGTTGACATTATAGTTTTGTTTCTGACGCTGCCATGGGATCAGACTGGTTCTAATGGTGTGGCAATCTATCCTTTCCACAAGGCTTCAATATTCAGTGATTACTGTAACGCTGTGTAAGATGGTTCCTCTTATTGCATCCTCCTAGATTATATATTGTTGGCTTACAGACCCACTAAATAATTTCTTCGGACGTTGCGGCACTTTTTTTTTGATTGTAATCATACTTTGTACTCAGTCTCTCAGTCTGTGATTAGGTCTGCGCTTACTCAAAATTGGCCCCAGCTTTTCGTAGGTGTATGTATGTTATAATGGTCACTTTGAGCTTACGTGCGCTTGACAGATTTATCGGCTTTTACTTGGTATTGATATGGATGCAAAAGCTAGCACAATTCCTATCTATGTGGCAGAGAACACATTCGTCGGGGCTTCGTGTTCGCGATCCCAACGTAATTCTTTCCCTAGTATTTCATTAAATGGTGGATCTTCTTCCGCAAAAATACGTCTCTTCTTCTGTCCACTAATTTCGATGATGCCAGTGTGTGATGTATGTGGGTGTACTACTTGAAGTAGTATTGTATACCTCAGTGACAACTATACATAATTCACACGAATTACAACCCATTTGGCATGAGCAAGGATCAATAGCGTCTTCTGATATTAGTTCAATTCAAGTTTGTCTGTCCGATTATCTGCTTCAAAGCACAAAGACTACAATTATTCATGGCTCAGACAACTCTGCTACAGTACGAAGCGCCTTGTGAGTTTCTATGCATTGTATAAGTGTTTTGATACCTATGGTTTTCCAGGGCCTGTTCACAGTCTTGACTGGTGTAAAACTTCAGCGCCAGGCCAACAACTACGGCCTAGATCAGCCTTTCGTCTTGGAGTCGCCTCATTTACAGAAAACTATCAGAATCAAATTGCAGTGATCGGTCTGCAGGATGAAAGAGTCCTTGTGGAAGATGATTTCACTGATTACCCCGACTTTGTAACGCTATGCGAAGCATATCATGGATATCCAGCGACTAGCTTGCAATGGCAGCCGGCCTCCGCTCAGAACCATTCATGGTCACAAAAATCGGCATCAACAGAACTTTTAGCTACCACAGGTGATGCTTTGCGGATATGGGAGTACAATGGGGAGGCACCTGCGGCATCATCAACTTATGTAGGACGCCAACCTGCGATATCTTCAGGTCACAGCTTGACCATGAAAACCGCGCTCTCCGGGGTGCGTACTATCTATCATCTTTTGCTTCTTGTGTATGCATAACAAACTTCCACTGGTTCAGCAGTCTAAAGTGCAAACCCAATCTGCGGGAGCACCTCTGACAAACTTCTCGTGGAACGAGAAAGCACCGAATCTAATTGTAACTGCCTCTATCGACACGACTTGCACTGTCTGGAACATCGATACATCCACCGCCATGACCCAACTCATTGCCCATGATCGAGAAGTTTATGATGTTGCCTGGTTACCAGGATCCACAGATATCTTCGTGTCTGTTGGTGCCGATGGAAGTTTGCGTGCCTTCGATCTTCGTAGCCTTGAACATTCTACCATCTTGTATGAGACTGAGACTCCCGCTCCCAAGAACGTTCCACCACCCACAGCAACCCCTTCAGCCTCCGCACGGCCCCCTACCTCTCCTCTTCTAAGGATTTCTTTTAATCCTGCAGATTCAAACTATATGTCTACTTTTCACATGGATGGTGCTGATATTCAAATCCTGGACATGCGCAGCCCAGGCCAACCGGTCATGGAACTTAGAGGCCATCACGCGGCCATAAATGCCCTCGGGTGGGGCTCCGCTGAACGACCTTTACTAGCTACAGCAGGTAAGAACGTCAGAGAACCACTTCCAACCAGGATTTACTCCATTTCTTGACAGCCGACGATTGTCAAGTACTGTTATGGGACCTTTCAAACTATACCCAGGGAGCGGCGTCACCACGCAGTGCAGGTTCAAGATTGAATTCTCCACGTCCAGATGCGAAGAAAAGAATTGTAACCGAGCCGATCATGGCATATACAGCGCCCAGTCAAATCACGAATCTAGCATGGTCACCTCAAATTCCAGGTATGACAATGAATTCGGGATACTCAACTGTTACAGGCGAATGGCTTGCCATCGCTTCTGGTAAAACGATAAAGGCGTTGAAAGTGTAATCTCTATTGGCCTGTACCAAGAATGGTTCAACGGCGGATTGATATGTACATGCTGGAATAGACGAGTCAGGTACATTGGCATGACAGGGGTTGCATTCTTCCACTGATATACTCGCTCCTTTGGTTTCCTGGGTACTTCACTATTCGTATTTTACTATCTAGTCATGATCTTGAAACAAGGCAGAGTGATATTCCAGGTCGCCGTTACCATTAACAGCACAAACTTTGTTCATTGCATTTCTGTTGCCATTTTTATGGATTAAACAATCTTTTTGTTGCAATTACAATATTTACCGCGAGAAAGGAGCGAACGAGTGTTCGAGAGGGAAGTAGTGGCACAACAGAACCTCATAGGAACCTCAAACAAGCATACCACTGATAAGTTTTTGGTCAGTTCTCTGCGGAAGTAATTCAATCGGTGTTGGAACTTACACAATGCCAGCAGTTTGAAGGGTAGACAAAAATCCACAAATCATAGCAGAAAGCGCCATGCGTGCAATGACCTTGCGACGGGTAGGTGCCAATGCACTAAGCACACCGATCTGAATCCCAAGAGAACCGAGATTAGCGAAACCGCAGAGTCCATAGGAACAAATGGTGTATGCGCGGGGCGAGAGTGGGTTTGGACCATTTCTCATTAGGGTTTGGAGTGAAGAATACGCAGCGAACTCATTGACCACTAGTTTCGTTGCAAAAAATTCTGAGACAGCGAGAATCTCTCTTCGAGGAACACCAAGGAAAAAGGTGACTGGATAGAAGAGGTAGCGAAGGATTAGTTGGAGAGTAAGGTGATGGATGCCGAAACCCAAGCCGATCCATGTGAGGAGACCGTTGATCCTTGTATGAAAAACCAGTTCAAACCTTTGCAAACAAGAACACCATACGAAGATGTGACGTACATTGCAACAAGTGACAGCACAGTCAAAACGTTGGTACTTGAGAAACAGTTAGCAATCTGTCACTAGCTCACTTTCATTTTTTGAACTTACAGAATTTGTCCGGCCACAACAAGACCAAAGACTGCACCTTGGCTGAAGGCATGTAGTGCATTTGCCTATACCAGGTCATCCTATATTTCTTTAAAAATTTGCCAAATAACTCACAGGAGCGTTTGCACTGTCGAGCCCTCGGTCAATGGTAATATGCCCCCGGGTCACAGACTCCTCAGTTTCTGGTACGCGGAGTTTGCTGATTGCCATAGATGCAGGGATACTCATGACTGAAGAAGTAATGAGATTAGCTGCCGGCACGCCTAGGTTGATATATGCGGCAAGCACTGAGCCAGCAATCGTGGAAAATCCCGATGTCATAGTCAAATCTGTCAAAACTTGAACGTCAGATGCGACCGGAGAAAGTGAAAGCTGAAAGGACACGAACGCAATTCAGATTCAGTCATGACTTCATTGTATTGGCAGTGAGTCAATGTAATGTATCAGTTGATGGGAGACGCTCACGGTCGACGTAGGGTCTGACAAGACAAGCAGATTCTCCTGAACAATTGCGGAAATTTCAGAGGAGGAACCGAGTGCTATGGAGACATGACGAACCCTGTCCAATGAACGGCGATGCAGCCGCCACTACGGCCTCTGCACCTGAAACGTTCATTATCTTGAAGAAAAACCAGGCGCTTTAGGAAGTTCAAAATTTTGAGAACTTTATATTTATTGAGTAAAATTTGGTACTTACAAATGCTTGAGAATCCATTGCATGACTCCAAGGTAGTACATCATTTGTATGAACGCAATGAAGAAGATGATGGAGGCTAGCTGGGTTGTCGGTATATGTCAGTTTACTATGAAGGGGAACAGAAAAGACTGATGGCACCGTGTTGACGAAAAACCAATGTTTATTAATGGTGTCCGGGTCGAAAAAGAAGGCTGCGCCAGCAAGAGCTTGATCGAGGAAGTCCGCAGCCAGAGTTGCGATCCATTTAAATATGGAGAGCCCGGCGCTCGTCTTGAGAACGAACAAGGCAATAGCCTGTTGGAGGAAGAGACCTACTATTACGGTAGGCCTACTTTTAAATCAGCGTGCATTTTGCGAGAGGGGGGATTTCAATTGACCAAGATATTTCAGCCCGATTGCTGGAGGTAATATAGAATGAAACTTGGAAAATGAAGAGGCCGAGAACATTGATAGCGCGGTCTCCCAATGTAGTACCCTGAGCAAAGGGATCAGAACGGCCGATTAGAAATAGGCGGGATACCAACGGGCTGCAATGGAAAACCGAACGCCGAGCCGAATACAATGGCCAAAAGACATAGCCAACCAATGGTAAGCCTGATCCTGTAAGGCAATTTGTACCATGGTTGTTGTACGCCAAACATCCAGATAGTTCCTACGGGTTTTGCTACTATTGAATTCGGAATATATCTGAAAGCGATGATTCTGAGTGGATAATTGACCGCATGAGTCGGAGTCCAGAAGCCCAGAGTAACGTTAAGTATGCTTACAAAATGAAAGCCCAGGCGAAGAGGGTTTGCACGATCCTGATTCTATCCCTTAAGTGACTTTGATGGAAATGGAGCATACAAGGCTTACCATCGATGTCGGGTCGCTTTCAAGATAGTAGCACTAATCCACCAGCCAAGGATTAACAGGGCCAATGCCGTTAAGATATAAGGGCGAAATTTTGAGTACAGTCCAGAGGACTTTTCCTCGTGTGCAACTTGTACATCGCCCGTTATGTGAGCATTCGTAGGTATTTTTTCTTTTGGTGCTGAATCCAAGGAGAGACGGGACGGAGAGCGTTTCAATGAAGCAGGCGCTCTATCTCTGATGGACGGGCTGGTCGCCATTCGGTGGAGGGAGTTATGGTTTTTTTTGAAAAAAAAAAGAGGGTTATGGTTTTAAAGTCGGCCTTTGATCGTTTCCACATGGCTGTCAGGGGAATGTATGTACGCCGATAAGAACACAAGACACATGGTCCGATAACGAAAGGCTTACATAAGCTTTAGCATGTGAACGGCCCTGGATATCTGACAACCCAACAATGTACTTACATCTACTCGTCGCAGTCCTGGGATTCACTTATGTTTCTGCTATTCAACGCCGCCCACTTGTAATTTGGCATGGACTTGGCAAGAAATCACTCTCAGGCTTACCGGTCGAACAACAATCTAATCTCTTCAACTCCTAGGAGATTCACACTCGTCTCCGGGCATGCTGCACTTTATATCCATGATCCAGGACATACACCCTGGGATATTCGTTCATTCTGTTTATATCGATAAAGATTTGAACAAAGATAAGGACGCAGGATTCGTACGCTACTTCCTTAGTATACATAGCACATGACTCCTTGCTAACGGTTACTCAGTACGGAAACGCAAATGACCAAGTCGAGTTGGTTTCTGCCCAACTTAACTCAATAGAGGAGCTACAAGGGGGATTTGATGCTATGGGTCTATCACAAGGTATAAGCTCGATATCACTGTGACTCGGAACATACCCTGAGACATCCTGGCTGGCAGGTGGCCAGTTCCTTCGCGCCTACATAGAACGCTATAATAATCCTTCGGTCAACAATCTCATCACCTTTGGCTCTCAGCACATGGGAATATCCGATATCCCTGCTTGCAGATGGTATGACGTCCTTTGTCAAGCTGCACGACAAGCCGCCAAGGCTGCTGTCTACGGCTCATGGGCTCAGGAAAACCTCATACAGGTTTAGTATATTGCTTCAGGTGAAATTAAGGGATCTCACACTCGACATCATTTAGGCACAATATTACCGTGATCCCGCTGCTATGGACACATACCTAGCCTCAAACCATTTTCTTACCTCAATCAACAATGAAATCTTGACGTCTCGCAACCAATCTTATGCGCGTCATCTTGCGTCACTTCAAAAGCTAGTTTTGGTGATGTTCACGGAAGACAAGACAGTAGTTCCCAAGGAAAGTGCCTGGTTTGGTTCTGAAGCTGCCCCAACCGAGGACATGCATTTCTCTATGCAGTCCAAGCAGACACCGTTGGGCCGTCGCCCGCAATCGAGATTGGCTGGCAGCATTATTCCTATGCACAGGCAACTCCTTTACCAAGAGGATTGGATAGGTTTACGTGACTTGGACGAGCGGAAAGGAGTAGTGTTTGAGGTATGCAAGGGTGAGCATATGCAGATGAATGACTGCTGGGAAGATCTTGTGAGAAGATATGCAGGTGGTATTATATAAATGTTAAGCGCTGAGCCCCAGTGAGAATTGGTTCTGCTGGGATCTGTAGAAGGTGAGATTAGCTGGGCGTCTATGAGCATGGAAATGTAAAAATAGATTTTTGCCATTGATTAGCCCGCCGCCTTTCCTTGTCAACTTACAATGAAACTCTGTTTATTCATTTCATTTCTTAATGGCTAAGGACAAGCTCTGCTATTGTCCAAATTGTAATGGTGGTATGCGAGCTGCGACAACAATGAAGGAGCATGCAACAAAAGCTGCTGAAGTCGAAGCCGCAAATGTAGTGAAGCCAAAAGCGCAGGGGAGGCAACACAGAAATAATATTTTATGAGCTGACAGGAGGAAGAAGCAGGCCAAATAAGTAGAAGGTGTCGAATTGGTAAGTACCTTGGTTTCGGTCGTATAGTCACGTGTTTCATTGACCATTGTGAAGCTGAGACTAGACGCGTTCCCATTAAAATGGACGCCGATAATCCTACATTTAGGCCACGGTTTCGTGTGTCTAGGCATTCCCCTGTGCAGTATGACCGGAGCAGCAGTCTGGCATTTACCTCAGAAGCCGGTCCTTCGCATCTCCCCAACTTTTCACAAATCCTTGATCTTGACACGAAGGACATGCCACTTTCAGACGACCAGCTCTCTTCTACCGAATTAAATACACCCAAAATTACTACGACCCTTGCCACAACACGCTCTGATAATCCCGCTGCTGTACTCCGAGCCCTAATGTCGCGCCTCCCTGCCCATCCACCAAGTCCAACACAATCCTATGCTCTCTCTGTACAAGATGGTACTGAGCGAGAATCTGATTTTGATACTGTCTCTGAGTCAAATGCTGCTCAGAGTATAGCCCAGGAAAGCCTCAAGCACATCTTCTCGAAGGCCCTTCGCGATCCAGGCAACACGCCGCAGAAAGCGAGGCGTAGGCGCAACAGCATCGATGCTAGTGAAGTGGAGGCAAGTCCAAGAGTCAAGAAAGAAAGGGCCACAAATAAGGGCAAGCGACGAAGCATGAGCGATGATGAAGTTGAAAATACATCTCGTGAGTTATGCTCCAGGCGTCCCTTTGGTCATTTTAACGAAGTTGGGTGCAGAAACCATCAACCGTCGTAATATCAGATCCAAACCAACACCACAGCCTATTACCATGGAATTTCTACGCGAACGCTTTAGTCACTCGCATAATCTGAGATCGTCTGTCGAGCCTCAAATCTCTCCCACAACTTCATCTAATCGTACGTCAGGATAATTGCATCTATCTTCATACGTCAACTGAAGACAACTATAAAAGATGACTTCAGTAACAACACAGCTACCATATTACGGGAATTGAATTCATCACAAGCGACACCTCCTGCTGCAACCAGTACTCCTCAACAATCGCTGAGGCTGTCCACAAGTTCACACTTCCAATTCCATTCCAGTGAGTTACAACTTGAGGACACGGTAATACTTGTAACTAATTTAACTAGATTTACTTGATCAAGACTCAGAAATGCAGAAGGCGATAGAAGGTCTAGATAGTTATGATGGAGGTGGTACTCATGGTCAGGCTTCCGTGAGTCGCGCCTCCAACTCTTCTAAGGCCCTGGAGATGAGCCCGGTTCTGCGTCACCATTGTAAGTCAAGTTTCGATCAATAGGGCTTTTTTATTCAAACATTTCCAGCATCTAAATCTAGTATTAAGTCAAAACCTACGCCTTCCAACAGCCGTGAGTATACTTCATTGCGCAAAAATCTTAACTGATCATACTTATCAGAGAGGCTGGCTGGTGACCAAAGCCCCAGCATGGATGATTTACGAACACCATCACAACATCCAGAACAGTTCCGTGCAGATCCTTCAAAAAGTCCTTCTCCTGCGCTGCAGCAAAATTCACCTCACAGTGACACTAATGCGATCTCCGACAGCAGCAAATTTTTCAAAGATAGATCACCCATATCTCGTTCGGAACGGCATCTACATAGCGAAGTACACTCACCGTCAGTTGTCTTCCCACCTGCACACCTATCATCATCAAGTGACGAGCCCGACTATGACTCTCCACCGTCTAACGCGGCAAGTCGGTCGAACAGGTACAGTCAGTCCAACCTCAAATGGACAACTCCAAAACCACCGGGTGGGTGGTTGAACACACCTAAGCCTTCCCGAGAAGGTATGGAACAAGGCAGTCCAATCAACAACGTCACTCAGTGTGACGGCGATATCCCCCTAGCTACAAACAATGGCCTGTCACATTTGAAGACAGTAGCTAGAGCTGAAGCTACTCACACTTTCCAATCTTTTTCTAAAACACCAAAACCACCAGGAGGATGGGTGTCCACCCCTGCTCCTGCTCCGTCGGTTGACTCTCCACTAGATATCCCCGAGCGAAATAGGGGGCTTCTAACTCCCGCCGCATCGTTATCGAAAGGTTCAAACCTTGAGCCAAAGACGCCTGCCATTCCTGGAGCATGGCTGGCCACTCCTGCTGTCAAGAAGTCGATATTAAAAGTTCGCTTCGAGCCGCCAGTTTCAGAATTGACAGATAAATTGGTTGAGTCAGTCAAACATTCTGACCCGAAGTCACCCCTCTCCTTTCACAGACAAAAATCGCCAAAGTCGCCAAAAATTCGGGTATTAGATGCATTTGGAAGGGAGCAAGAGCCTGACGTATCCAACCAGGAGTGTGTCAATAACTCACCGAGCCCTTTTCGGGTTGTTGATGCTATGGGTCATGACATCAATGAAGGAAATTTTGTGGAAGGCACAGAAACCCCAGCTGCCAGCTACTCCGCCTCCAGTCGAGGAGAGCTTCTATCACGTATTCGAAATGGACTTGATGATCTTGTCGTTGGTATTGATGGCTTTGACAAGTAAAATTTTGTACTTTTGTTTTCTCGGCGGTACTTACACGCCCTTTTTCTAGGGATGACGAGGCGTTATCTATTGACCACGACAGGGTGCAACAGTTAACTACGATATCAAGACAGGCTCGTGGACTGAGAGAACGGCTGTATTCTCGAGCCGATAACAGCCGCTCCCTCGTAAGTACTCCCCTGAGCTTCCATTCCTAAACTCATCTAGGATTATCTAGTTCTCAAGCACCCTTGGCATGAAAACCTCGTGGTTCCCAGCCAACCCAAGGGTCTACATTTTCTTGTTTATCCTGCAACTTTCATTCATATGGTTGATGTACCGGTGCGCAATAATTTTGCCCACTTCTCTCTGCCGTCTAAACAGCTGCTTTTAGCATATCTATCATTCGGGCTCAACAACTTTTTCTGAATACATATTACGACCCATTTAATCCTGAACTTCATTTATACATATTTAAATCCGATGCATCACTACATGTTCTACGTTCGGAAGGTGCGAGGACGACTTCGTGGTCCTCTTTGGTTGGGCATATATTGGACAGGTGGATCCATTTTATTGGGAGTATGCTTCGGTTTTGGCAGGTTCGGGATAACGGCGCCGTTCTTCAGTATGACAACGCTTGGACACCGACATGATGATTCTACTTGTAGTAATCTTGTGCTATGCAATCAGTTGTAGATGCAAGTTATATTGTAGAGTCTATTCAGGATTTGTAGAGTCAAACGGTCTGCAAAAATGTGTCTCTTGCGCCTCTCTACACTGATCTCGATGATGTGTGATCCTAGAAATAGTTGATGCTTATGCTAATGAAGCCAATGCTATTATCGCAAAATATTGTGTCGTTTAAAAGCCAGATAGTGTGTAGAACCATCGCAGCCCTTTGCAGACGCAGCACTCTAAAAAAATTGAACAAGGAGCATACATTGTCACATATACTTAATATAGTATCGGCGTCTGCATTAGGAAGACTAACAGAGGCATAAACCATTCAGACATTCAAAATTGATCGTCGGTCCTCTCTCTGTCAACCACAACCATTTAGGCAGCTAAACCATGCCCATTCACCCACACTCTCCCTGGCAAACCCAACGCACCCCCCCGACGACAGATCTCCTCTAGATCAGTGGGTCTCAGATCCGATCCCATTGCGCCCTGTATTTCTACAGAGACGCCTCGTGGTTTTGTCTCATCATGCGTCACCGTGATCTCTACTAAACCTGAAATTGGTGGACGTTCGGGAGATGTCATCACAATCTTCGGCCTTGATGGAGGTGGGAAGTCAAGGTCAGCCGGTCCAAAAAGATTATCTGTTGCACTGGATGGAAGGGTCACATTGACCGGAATTCTGTAGGGTGTAAAGGTGCCTAGGAGAGACATCAGCCCACTTCATGCCAAAGGTAAAATTCATGCCAAAATCACCAGATAGAATGGCTTGTAAATCATCTTCCGTGGGAATGGAGTCATCTTGGATATTCTCCTCTTCTGGCTGCTGCGACCCTTCGGTTGTCCAAGTGCAACCGAGAAGTATCTCGTTCAACCAACACTGTTCTCTTACAACCTAAAACGGATTAAGATTACACGGACGATATGGTTTTATAAGATCTCTTACCTCTAGAATCCCCCAAACTTCTTTCATACTATGCACTGGAACTCGTTCAAGGAGGAAGCCAGGTTCTTCCGGTGTCATTAGCCGTAGCTGTAGAGGCGGATGCATAGAATTAAGCGATTTCTGGAAGTAAACGTTATGAGTTATACGCTCTTAGTTATAAAGAAGATACCAACATAAAGAGCTGTATATCGTTCTGGTGACACCGTCGCTCCGGGGTTAAGCTATGTCTCTATGTTTAAAAGGGGCCGGGATGCAAGAGATACGACGCACCAGAAGATCGATCCAGCTCACGGCACCGAAGGACAACATGTCTGATACACCGTTCAAGCTATCAATCCCTCCCAGAGGGTTGACAACGAGTTCAATCTCTTTCATCCTAGACTGGCTCGTCACTACGCCGGGTCGCTTACCGCTTTCAGTGAAGTCCAGCACCCAAGCGTAAGGTCCTGAGAAGGCGTTTGAGTCATGAGGATCGACAGCAATGCCGAAATTATCTCCAAATTGCGGGAAATTGTGGTCTAATTCAGAGACAGCAGGCATCAAGGGAAAGGTGGGTCTTGCAGTTACGTTTGGCATGGACATGGAGGGGAGATAGAGATGAGCCTCAGACAATTTGTCGAGAGAGAGAGTTGCGATCGTGACGCCTTTGTTGAGACTGGGTAAGGAAGATCTAAGCTGCGAAAGTGTCAAGTCTAGAGGCGGAAAGCTATCATCTGTTTCTGGACCTTTGGAATCGCAAAGGAGGGATAGATAGGCAAGCGGAGACAAATATGTCAGAAAGGAAATGGAAGGGATTATTAAATATGGCAGAGGCAAAGCATGAGAGCGAAGCAGGAATATATCAAGTGGGGCCTTGGGCAAGGACAAGGATCTGCATACACATCAATCCATCTTTTCAGCGATAACATATAGAAAGGGACCTACGAAGCAACTAATCCCGCTTCACCCCTGGCAACTCCATTCAATGTTGGATAAAGTTCATCAAGGTCAGTAAACCATCGGATGCCACCGTCGTCCTTTCTGCTCGCTAATCCGTCGAGGAGCACAAGATATCGAAGTTGGCTAAGTATCTTCTTTCGAATGCTTGCGGCGAGCCTGGGGTCGCGCGAGTCTTCCGTTTTCTGCATCTCAGCACAATATTTTTGTATGTTGTCTGCAAGGAACATGTCGAGCATCGTAGAAGCACTTGGATTTGTATTCCCGGAAACCAACGCATTGGATGTCTTGATATTAATTACCTTTAGTCGTCGGCTCATCTGCTCATCGTGTTCGATTCCGAAGTCAACGTCGATAACCAGGACTTTTCCTCCTAAGACAACGGTTGCACCATCTTCACGACCGTCGATGAACGTTTCCATCCCAACAGAGGTCCCCCATGCTCCGAGTTGGTTGATACACCAGTCCGGGATGGAGGCTAAAAGCAAGGGGACGTTTTCACCATAACGGATTCCAGAACGTTCACGAAGAGTGTCAATAAGATGTTGATTATTCCTCACTGACTAAGACCTGGTGAGTCGTTCATTATCAACGATTGGAGTAATAGGAAGGTCCTAGCTGACAGAAATTGCTGAATATTCGATTGAAGAATGTTGACGAAGAAGAGAGACCACTTTAGTATTTGACCAAGGTATTGTAGAGTCACATATGTCCAATGAACGCGAAACTTGGTCAGTGGCATTGATTAGATCTTGTAAAAGAACGCAAGCATCTGGGGCTGTTGAAGCAAAAGGATGAACTGCGTGTGGCGGGAAGGCATCTTGTTTTTGGAAACTTTCAAGAGATGACAGAAGACTTTGCATAGGGGGGGTTATTGAACAAGAGTGATCGATACAAAAGTTTGATTTACATAAATTGCTACAGGGTGCACTCAAGCTATCAAAAGGTAGGGACTACTCCAGATGTAAATGAAGGTCCTGAAGGACGACCGTGTTCACCAGCTTGATAGAGTCCAGCGTTGCCAAGCATGCTGGGATCATGGTGATGCCTGGTAGGCAGAGGCGATTGCATTACAGGAACTGACGGTCCATAAGACGCATCACCTTTAGGTAAGAGCACAGGCTGGACAGGCATGGTGTAACGAATATCGAGCTCCTCTAGAACGGTTTTGAGATGACGCATGAACGCAGTTCGACGCGTCCATCTTCCTCCCCAGTCTTGCCAATTAGGCCGGTCTATAGGGATGGATATGAACAAATGAGGATTAAAAAATCTAACAGAACCGATACTTACGCTCCATTGCAACAATAAGGTAAATAGCGTTTTGGAATTCCATTTTGTCGATATTCAAGGAAAACCCTGACCATTCTCGACTATTAGTATTGACATAGGCACTGATCTTGCTTTTTAGATGCTCAATGGCCTCCATTGAAGTGTCGTAGGCGACCGTCAGTGTAGTTGATTCCCACCTATGTTTTGCATTAGCGATACTATTTGATGCTAAAGTGTAACTAAACTCACATTGATTTGCTGCGCCGTAGATTATGAACAAGCTTTGTGCTTGCGAGTAGGGCATTTGGAGCAATGACTTCTTGACCATCAACCCGGCGAAACGTAGTTGAGAACAAACCGAATTCTTTGACGAACAAGACCTTATGAATGAATAACCTAGGCATTTCGTTGTAATACACATGAAACGAATGCATACCTGATCGTCAATCATCACAAGGTCTCCTACATCAAAGACATGGGTTGAAAATATGAAGATGAGCTGGGTAAAACAGTAAGGAACGAGTCCAGGATGTTCGAAACCTTCAAAATGACTTACAGATTCGAACAAAGTTTGGGCAGAATGGCCAAAAATGAATGAAAAACCCAAAATGATCGTGGCCAACGGGACAAGAGACGCAAGGGTATTTTTTCGATTGAAGATTAACAGAGAGACGAAAATGATGACAATAACCGTGATAGATAAGAGAACTCCATCAAGTTTTGCAACGATAGAGTCAACATCCTGAAGAACTGCTCTGAGCAATTTAGGTTGACAGAGGGTCAAGCAAAGGCCAACCTTGAGCCCTGCAATCAATGACTTTCGTTCTCTGTAGATACGCTGAACGGCTTCCCGCATTTCACGTTTCGATATGTCGCCATTACCGTCCTTGTCAAAGAAGGCGAAGGCGTCATGCTATAGATAATCAATAACTGAGGTTTGTTAGTTATGTTAAGTTAATGCTCACCGCTTCCGAGATCGATCGAAAATATGGATAGAAGTCTGTAGTATCATTAACACAAGGACAAGAATATTATAAGCGATAGAACTTACCCTCAACAACAAGATGAGACCTTGTTGGTTTCACATCACTGAGGACGCTGAAAAGCTTCCTAGCCAGCTTCCTGGCGGAATCTAATCCACCTTGTTTATTGAATCTGGAATTCTTCAGTGCGACTTGACCGATTGCTCCTCCCACCTAGATTAGAAAGCCAGTCAATTATCAGGACCTATTGGGGTTGAGTCTGATGAGCAAGATGACAGACCTGGTCGACAATTACACTTGTCACTTTCTTCCTCCGCCTCTTAGGCTGCAGTTCTGGAGTGGATTTTGATGAGAATATTTTAGAATCGTTGACCAAAGTTGTCTGGTGATCTCTGACTGTAGAAGTATTGATGGAGTCATCTTCTTGTTGTCCCTGATGAGGAAGCGTAGCGAAATCCATCGTCCCTAAGGAACCCTGCCTTTTATGGCCACGCTTGTGGTAAGGAGGTTTCTTCGAAGCCCCCGGATATGCATTGGAAAGACAGTCCAATGCCTTCAACCCAAGTCTATTTTCCTCCAGACGCTCGGCAAGCGCTTTCTGATGAAAGTTTATCGCTACGAAATGCAAAAACAATTTCTCCACGAAGACAATGATAGCCGCAGCCAAAAGGGCCTTTGACGAAATGCTGAGATAATTAAAAATGAGTACGATTTATAAGAGAACACACCTGCATGACACGACTGATGATTGTCCAATATGATCCGTCGGGACGATACACAGCTTGAAGGACAGATAGTGCAATCAATGCCCATGCGATGTCGAGAAGTAATTTCAGCCAAGGCTTGACGGCCATTATCAACTGGGCAACGATTGATTAATCTTATGCTGACCTCAATATATACGGCTTAGAAGAAGGACACACCTCTACTTGGACCTGCAAGCGTTCAATCTTTCCACCAAACAACCTCGTCACTGCGATGACGGAACGAGGGACCAAATCCACCACCAAGTAGGTGATGCAGCTAGCTGCCCATATAATTGTGAGCCAGAGAGACCAGACCTGCACCTGGGTCTTGGCAGCATTATTAGGAAAGCGAAATTTGACAACCAGAAGAGGAGTGACGGAAATGGCGACGCCAACAAGGCTGACCAGAATAACCCTGACGGGTCGAGCCAGTTTCACGAAAGCAAGCCAAAGACGGCGTCCTCGTTTCGCTCCGACTTGTGGCTGCGACTTATCAGCTTTCGCTTCTTCGTCCTCAAACCAGTCAAACTCATCGGATGAATTTGTGGCAGTTGAATCGGTATCTTCAAACTTTTCGTGAGTATCTTGGAATGATTGATTTAGGGTATATTCCTGTATTTCATGTTCGGGGGCTTTGGCACCCATGCTGCTTAACTGGGATATTAGGTGACTTTTGTCTATTTTGAAAAATCAGCAACGGCCAAGATTCAGAAGATAAGCAGATGGAGGAGTGGCATAAAGACACGCCCGAGAACGTAATAAACTAATAAGAGCTTTCGCAGAATTGTGGAGACCCTCATATCCGAGTATTACTACCGATCAACTACAACTTCGATGTGTGGCAAATAATAGCGATAGAGGGGTGCTAAAAAAAGATTCGGAAAAGGATGGATTCGTAGTTTTGACCCTCAAATGTACGATGTGACAATGGCCAATATCTATGGGCTTTGCCAGGAAAGGAGTATAGCGGATTTATATTATGCAAATCCCTGTGGACGTGGGCTATTAGAAGTACAGGTCAAGAGGGGTTCAACTGTAGTATGTCACTGAAATACTAGGGAAAAGAAGGTTTCGGCTTCATAACTTATAAGTCATATGCTTTGACGTTGGGATCGCGAACACGAAGTTAAGCTCCCGAAGGAGTACTTAAGTTCAAGGAGTCAATTTGAGACGAGGAAAGCAGGGAAAAGAAACCTCTACGTACCCACATCTGCCAGGACATAACCAACCCCCCACGAATGGATGGGGGTGTGATCCGCCGCATAGATAGGAACGGTGCTGGCTTTTGTACCCATACCATTGCCAAGTAAAAGCCGACAAATCTATCAAGCGCACGTAAGCTTTCTCATTGCCATTGTAACATATGTACACCCACGAAGAACTGGAGCCAATGTTGAGTTAGCGCAGATCAACGACTGAGAATGTACAAAATATGCCTGAAATAACAATAGTGCCGCGACGTCCGCAGAAATTATTTAGTGGGTCTGTAAGCCAACAATTGCAGGATAGGGTAGGATGCAATATATGGTCTAACACAATCACAATCGAGTCAGGTAGATGTTTATAAAAAAAAAGAGGAACCATCTTACGCAGCGTTAATCACTCCAACAATCCATTCATTAGTATTTTCATTTAGGATTTCTAGGATCCGTTGAGATATTGAAGTCTTGTGGAAAGGATAGATTGGCACCATTGGAACCAGTCTGAAAGGTCATGAATGAGTCGAGGGATGCTTGCTGGACAGCGGCTGCCACCGAGCATAGAATGACAATCCAATACAAGGCCTTGCTTCTCCATCTGTTTGGAAGGCAGCAGCGTCAGAAACAATACTAATACCAACAACTGGCAGCGGCCGCACTAATTTCTCTTGCACAATTATATCCCGGTCAGCATGATCAAGTTTTTGAATTGAGTCAGGCTCTGAATTTCGAGCAAGAAAAGCCCTCTTCAAAGGAGAGTCAAGATATCCTACTCTTGTGCGAATACGTCGACCTGCGCTAGAAGCTTGTCGTGAGATATGCCAGATTTTGAATTCTGTAGCAATTAGAATTGGGATCAATGAATTGGTCGTTCTTACTTGAAGGAAATGTACGTACACTGGAGTAAGGGCGCTCATCGAAGCTTTTGAAGTAGCAGGTAAATAGACATGTTCCCAGTTTGTTACATAAGTTATTACAATTTTACTTAAACTTGATTTACACTTGCTTTACTGGTCATGAACGATAGTAGCTTCAGGTGCGAAAAACATGCTCGAGAATGACTCTGCGGTTCTAGATACTCTTTCCACTGTTCCCATCGTCGTCCGATTTTGCATCTACCGCAGGCTGGGTTGGATCCGCGGGCGCGTCATCATTAGCTGGCTTGCAACCAACAGAGCTTTCGAACTAGCACATTTTGTAAAAAAACAAGAATATATGCAACGAAAGTCGAACCTTCTGTCGAAGTTGACCATACAAGTCTGGTAATCTTGCCATCGTCGCGTCACGTAGTGCTGCGGCTGCAGCCATGCCTTCGTTTACCCTTTTCTCTACTTCATACTTTTCTGCTATCTGTCTTAACTCCAGGCTTGTCGGTTGCAATTGTTTCACCAGATCTTGCATTACCCCCAGAATCTGGAAGGTGTGCTGCGTCACACGTTTCCCTCCATCCTGCTGTATGATGTCGCGAATTTTGGTATAGGCTGTGGTGATGATAGCATTGGCTTCATCCGCATGAGTGTCAACCGCGTCGTCTATATTATCGAAGTATATTATCGAAGGCTTTATCCACCACAAAGTTTGACCCCGGAAAGGCAACATAGGATTTAACAGCTTGTCGAAGGAACCCAACTGCTTGGCTAAGAGGTTTTCCTTTGGAGAGGTTGTCTCGTGTCTGTTCTAGATAAAAATTTACTTCTTGAATACGATCGACTGTCTTCTTGACGCCAGAGAAGTGATACCAGGCATAACCTTGAACAAGCACGCTCGGTGAACAGATCAACAAAAAAAGTGATGGAACAGACCAGCTGCAAGAGTGGTAGCTGCACCAGCAATACCAGCTAGGATATGAGTTGCAAAGTGACGAACATAGGGTCTGGCTGGAGCAGACGAGTTATACCTGATAGCGGGAATAAGGAAAGCCCTCTTCAACGGAGAATGATACACAAGTGGCGGCATTTGAGGAACATGCTGGAAAAAATGCGCACGGCACAACTGTTGGACTATCTGTACTTCCGATAAGCACCCGTTACTCTGGTTGATCAAGCTGGGGCAGGCATGCTAATACTCATCCGTGAAGTGAACCGATAAACCGTCACACTTAGTGTGTGCCGCAGAACTACACGGTAGACAAAGCGATTTCCCAAGTGATGATGAAAAAAGAAGTGATATAGGGTCGTACATGCAACTACTGTGAGGGAACTTCAATCTCTCCAGAATTGATACCATCGATAATGTCGTGTGGTGGTTGTCCATCCACAGTGCAGCCTATACTTTGTGCCGTTCCCAAAATCTCCTTCACACACCCCGACAGCTCCTTCGCGAGCGATTTTGACTTCATCGTTCGCGCAATATCAAAAATTTCGTCCAGTGTCACATTACCCGAGTGTTTGATGTTCTTCTCTTTTTTACGGTCACGCGGAGGCTCTAGAGAATAGTATATTCCTATCAACAATCTGGGGAAAAAAAAAGGGAGCAAAGTGTCCATTACCTTTGAGCGCCCGGATGACAAGAGAAGAAGCAGAAGGGACAACAGCAACGGCAGCTTGTCGATTTTGGACAGTCAGTTGAACAGTCACCCGTAGACCTTTCCATGCAGATGTAGCTTTGGCAATATCTTCTCCAACCTTTTTGGGTGACTGTCAAGCAAAGTCAGTAACAAGTCCATAGCGTGTATGTGGGTGCAAGAGATACAGACCAGACCCAATGGACCAATTTTTGGGGCTAGTGCTGACGAGGCACCGACTTCACCTCCAGTAGCACGAAGATAGATGATCTTAATTTCATTTGGGTCCTGGTCGAGAGAAATAAAATAAGTATATAATCGATGTTCTAAAGCAACAATAAGGATAATTACGAGCTTGGGTGCCATTTTTTGTGAGGAGGAAGTTGTTGGGTTGGGTGATATGGACCTCAAAATCTTGCTGGGACCACTGGGTATAATCACGAATTTAGAGTTCAAGCTCCGACAACCCAACTGTACAGCTGAAATAGGCTTACATACGCTAAGCTTTTAATCTCCGTGATCATCTGGTGTGCTCAAGTTTAGCTTAGTTCGGATTCTGGGCGCATCAACGTCTACTTATCTTGTGCAATGGATCCATGGAATCCGACAGCTCAGAAAGGGTTGAAATTCCCGCCAATTTTGAAGATGCTCCCGTAGAAGCTCTCGTACAGCTCATTGGTGAAATCTTCTATTACCTCGGACTTTTGCTCGTCGTCGTCGCTGACACGCCATAATTTTCTAGCAGATATGCTAGACCGACTAATGTCGCATAATGATCTCATACCTCTATCACCGTATGTCTTTTCATGTTGTTTTTTTGCTAGTCCATCTAAACAATGCGTGTGTTGTCTAGGGAGGCTTTAACACGATTTCATTCCCGTTCAACACCCAGCATAAGCATTCTCGATTACTTGAAGCGTATCATCAGATTCACCAACGTCGAGGTTGGTGGAACGTATTTCTCTCCTCAACTTTGAAAAAAGCATTGCTGAATCAAAAATACTCACCCCAATTCTGATTATCTCCAAAAGAAATCATGTTTACTCATCTCTCTTTTCAACATCGACCAGATCTGTGCTCGGATGCCTTTATTCACCTTTTCTTCTCTGACATGTCACCGATTTGTTATCACTTCTATAACCGTATCCAGCAAAGGCCTCTGTGATGCCTTTTGTCCGAATAATCTCTACGCCAAGGTGGGCGGTATATCCGTTACGGAACTCAATGTCCTCGAAAGAGAGTTTTTGGCCATGATCGATTGGCGTTTGATGGTTAGCAGAAAGTCCTTTCCCTCACCTCATTCAACGAACTCATAAAAATACCATCTTTTTTTTTTTTTTTTTTTTTTCCCCCAGTGCACAAGAGACATCCTTCAAGAATACTACGTCAACCTCGTCCGAACGCACAGTACCGGAAAATTCATACTCGCCGGTACACATAATACACCTTCCAACTCTTCCGAAAGCGACACCGAAATGGAAAACAACAGCAACAGCGGTCAATCTACACCATCCTCTCCTACAGCAGGCGCTCGTCATCGTCGTCTCCGACCATCAAGTCCAGAATCATCTGCTATCCTCATGGACCACGGCCCACCTCTACCTCTACTAGTACCCGAAGTCATCCATCCACATCCTCAATCTCATCGACCTACTATCGAACAAAACATGGCATTTGCTGCTCTACAACAGTTGCAGCAGGACTTGAACAGGAACTTGACTACCACCATTAACACTCCCAGATCATTCAAATAAAACCCAAATATGTTATATACATATCTGTTTTTCTTATTAACATTCTCAGTGTTCATTCATGATACCCTTGCAGGTGTTGGTACGGATTCATTAAGCAATTCCGCCAATATTACTCCACATTTAACACCGGGAGCTCAAGGTGGATCTAATGAAAGTGACCCAATGATTAGTCACCTTCGAAACAGTTTACCATGATCACTACTGAACGATCAAACAAAACTCTCAGCATTTCGTCTCAAATCATAATAATCGCACTCTGATATCCATCTATGTAAAAAAAAACTAACTGCACAATGAGCAGGCCGTGCTTTGATATTGTTGTTGTTGTGTTGGGGTTGGTTTATAAGTAGTGAAAAAGGAAGAGAAGAGAAAGGTGTAGCTGGAAGGATGAAGGAAAAAGAACGTGATGGGTTTTGTTTGGAAAAAAAAAAAAAAAGATAAAAAAATACAATTTATGTTTTTTTTTTTTTTAAAGAAATGAACGGGGTGGGTTGTGTGCAAGCAAAGGAACGTCATCGATATCTTCGGAAACTAGTGGAGAGGGAGAGCCAATTCGACTGGGTGCGAACGGCATTGAAATACAGTCCTACTACATAAGTAATTGCAAGAAATGACAAAAAGATGGGCAGGAAAAGGACGGAAGGGAGGCAAGCAGGATGGGAAGAAATCCTGAATCGAAAAACGTGCGTGGCACCCAGTCAATCAACGAATAACAGGAATGTTTCCAATGTAATGAAAAAGAGACTGGGAGCGCACCGTGAAAAGAAATGTAAACTACTCTTTGGTTATCTATACAATTAAACGCTTGTTGTTTTCCTTTTCATGAGAGAGGGCTGCTTTCTTTTTTTTTTTTTTTTTTTTTTGTAAAAAAAAAAAAAAAAAAAGAAATAAAAAAAGTCCGATCTTTCACCGCATCCCTATCCTCAACGACGGAGAGCAGATAACATCTTTGCGAGCGCATTGATCTGACCTTTCTGAACCTTCTTAACCCCATCCGCATCCGCAGTGACCCCATTCCCAAGATCAGTAGTACTCGTTGACGCATCCCTACGCAAATACTCTGGGGATTTCGGACCATGACCATGCCCAGTCGGCCGTTCGGTGATCGTATCCAACTTGAGATCCTTTGGAGATTTCCTAGTCCGTTGTTTACGAACAGGTGGCGAACCAAAAATGCTATCTCCAATAGGATTAGGATATTGACCTCGAGGCAGTTGATGAAGTTCCCAAGGAACGCCATCCATTACTGAATTGAAAGAAGAAAAAAATAATTAAACGTAAGCCAAAGTAAAAAAGAAAGAATCTGACTCTTAATGTTCTTCGGAATGTTGCTTGGAGAATGAGCCGCCGATGTCGTGGAAGCCGGTTTCACACTCGTCCGCCAGCTCGCAGAGGACACACTAGTAGCTGTAGTTGACACACTCCTCGCGCTCGAATTACTATACCTCGTAAACGCAGATGTTGAAGTCCCAGGACTCGAACTTGTAGCCGTGCTGCTCATGGAACTACGCCAATTAGAAGAAATAACCGAGCTTGCACTAGAACCAATGGTAGCACCAGGTCGAATGCTGCTGCGTGTGCTATTCGGAGATATAGCACGTTTATCAACGTAACCACCCCATGGCTCTTGAGGTAACACGGGGCCTGGACTGGTTGATACAGGTGTTCTAGGTTGATAGCTATGCAGAGATTCCTGAGATTCTCTCCCACGACGCCCACGACTCCATGTGGAAGATGTGTCTTCGGTGGCGTTTGACGGAGGTACCGCATGGAAACGCGGGTTCGGAGGGGCATCCAAACCCATAATGAGGTTTGTCACGTTGCTAGCCGTGGCCGACATGGGTTGTGCATGTGTAAAATCGATCGAGGCTGGGGGTGATACTTCTTCCACGGGAGAAACCCTGCCAGTCGGGGCCGAGGTCGAAGCCGAAGCAGCAGCACTGGCAAGGGTGGAAGTGCAATTCTTGCCAAAACTGAGTCTCCATTTTGATGGTTTCTTGGTCACGGGTGCAGTTGAGAGTGGTGGAACAGAAGGTGGAGCAGCGGCCGCAGGAGGAATTGAATGTCGAGGAGCGCTCTTGAGAAGGGCAGTAGGCACGGCATGGAGAGCAACGGGTTCGAAAGGTTTTCTGTTGCGTCGATTAGTTGACGTTGAAGTTTTGGTAGAACCTGATCTGAGAGACGAAGATTTGGAGGCCATGCTGATCTCTCTGGCAAGGGACTGAGATGCTACAGCTAGAGTAACCAAAGTCGCATCGGTAGTGGGATTGTCGACGCTCGCACTTTTGCTTTTGCGGGCCCCCCTCTTCCTTCTCTTGGCGTTAGAAGTCGATCGAGAAGGGATATCTTCATCCAAGACTTCATCCTCGTTATCGATGACAGTTGACAATTCCTCACGTTCAAATGCAGGTTCCAAGGATGGAGCACGAGAAAGAGAACGCGTAGGCATAGCAGGAGTGCGAACGGCAGGCGTACTGAAGGAAGACTGCCTTGAGCTAGGTCGATGAGAGATGGGAGTCGATAAGGATAGACGATGACCGTGGGTGGAGCTATTAGAGATGGTGCGTTGCATTCCGTGACCTCCTAGAAGAGTGGGAAGATTCTTTACCCAAGAACCAAATTCTGCTGCACTCATGCGCATAGAGTCATTGGCTGGGTCATCAAAAATACAAAAGACGTTGTTGGCGAAAACCTCTGCAACAGGTTTGGTCATGCCAGTGAAACGGGTCAGGAAAAAGTTGACAGGATCCCGACGGAAAAGATCAAAAGACGAGCAGGCGCCTTGGGCAGTGTCAGTCCAAGGATTGTAATGGTACAACCTATAATGTGTGCATTTAGTAGATATGAAGAATAAATTTAGAAAGGATGGCATACATGTTAATTAAGACGATGCCCAAAGACCAGACATCGGCAGCACGGGGACGATAGGTAGGAGCGACATTATTCCTGCATTCTATACAACTGTTGAACAAATGAAAGGACGGCGGGTGGGTGAGCATGCTTACCGTAGCTCATGTAGGGAGCACTACCACAGTCCATGTCAGAAGATTCGACATCAGTTGTAGAAAGACCAAAGTCTGAGAGTTTGACAACGACTTTGCGTTCACGACGACCGTCGGGAGTAGTGAAGACTCCGTCTGTGACAATGAAGTTTTCTGGTTTGATGTCACGATGGAAAATTTGCTGTGCATGGCAAGCGGCTACGGCATCACACATCTGTGAGAACATGGATGATATGAGACGAAGACGAGTGCGAGAGAGTAAGTGAGCGGGATGTAGATTTGAGAGCAAACTAGGAGTTGGGGGAGTGTGAGAAGTTGAGACTGAAGAGTCAGTGGATTGGGGACTTTGAGGATCATAATGGTCCCTGGCTTGTTCAAGAAAGAAAAAGAGGTCTTCTCCCGGAACGTATTCGAGAAGAAGAAGTAGAAATGCAGAAGTTTCAAAAGTGCGATGAAGAGTGACGATGTTTGGGTGAAGATGCAAGGATTGATGAATGTGAACCTGTAAAAAAAAAAAAGTGATGAAAAAAAAAAGAAGGTTGAATGGAGAGGGAGAGAGGGTTTTTACCTCTGACATTTGAACGGCCAGAGCATCTTGATCCAAGTCAGCTTTAGACAGACATTTGATAGCATATTCACGGCCATAGACGGTGTGCTGCACGGTGGAGTTGGAGGGTTTGTTGGTTATATTATCCAATTCCATGAGACCAATGGTTGACATGTGACCGTCTTCTGAATGAACTGGACGAGAAAGGACTTCTTGTACTAGATAGACGACTGCATAACTGCCTGTACCGAGTTGTTTGATGACTTCGAACTCGCGAGCACGTTCTGTGTCCGAGGTTGATACGAGACGAATGGGCTCTCCCTGTAGAAGAGAGCCTTCACCGACGGTGTCTCCTGGAGCCAAGACATCATGCAAAGATTGAGAAAGTAGAGAAGACTGAGCGGAGGAGGACCTTGGATGGTTTTGAAAGGGGACTGGTTGAAGATGCCTAGATGATACGTAAGGGGAACGTGGAGATGGAGAAGAAGAGGGAGAAATATTAATAAGACGAGAGACTTGGGGACGGTTGCGGTTCAAAAGGGAGTTTGATTTAGGGAGTTTCGGGGAGGAGAGGGAGAGAGGAGGAAGTTGAACGGGGTACTGCAACATGGGGAGGGCGGGTGACTACTGACGAGACCTGCTATTGATGTCTAGTAGTGATGCATGCAGAGAAGAAGGGGTCACCGTGGGAATGTATTCTACCCAACTAGGTTCTTAATAAGCTATCATGTGCACGGACTACCAACGTCTCCAACAACTTCTGCCGCACTCTCTCGGGACATGGATGGTTGCAGATCACTTCTTTTAACCCTTCAACCATTGACACACAAGGTAGAGCTAAACAACCCAGATCAGTACAGATCACTCACTCACACACACACACACACACAGAGAGAGAGAGAGATCACACACAACACACACCTTCAATCGCTTTCCCTATCACCATCTCAACAATCTTACCTTCCATCACCGTCTCATCCTCCATCATCCCAACACCAAGTACTTCCCAACGTCGTCGCAACCTTTCAATAAATCCCATTTCCATCTTGACATATTCTTTCCACATGTCCATGCTCTCCCCATTCATCCTGATACCTCGTTGTAACAACGTGCGTGCTCCAGACGCTGACATTTGATCCAGTTCATGCGCTGCACCCATAATATACAACCCACTCTCCTGCGGATGTAATTGTAACGCTCTGTCTCCCCGTCAGCTACAACACCCACCATGTGCAACTCCCACATACACACACCTTGCTATAATCCTACCCACCAACGCATTAGCTTTCTCTCGCTTAGCAACCTCAATATATTGCACCCATAGTCCAACATCAGATTTGAACTTTTTTACTGCTCGTTCAAATATATGAAATTGTCTTCGAACGAGCGCATAGTCTGAAATCGTAGCAGGTCCAGGTGGTAGCTCTAAAATATAAATCTAGTTAATTTAAAAAAAATTAGGAAAAAAAAAAAGAAAAAGGTATTGAACTCACTCATCCTCTCAACTCTTTTCCGACGCAATTGTTCAAGTCCCATCTCATACGAGATGTACCGCAGAAAATCCCCTTTTTTAGCAACACGTCTAACCAACGCAGTCTCATAACTCGTCCGTCTCTTCATGATTTCTTTGATTTCTTTCTACACACAATCCTTTCTGTCATCCTTCTCTGCAAATTCACAACACATACCTCCGTGAAAAGACTCTTCTCTACCAAATCTTTAAGCTCATTTAGCATCTGCTCCTGCTGAAATTGAACCCGTTCCATGGTGTTTCAAGTGAAAAAGAGTGACAACCCTAATTTTTTCTTGCCCAATTGGGCAGTAACAGTGCCACACAACAGCTCTCTCTTGCTCATCTACGCGCCCTCAGCTCGACATGCCCAAGCCTTCAAAAGGAACAGGCGGAGCCCACATCCGCTCTCACTCTCGTTCCTCATCCAGCTCCAAGTTGGGCACTAATCTTCAATTCACACAGAAAGATCTTCCACCCCCGAAACATACCGATAAACCAAAGAAGTCCACCTTCACTCACGATGTAAGCAAACTAGAATCTTTGACACCAGAGTTATGATCCGATACGTCTTTCTCAGGCACATGCGCCAACCAAAGTCCCTCCTCCGTTCGTCCGTCTGAACAGCAATCAGCGGGTGCATTCCAAAGAACAACTTGCTCAAGCTCCTCATCTTAAACGGCCGCCGCCACCACCACCACCACCCCTACAGAAACCCCTCAATGGAAAATCAAAACCAGGTTTTACTATCGCTAGTACAAGTGAAAATGCGGATGATGACGACGATGACGAGTGGGTCTCCAGTGAAAGCGGCGCAGCCACACCCAGCCATCCAGATTCTACCTCGGATACATCCTCAGAAACAGACGGCGACCCTCCCGCTGCTGTGACTCATCCCACCATCCATTCTGACATCATCGATCATCATGAACTGACTCGAGTCGACACAGCTAGACCATTTGATTTCGAACCACCTAGACGAGACTATTCCACTCCAAAGCCAGTCACTCCTCTACAATCATCAACTCAACGGCCACCCCAATTACCAATGATTTCTCGATGTCCCACGCAACCGGAACTCATCAGAGAAAAAACAATAGCAACAACAGCCCCTGTCAGCCGACACAGTCCAAGACTCTCTAGCAAGCGTCATTCCCGACCCCCATCCACCCATTCAATCTCCAGCCGAGCAGAGCAACCTCTACGCCCGCACCCCCTCATTCGTGGACAATCTTATGGGCATGTAAACGTCATACTACCCAAACCTGCCCCCCTTGCACCTTTAACTGTTATACCCAATACTGAAATGGCCCATTCATCGCCGCCAAATGGTACTTCTCATGAAAGTGGAAGTAGCAGTAGCGGGCATCAGCAGCATCACTTGTCATCCTCTCCTACAAGCATGAAGACTTCATCTCCTATATTACCCGACCTCACATCCTCGACCTCTCACCGACGCACTTCATTCTCATCTACCGGATCCATAAACACAATACCCATCCACTCCACCACTTCTCTCACAGCTCAACATCCTGCACAAGTCTACCGCACCCACGACCGCACCCGCACCCTCTCTGCCCTCTCCTCCTCATCCTCCTCTGCCGCCCTGTCTTCCTTAACCCATCTCCCCTACGTCCTCTCCCACACCCGTCCCCCTTCGCCAACTCCTCACACCATCTCATTTTTCCCGCCTGTGAACCCACAGCATGCGAATGCTATAGAGGGAATACATCCTTTGTTACCGTCGCCGTATCTGAGTAATCATATGACTGTGTTGGCGAGGAGAACACCGATTAGGGAGTCTTTTGACAGAGTTGCTAGGGCGAGGAGTGGGAGGTAAGGCGGTGGTGGTAGTCCTGAGGATACTCTCGGAACAAGGAAACTCTAGCAATCTTTTCTTTTTGTTCTGAGATATTTCAAGGCCACCCGTAGGCAACAACCGCCATCTAACTTGTATGACAATGCCATCAATATCACTTTTCATATATGAAGTCATGTACCTAGTAGTAGCTACTACAACTCATGTACTCTCCTTCTCTTTACTCAGCTTGTTTTTATCATACCCACTTTTCTCTCTTGCTCAAACTGACCCGATATCTGATTTCAAGTGATCTCGGTTGTTTCCCTTGTTTAGGCTACTATAAAGATTAGCGCATACCGTGACGACGTCACGTCCTCCCCGCGCGTCTAACGTGTTCTTTTTTGAATCTCCATACCCTTCATAAAAAATCTTTAATTTTCGTAAAAAAGTTCTTTGTTTCTAAAATAACAACACATGTGGCTCACGGATGCGCAAAGTCAGTTTTTTTCTTCCTCCCCCTTTTCCAAACAAGAACCACCCAAAAAAAAAAACAACACGTCACCCCTCCCCATCTCCAAACTGACCCGAGACATTATATGTTTTGCAGAAATTGGTGTAGCCTTAACCACATTTGGTGGGCTGTTCATGTTTTTGGGTGTTATACTTTTCTTCGATGGTGCTTTACTTGCTCTTGGGAATGTGCGTTTTCACTCCTCCTCCTCCCAACAACAAAATCACAACTCCAACCAACCCCAACAGATCCTCTTCGTCTCCGGTCTTACACTCATCATCGGCCCTCAAAAAACATTCTACTTCTTCGCTCGTAAACAGAAACTACGAGGCACAGTTTGTTTTATAGGTGGAATCCTACTCGTATTTTTTAAACGACCGTTTATTGGGATGTTGATTGAGACGTTTGGGTTTTTGAATTTGTTTGGGTATGTCCAAGTTCTTCACACTTTACGCCCTCTCTCCTTGCGAAAATAATTTATACCACAATTTTTTATTTTTTTTTAGTGACTTCTTCCCTGTTGTAATTACTTTTTTGCGTCAACTACCCTTCATTGGTACCGCATTGTCGTTGCCTTATATTCGAGTTGTAAGTCTATACATTCATCATTTGTCCTTGGCTTCAAAATATTCACTGTCGTCTTCCCTCTCCCTCCCTCTTTCCCACTGTCTGTCTGTCTGTCTGTCTGTATACTAGGTTGTTGACCGAATTGCCGGTTCACGGACGTCTGCAGTATAATCCCTTTCGCGAACAGCCTCCCATACTTAAGACACAATAGAAACTTTTTTTGACGAAAAAAGTCATTTTGAAGATATCAGTCAATAACGAGTACAAGATCTAAAACGGGTGTCGCTGTTGGTACACAATCAACCATGGACCTTATCTTTCTCCAACTCCTCAGACCCTTCCTTCTCTCCAATCTCAGGAACACCACCGATTCTTGGATCCTCTTCCGATAATCTATTATTCTCAGAAGGATGATACTTCTCTTCAACATTTCGGAACCGGAATCCGTCCTTTCGTGCTTGATCAATCACCAGTCCACTATGTAAACAACCCGTCATTTTTCATTCAAGTCATCGGAGAGAAGTGTTCGAAACATACCAGGCATAAAGCGTCATAGCGATATATCCTGAGAATGGCACTAGATAAGACCGTCGGGTAGATACTCTATCCGCTAGGGAGGCTTGTGCAGGTGGATACCAAGCACCACCGCCCACACCCTAATGACAAGTCATGAAATCGTGTCAGACTTGGGATATATATAACTTGTTGATGCTCACCATGACGATTAGTCCTGAGCCCTGCTTTGTATGAACACCTAAATTTTTGGTACCCAGAGTGAAAATACACTTAAATGTCGATGCATCAGATATTGGATGGTAAAAGAGTTGACAGCACGTACCGGGTAACAAATCGATTCAAAGAAAAACAAGGCGAATAAACAGCCTATCCCGGCTTTTCCTGTCGCAAATGCGATGCCTACAGAGAAGGCACAACAGCTGATACCGTAAAACGTAAGCATTAAAGCGGGGTCGACAAAATTGAGGAGCAACACTCCGACGAATCTGCAAGAGGGTTTGATAAGTCAGGGATCGTTAAACTCAATGGAGGGTGCGTACCTTCCAACCGTAAACGTTATTTGACAGAATGAGAAGAGTTGACTGGCTTTGGAAGTATTAATTCCAATTCCCTGCTCGACTATGAAATTAACAGCTAGCGAAGCGACACCAACTTGAGCCCCACTATAAAGGGAAGAAGGGGGTGGTTAGAGTAGCTAGTTTGACGACGGACTATGACATACACATAAGCGGTCTGAGCGACGAAGCCAAATACACACCGCCACTGCCGCCAGAACGGTTCAACCTTTTGGTCATCATAAACGTCTGAATCGTGATGTGAGGTGACCTCCTGTTCAATTTCAGGCAAATCACAAAAGCTGTAATAAAATGAATGAAAGTAAGTGGAATCTATAAAAACTACCCACTAAAATAGGATGTTGAGTACAACCCCCAGAGCTGCTACTGCAAGATAGACCCATTGGACATTGTCTAGCTTTGTTGCATTTTCCCCTAAAAAGAACCATCGCGAGGCAATGAGAGGCCCAGCAAAGGATGCGACACCCTGGAAGCCTTGACTAAAATTGAGTCGTGCAGCAGCATACTTTGGGGATCCAAGTACAGATATGTACGAATTTGCTGCAACTTCTAATGTGGCAAGTCCGCATCCTAATCGTGCGCGAGTAAAAAAGAGATTGTGGGTGATTGTTCGAAAATAGATGGGGTGGTGACTTACCTATGACGAAAGTGCAACCCACAAATCCTCCATACTTGGCGAATTTAGCAGATGGCCAAAAGAAGACGGCACCTGTAGACAATTCAGTACAGAGCAATATTTAAGAATAACCGATTGCAATCAATCACCCAGGCTGTAGAGAGCAAGACCAAGGTGAATACCAGCCTATACAAGGGAAAGATGGCTGTTAAGGATCTCATTAATCAAGAGACACAAGGTAAACACCTTGTATCCACGCTTTCTCATCTAGAAAGCAAAGATGAACTTTGTATCTTCGGATAAACGAATAACGCACAAACATCCCTGCAAAGGGCGAAAAGACGAGATACGCGCCAAAATAAGCAAGCTGCAACAATGTGCTCCGCGTTTTATCGATGTGAAAAACGGCTTGGAAGTGGGCATTCAAAACATCAAGAAGCTGAACGACAACGTTCAATCATTCATTCAGGTATTATTATGGTGCGAGACACTGACTCCGTAGGCGAACCCCCCTTGAATATATGATGTGAATTCTTAACTGCATGATCAGGATACGGGGAACATACATGTGAAGAAGAGAGACGTGACGAGAGCATACGCAAAGGCCCATCTGCCTCGAGTTAATTGAGCTCCTAAAAGAAGAGGTGAGCTGGATAGGTGATCCCAATGAGTGGATGAAAAGCTGACCAGTGATGGGTGGGCTGGACATGGGACGATGCGGGGCGATGTCGGCGATATCTCAAGAAGCAAACCATATGCATGGTGGTGGTTATTTGAAGGAGTCCCAATGTTCGGACCCTGTAACTCTAGATCTCATGCACCCAAAGTTCAGAAAAGCACTCGTGGTACATAAATCAAACACACATGTCATGTTCACCGGTCTTATGACACCGATATAGCGGACCTACCATGCTGTGAAAGCCCAATATCCAACAGAGGGCCGAAGAATGTGGCTTTTACGCGTTCTGTATGACTCTTGGGCCACCATTACCTCCTTTCCAGAAACAATGGAAGATAATGATTTATCCGTATGTTCTGGCTGCCCCATTATGTAATTTTATGGTGATTCTTTCAAAGTTGGATGATCCAGATCCTCTTGATCCTCTGACGGAGGATGATCATCTAGGACTGATAATCAGGACAGATTTTTCCAATGAGGAGGCCTGGTCTGCATTTTGCAATCAAGTTCAATTATCTCAGAAAGATCTCATCTCGGATTTGACCGATGGCAACCCCAACCAAGAGCTCGCAGAAGGTAATGACACCCAAATGGCCGCCACCGGCACTGATGACGGCGAATCCGACTCTTCTAATGAGTCGCCCGATTTTCTAAAGATCGTGAACCCAGTCGAACAATCAGACAGAATCAGGTTCACCAATATGTCCAACATCACAGCACTTCGTCTCTTCAACGACGTTGATACTCGACCTTCTCCACCTAGACCGGCTGGGACAAAGCCAAGATCTCCCCAAAACCCATTGATCGATCTAACAGGATGGCAAGAAATATATACAGGCAAAAATATATGGATATACGATGCACTTTCGAATGTAGATGGGAGTGTCCGAGTCGTTAGCCAAAGCAGTGATCTCTATGGAACCGCTACGTAGAGCTGCTCTGTGATTATCAGATTATCTATGCTAACAAACATTTTGTATAGTGGAGATAGCTGGCGCGCTCGAGCATCTCACATCTGTGAATTACAGTTCAACATGTCGTACCAAGGTCTGAAGATCGATTTCAACGGTTTGGATAAATGGGATATCAACGAGAGAACGCGAAATCTTGCAGAATCTGTAACTTTCTAAATTCAAAATGTTTTGTCAAGTTTTTTTTTGTCTTTTCGCGAGATAGGACATGTACATGACGACAGATGTCTAGTCAATACAACTCTCAACCCGTAAATACAATATCATGTTTTTTATGATGTGACGGTCCAGACACGAAGAGCATTATCGGTGAAACCAGCGAACAAGGTTTGTCCGTCAGCCGACCAGGCAATGGAGACACATTCAGGCTGTCTAGCTTCCTCGCGCACATCGGTATAAGCAGGCTTCAGTTCGTCGACGATGGATCTAGAAAAAGCTATTGGTCACAAGCCAGATGTACACTAAGGAATTTAACTCACTTGCTCTCAAGATCGAAGATTTTTACACAGCTGGCGGTGGCGGCACACAACCAGTATCGGTTTGGTGAGAAAACAAGGGCATTGACGATGTCGCCGGCTTCGAGAGAGTACAGGTGCTTGCCCTCGTTCAGGTCCCAAAGCATGGTGATGCCGTCTTTGCCTCCTGAAGCAGCAAGCGAGCCATCCGGAGAGACCGAGATTGTGTTGATGTAACCAGTGTGGCCGTAGTGGTTGGTTTTTAATTTGAATTCGGAGAGTTCCCATACCTGATAAGAAGTGAGGTTAGCCAGAAGAAGCAAGATAAAAGATGACAGGAAGTAAAAGTATCAGAGATCTTGGTGGAAAAAGTAGTCTCATAGAGCGATTGCTCTCTGAAGTAGCAAATATAAAAAGATAACATCATGCGAGAGGGACGACTCTCTGAGAGATTGAAAATATTGTACTAACCTTAACAACCTTATCCCAACCGCAAGATACAATGACAGGGTTCAACACGTTAGGGCTGAATCGCACGCATGACACCCTTCAAACAACATAGGGTCAAGGACAGGACCAGCAAGTATGAGTTTCACTAACCATTCAGTATGACCTTCATCTTTGATGTCGCCTTTGCACTCTCCGAGAGTATTCCAGAGTTTGATTGTCCTATCACGGGAACCAGAGACAATCCGTCGGTTGTCAGCGCTAAAGCTAACGGAGAGGACATCGGAAGTGTGTCCAACAAAACGACGGGTCGTGGAACCGGTGTTCAGGTCCCACAGACGGAGGGTATGGTCCCAGGAAGAGGACAATGCAAATTGACCATCAGAAGAGATGACAACGTCAGAAACGAAATGGTTGTGGCCGGTAAGAATTCTTTTTGGGTATCCGTAGGAATCTTCGTCACGGGTCAATTGCCAAACAATAATCGTCTTGTCTGGTTAATTTGAGGCAGTCAGAAAGTGAAGAGAGCTTGCTGGAAATAATTGAATATACCTCGGGAAGCAGTCAAGATCATATCTGGATTTTCAGATGAAGTTGCGATGGCGGTGACCCATCCTTTGTGGCCTTCCAAAGAACCCAGGAAACGCAGTGATTCAGACATTTTTTGTTGGAGAAGGAGTGCTTCAAGGTCGTCGACAAACTTGGTCCGAAAGAAGTCACTGTCACATCAACAGCCACTGTGACCTGACTGTACAGTACCTGGCATTGGCAATACCCCTTTCGTGATAGATATTACGTAATACCGTCATGCCTATACCCATCATTGGTGAGAGCCGTTGATCAGTGGCTTTAAATGATGCACTCATCGACCCCTTGTACTTAGTCGACACAGATCCCGGCGTAGACGACGTCCTGGCAATGTTTGTTTTCCTTAATATATGTGTTATATGTTCTCATTATTGAGTGTAACATAATCAGTCTCCTTGCTATAACGTCCAATGAGGTAGATATTCTTTCATATATCGTCTCTTATGGTGAGCTATGTCTATATTGCAATCACCATCCAAGTTAACAGAAAAAAGGCAATACCGATATCGATGCTTCCCAGTACATATCCTCGTTTGATCTTTTGTTACCTTTGCTAACATAACTGTTACCATAGCCTTAACATTTTCAAGGTGTACCAGACCATTGAGTCTCACCTACGACAGTTTCCATCAGAATCGCATAGGTTTCCTAATTTCGATCCAAAGAGGAAGCCTATTCTAGCCCGTGGCAGCGCGGGGCCACTTGAGGGCGAATTGCACAGCGCTGAGTACTTCCACGGCCGGTACTCATCCTCCTTGCATTTTATCAGCTCTCTGCTCATGAAATCTAAAGAGATGGTTTAGGAGACATCACAGATCGTCATCCAGAAATATCACTTGAAGCTCAACCGAATATACATCCATATCTTGATGTAACAGATCGATCCGGAGTCGATGTTGCCCTCGATATCCTTCGATCAAGGCCGGCTAGGAGTGTCACGTACCTTGCATTAGGACCCCTCACCAATTTGGCATTAATGATGCGTAAAGATAGTAAACTTGTTACTGAACGTGTAGGCCGTATTGTCTGCATGGGAGGTGCTTTAGATGTTCCAGGAAACACTACTCCCTTGGCAGAGTGTATGCTCATCTTTTTCCACTAAAAGTTTTTAGATGACTCACAGGCACTCTAGTCAATTTCTTTGCAGATCCATACGCAGTGAAAGAACTCTTAATATCTACTCCTCTGCATCAAGGTCTTCCACTGAACCGATTCCTAATGTTACCTCTAGATATCACAACACCCCATGAACTCCCTTTTCCAGAGTATAAGAAGCTTATCGACCCTACCTTCCATAACCCTTACTTTCCATCCGTTTCCCATAACAAGTCGCCTCTGGCACATTTTACAAGCTCCTTTCTCGAGAGGACTCGAGAGATCATGCTACAATTTGGTAAAGACGCGATGGAACTTCACGATATTGTCGCGGTCTGGTGTGCCTTAGAAAACCCCCCCTTTCCTGATGATGCGCCCATGGTGCTTGCTCCTAATTGGGAAGGATGTAGCCGTATCTTTGATGTAGAGAGGTGAGTATACCTACTGAGGCTCCCACTCTTGCATTCGATAAATTCGTTCTCGTATCATTTAACAGAACGGGCGAAATCACACGTGGGATGCTCGTTGTCGACAGGCGAGAAGATGGGTTGGCATATCCCCCAGGCACAAATAGGTCTGAAGCACAGAAAGGATTGGAAGATGCCCACTTTACCATCTCTGATAAAGCAGGTGTCTTTTGCATTACTCAAACTCCGGGGCCTGCAACTCTGCTACGATTGCTGCTCAATCGAGTCTGGGGTTACGAGTAACAATGACGTTTGTAGCACAATTAGAATTCAAGTGGGAAACTTGTGTTTGATTCAAAAGATGGTATTTAGGGTCCTATCATATGTAGATGTTGGTATGGGTTCATTACGGACTTCGGCATCAATTAGTGTAAATTCTGTGTGAAAATCGATAGCATCTAGTGGAATTATTTTATCCCTAAACCATGCTTTGCAGCTGAAATATAGGACAGGATATATGAGACTGATATGCAACCACAAGATTCAAAAGAAATATTCAGCTGATGACGTTATGAGTCAACTTACCAGTTAAGATAGCTGGAGAGGAATAGTGATAGCTTGAAGGCAGGTGAAAAAGAGCGCCAGCCGCTGAACACCAATACAAGGATATTCATAACAAGGCCATAGTACTGTCCAAAGGCTTGAATATAATCCAAATTATAAAGGAAGTCGCATACTGTGATATAGGGCTGAAAGGGACTTCTGTAAGGCAGCCAATCCCTGGGTATTTTTTGTACACGCAAAGAATTATAAAACCGAAGATAGGTGACGCCAATCACGATCCATGACAATATGCCAGCAGTTGTCACGAGCGACACCAGCCACAGAAAGACCTTTTGATTATTGATATGAGTTGGAATAGAATAAACGTGAGGACAGACTGACCTGATAGGCGCCATCATTCAAGCTGAGATAGGCAACCGCACCCCAGATGACTGAGGCAGATACTGCGACGTATGGTATACGAAATCGATTTAATTTCAGAAAGATAGACGGCGCATGGCCATCGAGGGCAAGTCCATGAAGGGTTCGCGAGGCCAAAAATGTGCAGGAATTTCCCGAGCTGAAGGCTGACGTGAGGACCTACACACAACGTCAGAAATACAGGTCATCTGAATAATCAGAACGAGGGATGGTACAATTGCGTTAATGACCGATGGCAGAGCCTAGATATCCTTGAACAAGGAACTTGACTGTTGATTGGATACGATCACTGACCTTGATACCAGCCCTAGAAAATGCTATCACAAATGGACTCTGGTATGCGTTCCCCGTTGTAAGACGCAAACGCTCGTCATTAGCTGGTACGGTCAATGAGATGACAAATATCGACGCAACATAGAAAGCGACCACGCGAAAGAAGGTCCGTTTCAGAGCCGCAGGTATTGAACTGCGTGGATTATAGGTCTCTGCTCCGGCAATAGCTACAACTTGGACATTCCCATATGCAAAAGCAGCAAAGATCATAGTTGACCAGAAACCAAGAAAACGGCCCTGGAAACCACTAGCAATATATTCGCGAAAGAGGGGGTAGGGTTCCTTCCAGAAACGAAATCCAATTTGTTCTTGACCGGAAAACCAGCCAAGATCAAGCATAACCCCTCCGATGACGAAACAAACGATGAGAGCGACTTTGAAGAAGGCGAAATAGAATTCAAACTCTCCATACACTTGCACTGGAGAATAATTGACGATTGCTATGATCGCCCAGAAGATGCTGTCAAGAAACTTATGAAGTGTTTTATGGGTGGGTTAAACCTAGAGGTCGTACCTGATGGCGATAAAATGGTTTATGTTAGGATTCCAAAAGCCGAGTAAAGACGTTGCTGCGCTTATTTCGGTGGGCATCGTAATGGCTATAGAATACCAGAAATTCCACCTGGATATCTGGTATGAATAGCAATTATGAAATAGGGGTTGACTGCATATACCCTATTGCGATGCCAGTGCTTTTGTCTAACCACATTGTAGCATGCCTTACAAATCCTCCACCAACAGGCTTGAATGCCGACATTTCTGCAGAGCTGTAAGCTTCAAAAAGATGGTAAATAAGATTGATCGGTGTTAAAACTTGTGCAAAGCAAACCTATCGAAGCAGTAACAGTGCCCATCTTCGCAAACGTATTTTATTTGTTGATAGAGCACTCTTCCACGGACACTGCTCACCACTACAAAGCCTAACACACAGCCAAGGGGACCTGCTTGGGCCAAAGCGCTTCCACTGGACAAAAATAGGCCGGTGCCAATCATACCTGCAAGGGCGATCATAGACAAACTATGATTCGAAGTTAATCAGTGAGTTATTACTGACGAGGTTCTGTGAAAATGTGACCCACTGGCGTTCCTGCAAGCTACGTTTCGTACCTCCATCTCCGAAAGAAGGATCTGAATCTACAACGGAATCATTACTATCATCTGGTAGCTCATTAAGTATTTGCTGGTAGGCTGCCTGACTTGGAGCCATCCAGCGAAAGTAAGGTTACGTGGCGGTGACCTAACAGACAGGTTTGATTTTGATTTTGATTTTACATAATTCAAAAGATCCTCTGACATTTCAAATCAGGTCGAGTTTAAGTCTTTCGCAATGAATCCCCTGTCAACCGAACTATGACCAGAGGACGAAAGAAGGACCTCACAACTCCTCCCTCTCGCACGCTGGTCCAACAGCGCGATTATCGTGCTCGAAAGGCTCATTACATCGCAAGTCTCGAAGAGCGCTGCCGAAAAGCGGAGGAGGAAAATATTCAACTTCGCAGGGAATTAGATGAAGCCAGAGCTCTCCTCACAACGCCTGCTATACTTCATCCTGAGACAGTAAGTTGCGCTTTTTATTCTCCCAACCGAACATCGTAATCTGAGATAGTTTACTATTAGGCTGAGGCTTCGTCTGAACTCATGCATAATCTTTCCATAGCGAGTGCATCGCTCGCCAAATTTCAAAGACTTGCTTTTGCGAATATTCAGTCTTCGAACGAGCGGCCTGGAATTCAAACGTCGACTGAAAACTCTACAGAGCAACCCGAATACCGGCGAGTTTCTGACACTACGCATGGTGCCGCAGCCATTCGTCGAAAACCACTCTATCAAGAGGACCCACCCACCACTCTACTACAACCTTCACATCAATCCTCATTACCTGTGTTGCCAAGATTAAGCCCCGACATAGATTCGGAGTGTTGTGGAGGACTGCTGGATTGCACACACCTACTCGACAAAGATCCAGGTTCAAATGACTACATAATCGAGAGAGATCCGGGTTCAAGGACGACATCCAGGCTGTCAGGTGTACGGTCGACATCAGATTACAGATTGGAGTGATTTGATCAATTTTACACATGAACTTTAACGGCAGAGCAAAACAAAAGCAACATAACATGAGACTTAAGTACCCATCATCCTCTTAGTACGAAACAAGATTCTCTTTTCCCTTTTGCGCGGTCACGAATTTCGGATTTCGAAAGGATGCTTAACAAGTTCATCGTAGAGTTCTGTAGGAAGGTCACGCACAAGGGTGACAGCGATTCCGATTACGGGCAGGGCTTCTAAGGGAGGAAAGGTGCGCAGGAGTCGCATTGGGCTGTAAAACGTGTAGATGAAAGGTCTGTCTGTCGGTAAGAGTTAACAGACTACTGACCTTGACGAAGCCATGACGTCGTCTCGCATAAGAAGTAACTGGGCAATGACACAGAGGACATTTAGGTGGACGCCAAATGCTAAAAGAAAATCCCATAATTGCAGCACTTGATCCAAAGGCGGCGTGCAGGCACACAAGGTCAAGACAGCTGAACATCAAGATGTCAGCCATATGAGTCCTCAATCCAAAAAGGGGAAGAGAACTACACGGAAAAGCATATATTTCTGCCGACAGATTTTTGGATCGCAAATACCCAAATAATTCAGGATCAACGAATTGAAGACACTTATCAAGAAGCTGGCAATAAAAATGAATGAGATGACAGAGACATGACTCTTACAACGAAGCGGTACCTTCAAACCACGATGGACACCTTCAAGAGTTGGTTGCACATATAGGGGACACGACTCCTCAATGAATTTTGAAAAGCAAAAAAAAGCCTCAATTTCTGAGGGCATCGTATAGAGGAAGGGCGCGGCGAGGACGTTCATTCCCTGAACATATGTAAAGCCCAAATCATTCTCGCGCCTGTCTTATAGTTATTGTGGAATTTGAAGCCCTTGCATAGGAAGTATTTGCATACCGTTACTCCGCCAGACAAACGCATCTAAAAGGCGAACTAACATGTCCTCTTGCACGCGTTCTTTAAATCCTTTATCCGTTGCCAAAGTCCTGTGATAAGATGTAAAGATAAATCGAACATGACGCTGTTTAGCCAATGTACCTAAAAGTATCGTTCCGTATTTTCTCTCGTACTTGGCATGGGCCGCGAGAGACATAGTGAAGGTAGGTTTCGGCTGACAGTTCGTTAACTCGAAGTAGTATTTTCCATATTCGAGGACGCAGAGTTGGATCCTTTGTTCGCGGTCAAATTCTGAGCATACCTGGAATCATCGGCAATAATATAACGTACCACTGCTGAAGGAATGCCCTCTACAAGGATCATCCGTCGAAGCTTTTTCGTACCATCGTCAGTCTCTCCCGTTGCACGAGACTTTGAGGCTGCCTTGGGTTGGCTAAGAAGTTTGTTAAAAGAATGGGCCGCCGCTGCCGCCGCCGACATTCAAGAATCGAAGAAGTTCTGTCTATGAGCCGCAGTATATACTGAACTGTCGTGTCTACAGTTCAATTGCTTAGACATTGGGTGCTTACTAATACACTGGAGTCGTCGTTCACGACGTGCAACACTTGCAGTGTCCATGGAAAACTCGCATCCTTTCTCTTTAACATAAAATATGGACGTTCCATTTCATTCCTCCGGGGCAATGAGTAGGGCTCATTACGCGATTGTCCGCAAAGTAGAATCTGCTTTGACGGTCCAATCTGGCGACCAACATCTTTTTTTGGAGATTAATGCCATTCAAGAACAACTTGCTCATCCTAAGCTTCAACTTGTTTGTGCCGTTTTCTTTCTCTCAGTAGACCACATATAATGCTGATTTTTACTGTAGAGCCATTGTAAAGAATGCCTTGTCCTCTTGCTGTATTGTTCGATGTCAGTCAGCCCGGGATTTCTTACACCAGATGCTTTTGATTTCGCTTTTCCTCACGCTATAAATTTGGCAGAGGCAGGGAGGAAGATTGACGACAAGAGGATAGGTCATTCTTGCACCAACCAGGGCTATGTATGGTGGATTAACGCGTCAACTTCCAGGATACCTTTTTTGCTCTCAAATGATGCCTATAAACCATGAATTAAGGCTTATGTTGGTCAACACATTGCGTAAAGTTAGTTCATTCAATCATCGTGGCATGGAGTCGCTAATGCGAGATAGGATCTTGAAAGTGATGAAGTACCACGTATCTGCCTGGCTTTGGACAACCTCATCATGACGCCTAACGAAGACGTCATCCCCGCTGTTCAATCACTTCTACACATCCTGCTTTCCCATGAAAAGTCAGTGACAATTGGTACTCTTTCTTGTTTCGTCCCTGAAGCCGAACCTTATTTTCTTTACATAGCTCGCATGTTAGGCGTCGAGCATTGTTGGCAATTCGGGCTCTATCAAACCACAACCCGGAATTACTAACCCGTATTCATGGAGCAGTTATTAAACTACTGCGCGATTCGGATGATACTGTTGCCAAAGCTGCGTTAATTGTAGCCACTTCTATGTCCAAGGTTTGTTGATTATTATCGGGTTTAGTGATATCTGACCGAATACTTAATAAGGATGCTGTGATTGGGCTTAAAGTTCGAACAACTGTCAATAACATTCTCAAATCCGAGTCTTCTTACATCGGTGAACCGAGCCAGTGGTTCATATCAAAAGTATTGAGCTGTCTCAATACTGTAGGGTCCGTCGCCCACTTTACTTTGATTTTGGCTTCATTGATCCTCATAGCTACTCTACAGTTTGATGGAGACAAACATCTCTTGTCTGCTTGACATTGTGCAGACGTGCTCAAGCGTCAAAAGTGTAAAGCCAGTCGTAAAAGTCATGGTCCTAGAAGTTTTCAGACTTTTCGCTCAAGCAAATCAAGACGGGCTCGCATTCATGGAGAAGTCACGAAATATATCATCTGTCCACTGCATACGAGAGTTCCTAATGTCAGAGAACCCAAACGACCTCTATTTTCTAATTTCTTGCCTCGAATGCATTGACGTTACAACTTGGGCTGGCACTACTTCAGAAAGCCGAGTGGTATTGGAAGAAAAACATTTTGGAAAAATCATGCAACTGTTGGATTCCTTAGATCTTGCTATTTTCCGCAAAGTATGTGTGACAGATTAAAAGAAGACTTCATCTCTAACCTGATCATAGACTTTGAGAATTGTCAACCGAGTTGATCCAACAATCCTTGACATCAAAATCACGCAGATCAAAGCGCAAGGCTTAGACTTGACAAGGACTACACGCATACTTGAAGTTGTATCAGTTCGCTTTGAACATGACGGTGCAACATACGCCTTTGAAGTTCTAAAGTTATTCGAAGAAGTAGAAGACACTTTCAAGTCGCCGCAGGTTGTGCATTCTATTGTCGAGATTGTCCTTACTACCATTCAATCATCATGTGAGTAAAACGTTCCTTGCTCTTGGCATTGACACTCACATTTTTTCCTAGCCAATATAAATTTCGGCACCGCAGCTGCATCACACTTCATCAGTGTTCTTGTCGACCAGAACCATGGTGTTGGGCCCAATGCTCTAGTAATCATTTCAGCATTGGCAACGGAATTCGCTGGTTCCTTGACTATCAGCCCCCCTGAAATTCTTTCCGGGTTCGCAATCCGATTGAAGGACTGTCTCCGTGAGTACATTACAGAGTACGCGACCACATTGTTTAATCAATACTTTTTGATTAGCAACTATCCAAGAGACCTGTCTCATAGCAATGCTTCGCGTCAGAGCTGATTGCGATGATGTTCCACCAGACGTAATTGATATCGTGAAGACCATTACTTCAGCTGGGCGCCGCGCCGTCCGATCTGTACGTCTGAGAAATGACGGGATGCCTTCCCTCCATGATTGATGGCGTTTTCTCTTTAGCGTGGCAATGATTTCCTCGAATATTTGCATAAAAGACATTTACTTTTAGACATTGTCCATGGGGCCTCATCATCTTCTGTAAGTGGGTGACCTGTATAAGATTTCCGATGACTGAACTATCGCTGGCAGCTTCCACATTTTTTAATGGCCTTGGAAGATTGCCGAGCTAGAGGACCACGATTGTCAGAAACTTTAGGGTCATCGCAGATTGCTCCACCCCTCAGAGCTTCCCGATCGTCGCTCAAATATGCACCGTATGATCCTCCAGAAATCATACCGCGGCTGCGAACTAAGAGACCTTCAAGCTCCCAGAGTTCTCACTCTGGGCCGTCTGATCCTGGGCATGCATCACTGCATGCACCTGTCGCGTCATTGCCAATGACAGCGGGGGACTTGGCTTTGACAGCTGGTTTACAAAAACTTGCAATAATACCCAGTGTAAGTTTGAACTTGTTGGATTGCCCACAAAAACATTCTCACACTTCTTTTATAGCAACGCCTTTCTTTAGGCGACGCAGCTCAAGGTTTGGAACGGTCGGATTTACAGGTGGGACCACATTTTATGATTTGATTTCTCTGCTCTTTAATACTCTGCAAGCCGAGTCGTGTGGACCTAATCACGTTCGATTCGCTGGATGATTCGGATATTTTCGGAAGTTCCGAACATGACGTCATCACTGACGATTTTGAAGACATATGGCACTCGTTTGAGGCTTCTTGCGACCTCCGAGGCTGGTGCAGTGACTCGATAGATAATGTGATCAGACGTCTTCAATGTGTTGAGGATCATCGTCTCGCCGTCATAGCTGGGGAGCTTCCTCCGTTCATTGGTAGATTAGGATCTCTCTCTAAGTGTGAAGAGCGCTGACATCTTTCTTCAAGGAGAACTGAAAATCACGATGGTAGCCAATGATACTGCCTCTTTCTCTGGTGGGGCGTTGATACGTTTGCGGGAGACAGAGGAAGATTCTTGTTTATGGAGATTACGATGTAAGGCTAGTGCCTTTAGAGCACATGTGCAGACCCTCTTGAGTAATTAACAACGTTGGTCAGGTGCGTGCGCGATGGAAATGCCATTGGACCGGTGCCGTGAGAATATATTATGTAAACCGAAAAGTCACGAAATAAAACTTCTGTCTTGTTCTTCAACTCCCCACCACTGCCTTTTTCAACAATCTATGGTTGTTTCCCTCCTCAGGTATGCAACTCCCGCGCTCGGTGTTCGTATGCTGATATGTTCCGCCAGACTCTCACACCAGATTAGCACCATTCTATTCGGACCCATTAGCTTCCCCCTCGTCGACACAGACAGACCTCCTTAGGGCCTTGGGTGTACACAAAGTCTCATTGACATACACAACTCCAACTTTTAGCCTTTTCCTCAACTCATGGGATAACTGCATTTTTCTGCTGGAATTCGGTTGGTTGCTTCAGGACATTGTTTATACTCTCTCTCGTCGACAAGATTAATTTTCAAGAAAGTCCATTTACACATCTCTAGAATCCTTTTTCATAATGAATGTCCTCAAGACCCCATCCTTCTTCCGCCCCTCGAGCCGCCCATCGTCTCCTATCATACCACTAGCTCCTTTCCGACCAGAGTCAGGGCAACAGCTAGAGCGGCACTCCCGCTCCTTGAACAAGTTGTCTCTAAGCAATCTCATCCGTCAACCCACATCACAACCCCCAAGTCCTCCTCCTATATCCGCCCCCCTCGTTCAGGATGGGTCATATCTTGAAATGTTGAGTTTAAAGCTCACTGAAGCTGTTTCCAAGGCTCTTGCTCCACCCACTGGTCCGCCGTCCGCAAATGAACAAATGACAGCCAGACGATCCATTCCTACAGGTCGAGGTGTTGCCCTTGGTTCTTTGATTGCTTCGTACGTTACAACTTTTTTGGCTTGATATGTGAACCAAAATGACACCATCCCTAGTGAATTGAAAGCTGTGCGTGACAATCCTCATTTGCACAGAGCAGTCTTGCGATCTCTCCAAAGACCATTTACCGTCTTGATGACCAACTTGTCAAGGCAGTTGTTGCCCCTACTTTTGTCTCCAGCTTTCCATTCGATCCCAAACATCCCCAACCAATTCTCCTTCCCCAACCCCGTTCAGCTTCATGCATTGTCAATTGCCAAATTTGCCGAAGAACTTCTGCAAGTATTCGATGAACTTGGTTTGGGCGTAGACAATGACGTTCGCGGGGATGGATTAAAATCCATCCGAGAAGGATTTGCTTCACTCATCAACAGGGTGGCCAATCCTCTTATCACAGGGATTCGTATGGAATTGATACCGTTGGTAGAAGCTTTGGAACATCCCAAGCCAAGCAACGGATTCAAACCACCTGTGGGGACGAAATCCGCAATTATTTACCATCCATCAATCACATCTCTTCAAATTCTTATACCGGTCTATGCTCGGGCTCTTACGAATTATACGACTTCTACGTTGTCCCATTCAACACTTGCTAGTCTTCTTATCTCAGTTCTTTGGAGAGCCTTGATCGCTCTATCCCATCGAATTGACATCAATCCGTCACCCTTGTTGACGCCAGAGAGTTCTCCTTTACCCACAGCGAAGAAACATGCTACTACGACACCTTCACCTCCGCCCATCTCTAGATTCACGATAGCCAGTGCTGCGGTGGACTGTAAGGCACTTTATGAGCTCTTGGCCCAGCTTCCTCGACCCAGTGCCGGACCAGAGTCTACTCGACTGGCGAAGGAAGCCGTTGACGAAGCATTTGAGGGTTTGAAGACTCTACCTACGCTCTTGGACATCGCCATCAATAAGGGTCGCTCCTGCACCGCCGAGGATTTGGTTAAAAAATGTAACGACCTCACGGCAGAGATACCATCTCTTATCGCTCTTCCCATAATTCTACGTGCCTTTTCATGCCCAGGGATATCATCTGTTTCCTCAATGCTTGGAATTTCAGAGGAGGAATATAGAAAAGGTTGTTTGAGCGGCTTTGGTAGGGCAGAGGAGTGCACTGTCACCGTTGCACAGCGTGTGATGGATGTACTTCAAACAGATCCCTTAGCAAATACTACTGTCATACGGTGGCTCGAGATGGCGTTGGCGGAAACAGAGGATGCCTGATGCGAATGTTTATATTTTGTGGTTCCCAAATGTCTCTTTTTCTTCTGTTCACTTCTTTGCGTCTCTTTCATTTACATCCAAATCTGAACGGATTTTACAATAGACTCCGTGGATTTTAATTGACTTTCATCAACTGCCGCTCTATAGAGGTTTCTACCCGGAACGTGTACTAGATTTACATACATCTCGAGGTGTAAGTATTCACGAGGATCGCGGGATGAAGTAGACAGATACATCAAAATGATGGTTAAATGACTCGACTTTATAGCAATTGGAAAGCGCATGAATTTGAGGATTTGCAGCTACCACGACATATCTGTGTTGATAATTAGATGTCTATCAAAGATAGTTTCAACAAAATGTAAGTTACCTGTTTTGCGCTTCTCCTTCCTCACTTCCTCCATTAACGACAAGGCATGCTTGTCTAATAAATCTATATAGGGTTTCAAAGAAGTCTTCTCCCAATCTGCCGATCCATCCATGTATCAACTGGTGGCCGACCACTCGGGTAAAGGAGAGTCACATACCAGAGCTATATTCTTTCACTTGATCGTCTGATCTAGTCATCGCGTCCAGCTCTTGCAACAATTGACCAACAGTTGGCACACGTTCAGGGTCAAATTCGTCGATAGACGCTGGATCCAACGGTACGCAGATCCGACCTGTCTTTGGATGGACACAGAATGGAGCTTTCAATAAATGGTTGCGATGCTTTGATACTTCAGCATCGAGCCGGGGGTATGTATACTGAAGAACGATATCCTCCATGGCAATGGCTATACCCTTTCAATTTAGTGAGTATTGTGGATTGAAGACGTTGAAGTAGAAACCAAACCTTTGATGATGGGTTATTCTTGTGGGAATGAAGGTCTAACCACTTGTCCTCAGAAGGACGAGAAGGGTTAGCCTCCCATTTGGTTCGCAAAGCTTCGACTACACGAGAGTCAGGGACGGCTTTCAGTAGTTCTTCATAGCCTTCTTCAGTATCAAAACATTTTTGATTCCTTAGAATCAAATCGACGAAGATGGTTTTCAGATGATTAAGTGCACGCCTAGCCAGAGGGTACTTAGCATATCGAGCGGAATTTTCGATTAAAAGAAACAGACTGAAGAGAAGGAGGCAATTTTCCACCGTGATGAAGATTGAGTTTCTTGCTGGATTCTTTTCCTCCGTGTATAACTGTAAGCCAGCTAACTAGCGCCTTTCTCTGTTGGTCACTCAACTCCATTGCTTCCTTATCCGATATCCACAAATGAATGCCCCGACGTCCTGAATAAACCCAAAGAAGCTTTTCATACCCAAACTCGTGGCGGATAGCCGAGTCGAGAACTCGAACAGCAGCAGCAATGAATGCCCAACATTTCTTACAGATGTCGGCTTTTGAGCAGCAGGTTCGTATGGGATCATAGTCGGTCATGTCGATATCAAACACGAGCTCTCGCAGCATGGGATTGAAGGCGCCCGCGCGTACCGTTTTCTTATCTCGAGGCTGTATATGCATGGGATAAATAACCAACATCCAACAAATATGATAATCACGCACTCGGTGAGTATAAATGGGACCGATTTCAAAACGGGTGGGATTGAGTTGGCAGACTTGGTTTTTGAGCTCCTCCGCGGTAGTAAATGAGTTGTAGCGAGAATAGACATCTCCTGGAAGCGTGAACACAAATTCTCTGTGCGTAAATAGTCGTGATGGGGCATGCTCATGGTTTAACCAATTGTAGATGGATTTGAAAGGGTAGAGTCGTCGATAGAACATCAGCATGACCTCTGGTTGAACTATATTCATGATCCATGGCAAGACTGAGGATAAACAACATACCCGGAGAAGTGGGAGCTACTTCTGAGCCATCATCCATCTTGAAAGTGGTAACAAATCAAAGTGCTGGTCAAGGTGACGAAGCCCGCGCGTTAGGTCACATCACGTGATCGGTATGGTTACTCGTAACACCGTGACCCGGTGTCGTTTTAATTTTTGACTTCTCCATCAAAAAGCTTAAGGATGCTCAGTGATTTCCTTCTTTTTCCTTCAAGTACAAAATCAAGTGATTGAATTGAAAATATTACAACTTTGGGACAAGTGAGCAAGAATAAAGGCCATAGAGTAAAATTATTTAATACAAGAGTCTCAACAAACTTGACAACAAACTCGAAACGTCAACTTTTTCTAAAATTAGGATGATGGGATTAACATAGACGACCTATATTTAGCCAACGAGAGGAGCGCGTTCCTCGTCGCCTAGGGCGATCCTGCCATTGTGACGGAAAGCGAGACCTATTGCGCCTTTGACGACCCAGACGAGGGCTAAGACGGCGAAGACAAGGGAGGTCCAGTGGACAAAGCCCGATGAGGTTTGGTGGCTGAAAATGGCCCAAAGCGACCAAGCGATGGCAATAGACGCAGGAAGGTCGCCTTCTGGCGTGGAGAAAGAGTAAGTGGCAGCTGTGCCTTCAAGGAAGAAGCTGAAAAATGACCATGTGAGTTGATGTTCGATATGGACAATGAGAGACATTACAGAGCAAGAAACACAAATACTTTTGTCCAGATACCTGCACCATGGTGGAGAGCGTCAACACCAAAGGCATCAAAGGCGCTGATGACGACTAAAACGGTAGTCCAGCCATGATACAAGGAGAAAGGGAGGTGGACAAAGAGCTCATCGCTATAGGACACTGCGGCGTGGTGCTTCTTGACAATGTAGTAAATGTGCTGAAGATAAATAGGAGTTAATGACTAAAAATAGGGGAATTGAGAAAGTGCGCACAGTAACTGCGGAGCTGACGAAGAGAGCAAAGACGAAAGCTACAACAGGCGTTGAGAAGATTAAGAGGAAAAGTTAAATAAAGTGGTTACCAAGGATGTAATGACGAGTAGCCCAGAGATTAACGTAGATGGCATTGAGAAGGGCGACGAGCGGGAATCGCCAAGCAATGCCGTCAATAATTGTTTTCTTGCCATTGGGGAAGAATTGGTAAATGATAGTACCAAGAAGAAGGATGTGAATGAGAGACCTTTATAAGAATTTGTTAGACGTTGCTGAACTCTAAATGTGAGAGCCTAGTACCAGATGAGGAAAGCCCAAGGTGCTGGAGTGATGTAGGTCTCCTTTCCATAGTAATATATGGATGAAGGGGAGGTTACTGTGTAGATATTGGACCCAAGGAAAAGGAAATATACGATAACATTGACAATTTTGAGGAAAATATTGTCTTGCCAGAAGTCAGCCATGGTGGTCGTCTTTTGAGGTGCAGCTTGCATTACGCCTGCCATACTCCACACCCTTTATATATATATATATAACTTGTGACTGTGACATATGACGCATGCCCTGTCTTTCTTGCCACAAGTCATCCAGCAGTCCTCTTAACTTTCTTTTAAATTGTATTTCATGTGCTAATTCATGGCATCATAGTCTGCACTTTTTTTTCACCCTTATGACCCACCTAGGTCACTCACTATATTTCTTCTTCCAGGATGCCACTCACCCCCAGTCTCCGATAAGGAACTCATCAGTATCATCAAGGCCTTCAACGCAGAAAAACACAAGTCGGCTGCCAAATTAATATGGCAATGCGGTAAATGTATCAAAGCCAAGAATGCTGTTAATCAACAAAATCGAACCCAGTTGATTGCAGTTAAAAAGACAACACCGCGGCATGTCGCAGTACCTTCCAGACCACCCCAGAAAGCTATCGTCATCGATATTGATGACGACAACGACGAGATAGTTGATGTGCCCAAACGTAAAGAAAACACGAAACTTGTTACACAGGATTCCTTGTCGCGTCCAAAGCACCAATCGTCTACCGCTGCTTCTGCTGATCAATTAAATATACCCCACGTTCAACCTCCACCAATGAGAACATCTTGCACTATTGAAGATAAAAAAATCCGGACCATCAATGATCCCTTCCTTGTCCCCGATCCCAGCCTTCGTGCCCGTCAGACCTCTTCAAGCAGCAAACCTCAGGTTAGATCGGGGTTCATCGATTTTACTATTTTGAGCGACGAAGAAATGAATGGCGGCGGTGATGATGATGCCCTAGAATATCTTACCCCACCGCCAACGCCTGTACCCACTTCCAAGCAGGTTGTCGAGATTGTGGAACAAGTACCGCTGATACTGACGTCAAATCAAGCTCCAGCCCACTCATTGCCTCGGGATGCAGGCCCTACCGCTCATACGTCATCTATGACCACCTCCACCCAACCTCCCAATCAACTTCTTATTCAATGGTCAATTGATCGTAGCACCACAGTTGGAGTGAAGCCGGATCTCTGGGCTCGAGCTTGCCTACGTCGGGAACAAAATGGAGCGAACAGAAAGAGCTTGCGAGGTAAACAGAGTGTCCAGTCTGCCCCTTCTATCGCTCCGCCTTCGCGACGAAAATGCAAAGCGCACAAGCTAAACGAAGAGTCTCGTACTTATTCTCAAGCGACATTCTTTCTCTCGGCTGAAGGATGGCTGCGCGAGAAGCAGGCTTGATTTTGAAACTTTGTTATAATTCTTAGTAACAAATTGGAAGGGAAGGCTGCCAGTAAGAAGTTCCAAAAGTTTGATGAGAGATATAGCCTGTTTGTATTACTTGCAACAAATAACTCATCAACATGAGGTGAATTGCATCTAAAGTTCGGTGTGGTCCCACTTATTACCTGGTTCTGGAGATGGTTGTGACGACGGTCCATCTTGATACAACTTGCTGGTGATCGGGTTCACCCGCGCTTGAAGTTCTATAAAATTAGAGCATCCTCAACAAACTAACCGAAAATCTTAAATTGATACACACCAGCAAGTTTCTCTTCCAATTTCTCTGAACTCGCATCGTTTCCTTGCCCTTCAATCCATTCCGAACCGTCTTTCAGAACTTCCTGCAATTTCTTCCTGTCATGGGCAGGAAGCCTCGCGACTATACCGTCTTTCTCAAAAAGTTGGCTCTTGAGCCCATACACAAAATCGGAGAGCCCATTTGAAGCTTCAGTGTGCTTCTTGTGCAGTAGGTCTTCATCGGCGAACTTTTCACCCTCCGCTATCATTCGGTCAATTTCTTCCTGGGACAAAATCCCCTTGTCTTTAGTGATGACAATTGATTCAGACTTTCCGCTATACGCCAACAATCGGTATTTTGTGATGCAAAGACAAAGAAGAGGCTCACGATCCCTTGTCTAATGCTCTGGTTGTCATGATGGAGTTGGCGTCAAGCTCGAAAGTTACCTCAATTTGAGGGACACCTTTCGCTGCCGGTGGGATTCCAGAAAGCTCGAATTCACCAAGGAGGTGATTGAACTTCGTCTGCCCTCGTTCGCCTTCGAACACTCTAATCATCACAGTAGGTTGGTTGTCAACAGCAGTCGAGAAGCTATAAAGAGTTCACAGGAAGAGAAGGTGTCAAGAAAAACGACAACGTACGTCTGACTTTTCTTCGTTGGGATAATAGTGTTTCGGTTGATAATAGGGGCGAATACCCCTCCAGTGACTTCGATACCGAGAGTAAGGGAGTTGATATCAAGCAGAGTGATAGCATCGAGGTATTTGAGGCCAGACAAATAGGCCCCTTGAATGGCAGCACCATGGGCCACGGCTTCATCTGGATTGATGCTCCGAGATGGCTCCTTCCCAAAATAATTTCTCAAAAGGTCTTGAACCTTGGGTATCCTTGTAGATCCGCCAACCAGGACGATCTTCAAAAATAAATGAATGAGCAGGCTCTATCAAAGAAATTTCATACCTCGTCAATTTCGCTCTTCGTAACCCCAGCATCCTTCAGCACCTACTCAACAGGCTTCATTGTCTTCTTAAACAAGTCCAAATTAAGCTCCTCAAATTTAGCCCTCGTAAGCGAATCCGAGAAATCATTTCCATTCTCAAAGCTCTCGATCTCAATCTTCGTGCTCTGCTGCATTGACAGTGAGCGTTTCGCAAGTTCCACACCCTTCTTCAGTTTACTCATAGCGCATTGGTTTCTACTAACATCCGTCCCGGTTTTTTTGTTGTAGACTTTGGTCAAGTAATCAATGACGCGGTAGTCGAAATCTTCCCCTCCGAGATGAGTATCTCCTGCCGTGGCCAGTACTTCGAAAACACCGTCCTCGATAGAAAGAAGAGATACATCAAAGGTACCTCCACCGAGGTCGTACACGATGACTTTGGATTCCGACCCTGTTTTGCCTAGTCCATATGCTAAGGCGGCTGCAGTGGGTTCATTGAGGACTCGGAGGACCTTGAGTCCGGCAATTTTGCCTGCATTCTTCGTTGCCTGTCGTTGAGCGTCGTTGAAGTCTATGGGTCATTGTTAAGAGATTCCGAGGAAATGAATTTCAGACAAGCTGCAAAAACTTACAAGCTGGGACAGTAATAACGGCATGAGTAACTCCATGACCAAGGTATGCCTCAGCTGCCTCCTTCATTCTCGTAAGAATCATGGCACTAATCTCCTCAGGTGTCTGTGATGAAGAAGAAAGAATAAATGGTTAAAATGATGATAATTAGCAAATACTGCATACGAATTCACGCATTCTGTTTTTATACTTCACAGTTTATCACCGTGGAAGCCAACCCAAGATGGTGTTATCCGATTACCCTGGTCGTTGGCTATAATTTCGACCCTGCCCACCTTTATACACTCTAATAAATTGTAGCCTTGAGTAATAATCTAGTTATCTACATTTTGCGTAGAGACATACCCGACACAGGAATAACTTGTGAAATAGAATAATCAAGTTAGTCGGTCATCCTTTTGTCCAGTAGTGTATAGGCCTACGTTGTTCCAAGATCTATATAAATTATGTCATCAACAATCATCCTGTGCACTTGTTCAGAGTGTCAGATAGATACATACCTATACCGATTACCGTGCCATATTCCGGATGCGTCTGATTTTCGGCTTTCACAGTGACAGGACATAAAAGAACGATAGACAAGAAGAAGAAAAAGACCAAGGCAAGAGAAGCGACGAGTTTTGTTGATTGGGCACGCGTTGGATGCCGACGACTATGTATTCGAGAAGGGGATGGCATGTTAATGATTGATACCAATGAGTCCAATCATAGCGCTTTAAAAAGGCCCTCTCATTTATGACGCGTTTTCGAAAGCGGTCGTGTCCAAAAATGATTCATGAAGACACGTATGTATCTTGACTTTAACGTGGCAGTATCGTGGTTATTGATACCACGTCTCATAACTGTTATGCGCACTGTCGATAGATGAATGTGAGTGCTGGACCACTGACAATTGCACGAAACCACACTGTGGGCCAAACATGGACCATCAACGTGAACGCCTCGGGACAATTCTTCCATGTTATTAGAAATCTACATTGTTGTTCCTTTCTCTGGAAGGCGTAGCATTCGTACATATAGCCTCATTTAATCCCAACTACTAGTTTATAACCTTGGTGATACGGGAATTTTAAACAGTAGGTCCAGCCAATCTAACCTTGTCATCCACGTCCTTCTCATACAAATGGAAGGCCTTCTGGAACATACCAGCAAGCTTCCTAACCTCCTTCTGGAAAGCCTCCTTGTCAGCCCAAGCCAGTTGGGGGTTAAGAAGTTCTCGAGGAACACCTTCGAGGGCGGTTGGTATTGACAAGTTGAAGGTTCCAAACTGCTCGAACTCAGCCTTGGCGAGCTCACCGGAATGCACAGCGTCGACAATGCGACGAGTGAATTTAAGAGGGCAGCGCTTGCCAGTGCCGAACTTGCCGCCGGTCCAACCAGTGTTGATGAGCCAACAGTCAACGTCGTGCTTGGCCATGCGTTCAGCAAGCATCTCGGCATAGCGTCCAGGCTGTTGGAGATGCCTGTAAGTCAGGCATATATCAAAAAAGTCATTGAGATAACATACGTGGAGGACAATGAAAGGTGCACTATAACAAGTAGAGAAAGTGGGGATGGGCTCGAGGACACCATCTTCAGTTCCGGGAGTTTTACTGTACAAGGTGATTATCAATTTAAAACTTGGGAGTGGAATGAAATTAACACATACGATGTGTAACCGGCCAAGAAGTGGTAGCTGGCCTGTTCAGGGGTCAATCGGCTGACGGGAGGAAGGACACCAAAGGCATCGCATGTCAACATGATAATGTTGGTAGGTTGACGGTCGACAATACAAGGGATTTGAGCGTTGGGAATAAATTCAATAGGGTAGGCACAACGAGTGTTCTCAGTGATGCTGACATCATCATAGTCAGGAACCCGAGAAGCAGGGCTGTAGACGACGTTCTCAAGGATACTGCCATATCTGATGGCGTTGAAAATATCAGGCTCCTTCTCTGCGGATAGGTTGATACACTTGGCGTAACATCCACCCTCAATATTGAAGACACCAGTGTCCGACCAGACATGTTCGTCGTCACCGACGAGAAGACGATGAGGGTCAGCGGAGAGTGTGGTCTTGCCGGTACCAGAAAGGCCGAAAAAGAGGGTGACATCACCCTTCTCAATGCCGACATTGGCAGAGGAGTGGAGAGAGAGTTGACCAAATTTGACAGGTTGGAGGTAATGCTAGGAAGATGGTAAGAATGGAAGATCACTGAGAGAGTCTCACGGAAGCATACCATGACGGAGAAGACACCTTTTTTCATTTCGCCAGCATATTCGGTGCCAAGGATGACCATCTCCATACGCTTGAAGTTTATCTCGACGGAAGTGGTAGAACTCATGCCTTTTGTGAAACGGTTGGCCGGAAATTGGCCAGCATTGTAGATGATGAAATCGGGTTCGCCAAAGTTGGCGAGTTGCTCTTCCGTGGGGCGGATAAGCATGTTGTGCTAAAGTAAGAATAGAAAAAGTAAGTCGTTGGGAACCATGGTGGAATGAAAGAAAGACAAACCATGAACAAAGCGTGGTAGGCTCGGGCGCAAATCACACGAACTTTGATCCGGTATCTGGGATCCCACTGTGTATCCGAAAACCAAAGGTTGAGTATTGGTGAAATTATAAGAGGTCGGGAGTTAAGAAACGTACACCTGCATAACCGTCGAAAACATAGACATTGTCACGAGTGTTCAAATAATCGATGGCACGCTCCCGGTTGATTTCAAAAGTGTCTGTAATGGAAATAGTGGGAAAAAAGGTTGGAATGAATACGGAACGGAACTTACGTTCGTCCATCTTGATGTTAACGGAACCCCACCATATGTCGTCTTTACTGGTCTCCTCGTAAACAATACGCTTGTCCTTGGGACTACGGCCAGTCTTTTTGCCTGAAAAGTTGATGAGAGCCCCCGAAGAGGAGATGATGGCTCCTTCATTTCGGATAGCATCTTCGTAGAGAAGAGCGACTGGGGCGTTGCGCTTGATTTGGATGCGATCCATATCGAATCCGGCTTGGGAGAAGTACTCAAGATCCTGACCAATCACTAAAGGATGGTGAGGATAGGAAAGGGAAAGGCGAGGAGGAAGGACATACACTGAGAGTACTGGTCATGGTCGTGTGCCTGAGCATAATGTTTGTGGAGGATGTGAGGAGTAACATAGGGTGTATGATGAGGAAGAACCATTTTTGAAGAGTAAAAATGGGGGAAAGTGTTATTGAGTCTAAGACTTGTATTAGATTTTATAGCAAGCCTCCATCCCTCAATCCTCCGGTTTGGAATCCCAAAGACCCATTCGGGAATCCCGGTTAAGACTCGGTTAGGTTTCGCTCTCCCTGCCAAAATCATTTAGTACTTCACGTCGCTACCTACGTCGCCAAGCTCAGCATTGAGAGGATGTCCGTAGCATAACCAACATCTGTAAGAATAAGTACTTACCATGTTTAAGGCCACTCAAGAGATTAGAATCTAGATTTCGACCGAAAAAGAAAGTCATGTGACTGGGCGGATAGTTTTGGACCTTGAAAGTCTACCTTTCACATTGTAGCCAAAGGGGGATTGTGAATTGGCAAAATTATTTGATATAAATTTCTAGGAGTTTCAGTGGGTAACTGATTTGTTATAGGAAGGCAGTCAGAAGTTGAAAGTTATCTGGGGCCTCATGATCATAAACCTGAGTCCTAACCCGGGATCCCAAATGGGGCCTTTGTAAAAAGAATCTCGGATCTTTGAGAGTCATAGGTACTTAGGACTACTAACCCTCTACATAACAGAGAATATCAGAAAAGAATCTCGGATCTTGAGTTACAGATGTACCTAAGAGTTAATATTCAAGTTGACCGGTATCACCCGATAACCGCAGTTATCGGCAATGGCATTACTACATGATCCGTCGCCTTCCCGAATCCCGCTAATATATATATATATGGTCGGGATAGGCAAAGCTAAGCAGAGCTCCGCAGCCGATTGTGTCACTAAGTCACGGTATTAATAAAATAAATACCTAAAATTTTATTTTACGAGTATGCTGAAATTAGAATATAAATTCTATAGTTTTTTCCAGATTTATGGATAGAGCTTTTAATATCATATTTATTAATTAAATATTGACTAAGCCTTTTAACATCATCATGGGTAAAACTATCTGTACAAAGATATAA
>Ga0193743_1000125_pt1 | contig 58925 bp, 41 predicted proteins | sample L2c2metaG_FD_143038 | JGI IMG/M metagenome (GOLD analysis project Ga0193743, IMG submission 143038) | Soil microbial communities from a riparian zone of the East river system, Colorado, United States - L2c2 | ecosystem: Environmental > Terrestrial > Soil > Riparian zone | place: USA: East River... | reverse complement strand
AAACAACAACCTCACATTGTGCAGTCACACGATAAGGTAAAGGCGCTGCGGGATGCGACGGCTGCTTAACGTTGTGCTAAATCGAAAGAGTTGTTTCGCAGATTACCTAGGCAGTATTAGCTGTGCTCCCATCGGGGAATGTTGAAAAGAGACTGATACTGGCAGAATCGTCGTAGATCAGATCGTAAGCATAGCTTCTTCTCAACTTTGGCTCGCAGCCCCTTAAAGGTTGTGGGCCTGCTATTTTTCCGGCGGCGATGCTATCGGCATCTGCTTGCGATAGGCCTCGGACATCGATTGTGACCTTCTGGATCAGAACGTCGAGGTCATGCTCCAATTGAGAATTTTGATCGGATCCGCGCTCGCTGCTCCAGTCCCCGAGGTGAAACCAGCATAGGCATTGGCACTCCCAACTGCGGCCGGAATGTTGACCGGGAAGCTCTTGGTGAAGACAGCATATTGCGTCAGGTCCGTGATCACCTCGGTCAGGTTCGTACCGTCGTAGGTGAGTCGGGCATGAAAAGACCGGAGTGGAGATTGATCCCGATTGAGGTGAGATCGACCGCAGACAGGGTGGGAGACGCGCCGTCAAGATAGACCCCGGTTGAATTGCTGCCTTCGCCATCGTTGTTCTGGAGATCGAACTTGACTCCGACGCTGTTGGCAATTCGCGGGGTGGAGGCACTTGGGAGCGCAGGACCATAGCCGAGGCCGCCCCCTGGCGAGCCCGCTGCGCCCGATCCTTGGGACTGCATCACAAACGCAAAACCCTGACCATTCCCGCTCCCGGCGTTGAAGTCGAAATCGGTCGCGAATCGGTTGGTCGGCGCTTGCTGAACGAAGTACGCGCTGCTCGCCGTGGAAGGTGAAGGTGCTGAAATCAACAGCGCGCCTTGGGAGACACTGCTGCCGCCGTTCAAGGTAAGACGAGAGGTGTTGTTATAGAAGGCGTCGTCGATGTTGACGACCTGTCCTGGAATTGCGCTGGCGGAAGTGAAGGTCCAATTGAGGATGTCCTGCACCGCGGACCCCGAGCCCGTGGCGGCGGTGAAGCCCACGTAGGCGGTCTCTCCGCCCACAAGCTCAGTCAGGTTCACAGGCGCCGCGGTCGAATAGGAGGCGCCGGTCGTCAGATCGGAAACCTGAAGCTCAAGATAAGAGCCGTCATAGATCATGATGACGTGGAATACGTCTCCGTTATGCAGGTCGATGGAGTTTGTATCCAGAAAATTATCCGCGGGCACCGTCGGGATTGCTCCGTTGAGATACAAGCCGGTGGAGCTGGTCCCCTCACCGGCGTTGTTATGCAAGTCGAACTTGATCGCGATGCTGTGATCGATCGCCGGCCCTGAAAAGGCCGGGGACGACGGCCCATAGCCCAGTCCCGCGCCGGCCGCGCCCAGTGCGTCGGGGCCGTTTCCCTGCAGGACGAAGGTGAAGCCATCGGCCGTCGGCGGTCCTCCATCGGCCCCGGTGAGATGAAAGTCGAAGGCGGAATAAAAAGAGGAAATGCCAACGCGTCTCGAGGAGAAAACGCCGCGTCGCTCGTTCAGGCCGCCATCTGTCAGGCGCAGTGATGATCCGCTTACCTTAGCTCCGCCGTTCAGGAAGAGGCCGGATGGCGCCGCAGGGAATCCGTTCGCAAAACTGAAAGGGCTGCCCTCGAAATAAGTTTGGGCGGAGCTGCTGAGATGGGTTGCATCGCCAGGAAAGTCAGCGGCCAGATACGTATCCTGGGGCACAGTCAGGTGGGGTGCCGAAGTTGTGCTGTACGGCAGAAAGCTTGCGACGGATGGCGCACCTGTTTGCGTGACGTACGCGACCTGCGGTAGTCCGCGATTGTCGAAACTGGCCAATACCGCTGGAGGGGGCTGGGTACCGAACACGGGTCCAGGGACAGACGTGAAGTTTCCCTTGCCGTCGCTAAGGTACAGATCGCTGGAATAGGTCTGGCCCGTGTCGCAGAAGAAGTCCTCACTCGGAGTGGTCGGCTGGTTCCTGCAATGGATGAGATAGATATCCGGGAAGCCGTCATTGTTGAAATCTCCCGCGGACAACGTCTCGGGGGGTAAGACGGGTTCGCCCGGGATCGAAGTTTCCCTGGCGAAGGTGCCATTCCCCAGACCCGTAGAGATGAACACCCCGTATTCGCCGAGGAATGCGAGGTCCAGGATTCCATCGCCATTGAAGTCCGCGACGGCGGGAGTGGCCACTGGGATATCTGCCACGAATGCATATTCAAAAGTGCTCGTGAAGGTCCCGTCTCCTTTGCCCAGGTATGCGGTGACCTCCAGTCCAGAGGTCACCGCGTCGAGAATACCGTCGCCGTTGAGATCAGTAAGAAGGATGTCATCGCCGGTAAAGTTTCCAATCGGAAGGGCCGTTCGGAAGGTGCCATCTCCATTGCCCGGGTAGATGGCAATTCCGTTCTCGGCGCCAATCAGAAGATCTATATTTCCATCGCTCGTAACATCGCCCAATGTGATGCCGGTTCCAAACGTCTGAGTGGACACGCATGCCGCCGGAATGAAAGACCCATTGCCTTTTCCGAGCAGGATGCAGGTCGAGGCCTCCCCGGTAAGAACCGCAAGGTCTGGAATCCCATCGTTATTCAGGTCACCGGCAGCAATGGAGGAATAACCAACGTGCTTCAACACGGCAGACGAGGTGAAGCTGAGGCGTCCGTTCGGACGGCCCGTGAGGATCGTGACGGTGTCGTCACCGGTGGTGTTATCTGCTCCGACGAAGGCGATATCCGGATAGCCGTCGCGGTTGAAATCGGCCGTGACGATCCCCGTTGGCGTGCAGTTGCACATTGAGCCGTACTGCTGTTGCGCCAGCGCCAGATTGTATGGGCCGGAGAGCAGTGCGGTTGATGCAACCGCCGCGTTTCCATGTTGCGTATCGACGAAGGACACCTCTCCGCTGGGTGGGTTGGCGCCGCCGGCCACGGTCGCGGTGACAAAAGGAGTTTGAGGACGGAAGTCGCCCGGTACGAAGGAGATCGATGTGAACGTAGGAGACTGCACTGGGGAAACGTCCACGACTTGCCGAGCCGAAACGCTCATAGCGGAGGTGGCGGTCCCGGTGAAGAGCGCAGTAATCGAATGCACGTGCGCGGGTACCATTGCGCGAATCGTCGCTGTCCCGTTCGCGACGAGTTGGGCATAGCCAATTGCGGTGACCTGCGAGCAGGGCTTTACCTCCGCATCGCAAAAAAGCACCTGTCCCGGCGAGACCCCTTTGCCTCCGGAGGTCACGGTCGCGGTGAACGTGATGATCCCTCCGGATGGAACCGATGAAGGCGAGACCACAAGAGCCGTCGAAGTGACGGCGGGAGTGGCTCCATACAGGGGCTGATTCAAGAAGGGAAGGGGTAAAATTGCGAAGATCAGGGAGCGGAAAAGCGGGGGAAATGCGCTCATCGGGGGCCGCCTGTACCTCGAAGAATCGAGGGCCGGTTTGCGCGACGAATTCTAGCACTCATTTCGAGAACCGCAGGTCAATTCATGCCGCACTGCGACCGGGCTCCAGCGCGCAATTTCTGGCTAGCCTCTTCCCGCATCTACGGAAATACAACGAAGGGCGTATTTTCGTGGGTACCAATGGAGTACATATTTCTCTACGTACGAAATGTTTCCACTCTCGGCGGAGTTACAAATGAAGAAGCTCGTCCGGACACTAGTCATTCCTGCCCTCCTCGTCGTAGCGCAGTCTGCTTTAGCCGCCAATCCTCCCGGCCCACAGCCACCCCAGCCGGTCCCACCCATTCTGTATCCGGGGCCTGGGCCGCAAACCGGGCCAGTAGACCCGACTCCCGTCGAGCCTCCTCCCAGCAACTAGATCAGGAGAATGACCATGGGAGCTTGGGACAACGTGCTGTGGCTGACCGGGTTCGCTCTGAACCTGGGCCTGCTCTGTGTCTTGTTGCACAAACGCCGGTTCCAGAAATTCCCCTGGTTCACGCTGCTGATCGCCCAGGATGCACTGCAGACCATCGTGCTCTTTGGCGTCCACAGATACCCAAGAATCAACTTCTACACCTATTGGAGCTTCGAGGCGCTCGACGCCCTGTTGCGCCTGCTCGTGCTCTATGAGGTGGCGCATCTCTTGCTTGCCCAGTTCGGGATGAGTATCTCGGGCGTGACCCGCCGCTACTGGAGCGTCATCGTGGTGCTCGCTGGAGTGCTTCTCGCATTTGAGTGGCTCACGCCGTCAAGCCCCCACCTGCCGGTCATGCTCGCGCTCCGCATCAGCCAGATGTCCTCACTCTGTGTCGGCGGAGTCACTTCACTGCTGATACTGGCCACATTCTTTTTCGGCCTCCGCTTCCGCATTCATGCTCAGGCTGTCCTCTATGGACTCGCGCTCTACATGTTCGGCAAGCTATGGGTCTACACCCTGTTGCTGCTCCTGGGCGATCTCCAGCAGTGGTCGGCGCTGGAGGTAAGCCTCAAGCCGGTCTACCACCTGACCTTGCTGATCTGGATCGCCTGTCTCTGGTTCGAGGAACCTGAGGTGAAACCGGCGCCGGAGATGCAGCGACTGATGCGACCAGAGACCGCCTAAAGCATTTTTCCTGATGTGACGGACCCTCGGATGGACTCCCGGGGGACGCCGGATTGTCGCAGCAGCGCGTGCTCGCTGGACTGCTCACCGGGATTGAGTCAAAAATCTACCAGAAATTAAACATGCAGTGATTGCCGATCGGCGTTTCGCGATTAGGCTTCTCCGTTGTTTCCCCCATCATTATTTCCCCAATGTGGAAGTACAGGAGAACCTATACGTGAAACGCGCACTCATTTGTTCCGCACTCCTCGTTCTCGCCTGCAGCACACTCGCGGACGCGAACGCTCAAGGCACCTTGCTGGCCAAAGGCACTCTGACTGGATCGAAAGCAGGTTCCTACCAGGATCTCTCCGGGCTGAAAAACACGCTTGAGAATGGCGTACCCGCCAATCTTCTTGGCGGACTCGGTTCGGGCATTGCCTATCTGTCTGGCGACACCTTCCTTGCCCTTCCGGATCGCGGACCGAACGCCGTCAGCTTCAATCCGCTGGTCGACGATACTGTCTCCTACATCGACCGCTTCCACACCGTGCGCATGAATCTGACTCCAAACAAAGCCGGTGCCGCACTGCCATACTCCATCACTCCACAACTGGAATCCACAACCTTGCTGCATGCGCTTCTACCGTTGGCCTATGGCAGCGGGGCAGGCCTCAATATCGGATCTGGTAAGCCATCGCAGAATTGGTTGCTGGCGCACTACTTCACCGGCCGGTCGGACAACTTCGATCCGAAGCAGAACTCCGGCGATCCGTTCGACGCGCGTCTCGACCCGGAGAGCATCCGCGTGTCCAACGACGGGCTCACCATCTTCATCTCCGACGAATACGGCCCCTACGTCTACCAGTTCCTTCGCTTAAATGGCCAGCGTCTGCGCACCTTCCAGTTGCCCCAGAGCTTCTTCGTCAGCAATCTGGCGCCAACCGGGGATGCAGAGATATCAGGCAATACCAGCGGCCGCGTAGCCAACAAGGGCATGGAAGGACTGGCCATCACGCCTGACGGCAAAACTCTCGTCGGCATCCTCCAGAACTCGTTGATCCAGGATGCAGCTGAGGGAGGCGATGCTGCGAATCTTCTGCGCATCGCCACCATCGACATCGCCTCCGGCAGGACAACGCATCAGTACGCCTATCTGCTGACCACCGGCAGCGGCGTGAGCGATATCACCGCTCTGAACAACCATGAATTCCTTGTGGATGAGCGCGATGGCCATGGACTTGGCGATAACAGCAAGGCCAAGGTGAAGCAAATCTTCAAGATCGATTTGAATGGCGCGGTTGACATCTCCAATTTGAATGGAACCCAGGCTGCGGCTCGCGCCGTCAGCAAGACGCTCTTCCTGGATGTGGTCAAGGTACTCACCGCAAACGGAATTACGGCGGACCAGATCCCGGCCAAGATTGAAGGGACTGCCTTCGGTCCTGACCTGAAAATCCAGGGTCACACGGTTCACACCTTCTGGGTCGCCAACGACAACGACTTCCTGCAGGATTTCGCCGGACCCAATACCAATCCCAACCAGTTCTTCGTCTTTGGCTTTACAGACGCTGACCTGGGCGGATCAACATATGTGCCGCAGAAGCAAGGCCCGTTCCGTCGTTAAGGGCGGTAGTAGCAGAGGGAATGGGCGCGCCGCAAAGCGCCCATTCCCGTTCTACCTCCGAACAGTAGTCGGCAGCGAGCTCTTGGCGCCAGGCATGAGCCCTAGGGTAGCCCGGCGTGCATTGCCGAAACGCATGTCGCCGTTGCCTTACTCCGACCGAAGCGCCGTCAACGGATCGACATTCGCAGCCCGCCGCGCTGGAATCATGCTGGCGCCGGCCGCCACCAGCGCGATCCCGATCACAGCCATGGCAAGCGTGGCCATATCGTCCGGCTTCACTCCGTAGAGCGAAGAGGCCAGCGCCCTGCCTGTAAGCAGCGCGAAGGGAATGCCAATCGCCACCCCCAACGCCGTCAGCATCAGGCTGTCGCGCAGCACCATCCACACCACCTGTCCGCGCCGCGCACCGACGGCCATACGCACGCCAATCTCCACCGTGCGATTGTTCACGCGATACGCCAGCGTGCCATACAACCCTGTCGCCACCAGCACCACGCCGAGAATCGCGAAGAACCCGGCCAGCCGTGCAAACAGCAATTGATTTGAGATCGTTTCTTCGTACTGCGCACGCTGCGCCATCGGCTTCAGCAACGGCAGATTCGGATCCATCTGCTGCAGCGCCTTTTGCGCCGCGGGCAGGATCGCCAATGGCTCGCCATGCACCCGCAGCTCCACAGTCTCCGGTCCGATGATCGGGATCTGCGCATACATGTACCAGGCCATCGGAATCGGCTCTTCGTCGATGCTGCGATATTTGTGATTCTTCACCACGCCGACAACCGTCATCTGATACTTGCCGTTGTCGGTTCCGATCTTGTGTCCCAGCGGATTCTGGTTCGGGAAGAAACGCTTCGCGAACTCCTCGTTGATGATGCCCACAGGGAGGGATGTCTCCGTTTCGGAATCGGCAAAGTCGCGCCCCGCCAGTATTGGCACTCCGAGCGTCTTGAAAAACTCCGGCCCCGCCACATTGCTCCGCACCGTGCGTGAACCGCCATTCGCAACCTGCGGCAGCTTGCCATCCACCGTCATATCGCTGTTGTCCGACCACCATGACCCCAGTCGCTCTTCCATGATGGTCACAGATTCGACACCCGGCAGCGCACGCAGCCTGCTGATCAGCTCCCGATAAAACGCCTTGCCCTGCGGAATCGATTCGATGTGCGGGCTCACGCCGAAGACGACCAGCCCATCCACCGGAAAGCCCAGCGGAATATTTTGGAGGTTGCGCAGGGTGCGAACCAGCAGCCCTCCACCCACCAGCAGCACCACACACAGCGCCATCTGCAGCGTGACGATGACCTTGCCAGTCCGTGATTTGCCTGCATCCGTATTCGATGTCGCCGCGGATGTCTTCAGCGCCAGCCCCGGCCCGGCGGAGAGCGCAATCCTCAGCGGAGCCAGGCCAAACAGCAACGCCGCCAGCACCAGAATGCTGAGCGTGAAGAAGAGAACCGTCGAGTCTGGCGCCAGGCTGGATTCGATCCGCGCCCAGCTTCCAAGCGCCCTGGTTGCCAGCGTGGCAAAGAGCCACGCCAACTCACCGCCAATCGCCACCAGCAGCATGCTTTCCATCAGCAGTTGGCGAAACAACTCCTTCCGCCCCGCGCCCAGCGCCATCCTCACGGAGAACTCGCGCTGCCGCGTAGCATTTCGCGCCATCAGCAGCATCCCCACATTGCTCAGCGCAATCAGCAGCACCAGCCCTACCATCGTCATCAGGATCCGCAATGGCTGGCCGACCTGCGCGTCAGAGCCAGGGAAGCTCTTTGCTGCCTCCACGCTCAGTGTGGGCCGCTTCTCTCCCGCTTTTGGATTTCCCAGTCCCACATACCCCGCTGTCTGAAACGCCGGCTGCAACTGCGCGACCGCCTGTGCCTTGGTCACACCCGGCGCCAGGCGTCCAATCAGGTGCAGGCACCACCATGTCGGATTGTTGATATATGTCTTCCCATCCTCCAGCGGATTGCCCCAGGCATTCAGCTCCGGCCTGCTCTGCATCGGAATCCAGAAGTCGGCCGACACGCCGCTCTCGGTGCCTTCAAAACCCGCAGGAGCAATGCCCACAATCGTGATCGGCACGCCGTTCACATACAACGTCTGCCCCAGAATCTCCGGATTGCGCGCGAACCGCGCGGTCCAGTAGCTATCGCTGATAACGCCAATGGGAGCATGGCTTGCCTCATCCTGCTCTGTAAATCCGCGCCCCCGCGCCAGCTTCACACCCAGCCCGGAAAAGAAGCTCCCGCTGACCATCTCGCCAAACGCCACGCCAGGCTGCGATCCATAGCGCACTGCCACCTTCTGCGAGGAGAGCGGCACATACGCCATCACCTGCATCGCGTTCGTCTGCCGGCGCAGCGCGTCGTAGACCGGATAAGAGAATGTCTGAGTCGTATCGATCGTTCCCGTCCCTTTCGGCGGCCCCGACGTTCTCAGGTAGAAGACGCGCCCGGGATCGGCCACCGGCAGCGACCGTAGCAGCACGGCATTCATCACGCTGAAGACCGCGGTGTTCGCGCCAATGCCCAGTGCCAGCGTCAGCACGCACACCAGCGTGAAACCCGGCCGTTTTCTCAACTGGCGAATCGCGTAACGCAGGTCATTGAACAGTGCGGAGAAAAGTGCAGTCATCCTTGCCTCCCGAAATCGACGGAGATCGAGTCAACCCTCATCGGAGCAAGCTCCGGGCCAATGCCGCACCCTCGGCCCACTCCCTAAGTAGTTGATGGATCGACGCTTTCTCAAAATGCCAGCCATCGCGCGTGTCCAGATTCAAAATCCTCCCGTTCAAATCCGGACATCTTTCAACGCGCGCGGAACAAGACTTGACCCCACGAAGCGGGCCACCTACCATTCACCCAACCACTCAAACAATGGAAAGCACGCGGCAATTTGTTGGTCAGGTGATCGGCAACTACCGCGTTCTCGCGCAGTTGGGCAGCGGCGGCATGGGCACCGTCTACCGCGCTCAGGACACCCGCCTCGACCGCCAGGTGGCTCTCAAGCTGCTGCCGGATGCCTCGCTCTTCGACCAGGACTCCCTCAACCGCTTCCGGCATGAGGCTCGCGCCGCCTCCAGCCTGAATCACCCCAACATCTGCACCGTGTACGACGCCGGAGAGGACAACGGCGTGCCGTTCCTGGCCATGGAACTGCTCGACGGTCAGACCCTCGCCCAGATGATCGCCGCGCATCCGCTCCCCACGGAAACCATCCTGCGGCTCGGCATCCAGGTCTGCGATGCGCTCGAGTGTGCGCACCAGAAGGGCATCGTCCACCGCGATATCAAGCCTTCCAACATATTCGTCACCGCGCGCGGAGACGCCAAACTGCTGGACTTCGGCGTCGCCAAGCAGCTGCAGCCGAACCTGGGAGCAACCGACGCCACCCTGCCCACCTCGCTCACAATGAAGGGCCAAATGCTCGGCACCGCGCCCTACATGTCACCGGAGCAGTTACAGGGAAAGCCGGTCGATGCCCGCAGCGACCTCTTTTCTCTGGGCGCGGTCTTCTACGAGATGGCCACCGGCCTCCAGGCCTACCGTGGAGACTCCGTAGCCACCGTCGTTGCCGAGATCCTCCGCGGCGAACCCCGTTCCGTCCGGGTTCTGAACCCGGAGATTCCCGGCGAGGTGCAGCGCATCATCCGCAAAGCGCTCGAAAAGGATCCGGCCGACCGCTATCAGTCCGCGAAGGAGGTGATGATCGACCTCCGCCGTGCCCAGAGGGATCTCGATGCACCTCATGAAACAGAAAAATTAACGGCGACTTCTGCTCCGGGTTTACCGCGCTGGGCCATCTGGTCCGCAGCGGGAGCGCTCCTCGCGGCCATCGTTATCGGCCTTGCCATATGGCTCACTCCGTCGCCCGTCTCCGGACCGCTCGACTCAAAGCAGGTCACCTTCTCCGCCGTGCCCAAGGATGGCCCGCTCCTCACCGACGGATCGCGTCTTTACTTTCAGGGTCGAGGCCAGCCGTCGGAGATGGCGGTCACCGGAGGCATGGTTGCGCCGATGCGTGCTCTGGAAGACATGTATCTGATGGATATCTCCAGGGATGGGTCGAAGGTGCTGGCCTGGAAGACGGACCCCGACGACGTCGTTGGCCGCGGCACCATGTGGGTCGCTTCGATCCTCGGGGAGAGGCCGCGAAAACTCAACGATCACCTGGCGCAGGCGGCGCGCTGGTTTCCCAATGGGCAATCCATCGCCTTCGCCGACATGGGAACTCTGTACACCTGCGATGCCGATGGCGCGAATGCCAAAAAGCTCTGGAGCACGCCACAGTTCATACAGGACATGAATCTTGCGCCAGATGCACAGCAGCTCACGCTCTCCCTCTCGGCGGATTCGCAGCACCCCTCCAAGCTGTGGAGGCTGAAAGCGGATGGAACCGGTGCGCACGCGTTGCCGCTTGGCTGGCCGGAAAAGGTGAAGGAGTTCGCAGGCCAATGGACGCCCGATGGTAAGCATTTCATCTTCGCATCGGATCGCGAAGGGCTCACGAACGTCTACGAACTGGTCGCGCCTCCCTGGTTTGCATTTTGGAAGAAGCCTGCGCCGGTACGTCTCACCGGAAACCAGATCGACATTCAGGCCTTCACCCCTGCGCGCGATGGCAAAACACTCTTTGTCATGGGGCGCATGGATCAGGGTCTGATGCAGGTCTACGATCCGAACACGCACAAGTTCGTTCCTTTTCTCGACGGCATCGCCGCGCGCGATTTCGTGATCTCGCCAGACCGGAAATGGATGGTCTATGCCGACTATCCAGCTGGTCATCTCTGGAAGAGCAAACTCGACGGAAGCAATGCATTCCAGTTGACACATACCTACGCCGCCATGGAGCAGTGGTCGCCGGATGGCACCTCGCTCGTCTACTCGGACTGGCACAAGCTCTATCGCATCTCCGCGGATGGCGGCGCGCCGGAACAACTGCTAGCAACCGGTGACAACGAAGTGGCGCCCACCTGGTCCCCCGATGGAAAGTCCATCGCCTTCAACTACTATCCCTTGCCGGATCGTCCACTCACCGGAATCCAGCTCGTCGACCTCGCCACGCGCAAGGTTTCAGTCATGCCCGGTGCGGAGGGTTACTACGTGCCATCGTGGTCGCCCGACGGAAAATATCTGGTGGCCATCACGCAAAATCCGTCCCGCATGATGCTCTACACCGCCGCGTCGAAGTCATGGCGAGAGCTGAAGCGCTTCGAAGTTTCGTGGGGCTACTGGATCTGGTCGCACGACAGCAAATCGCTGTATATGGCTTTAATCGACGAGCAGAAAGGCATGTATCGGCTAACCGTGCCGGAAGGGAAGTGGGAGAAGATGGGCGGCATGGAACGCATCGATACGCGGGCTCAAGACTCCTTCGTAAGCCTGACCGTCGACGGCGAGCCGGCGATCATGAGTCACACCGGCGTGGCTCAGGTATACACACTGCGCTGGAAATCGAAAGACTGAGATCGAGCGTTTGGGTATTTAAGAATGGCTCGAAGTCTGGGAGCGCACCCACGCCGCCGATCGCGCAATCCCCTCGGCGAACGAGACGTGCGGCACAAATCCAAAATCCTCCCGCGCCCGCGCTGCAGGAAACTCCTGGTCCTGCCCGAGGAGATGTGCCGCGTGCCGCGTCAGCAGCGGCCGGCCACGCAGACGGAGCGTTCTCTGCACCGCCTCCATGGCAGGCGCCAATGTCATCGCGGCGGAGAAGGGAAGCCGCAGCCACGGCCGGGGATAGCCCAGCGCATCCGCCAAGGCAAAGGTGTACTCCCGCCACGTTATGCCTGTGCCATCGCTGATGTTGTAGGCGCGTCCCACTGTCTTTGAGCTGGCGGCCGCGTCCATCATCGCCTGCGCCACATTGTCCACGTAGGTGAAGCCGCCCCGAGCACGCCCGCCATCAGTCAACAGCATCAGCCGCTGCCGCAGCAGATTGGCGATCTCGGTCACAAAGTCCTTGCCGCGCGGGCCATAGATCGTCGCCGGCCGCACCACCGTTACCGGCAATCCATGTTCACGATGCGCACGCCACACCGCCTCTTCGCCCTGGATCTTCGTGCGGTTATAGGGCAGTCCCACGTCCTGCATTGGCGCGCTCTCATCGCACGGCACCTGCGGATATCCATACACATCCGTCGTGCTCACATGCAGGAATCGCTCGACTGTCCCCGCCCGTATCGCCGCCTCCAGAACGTTCCGCGTCCCGGCAACGTTCGCTGCGACATACGCTGCCCACGGCGCCCAATCCGTCGAGCAGGCCGCGCAGTGGTAGATCACCCGCACCCCACGTACGGCGTCAGCCAGCGCAGCGCCCAGGTCACCACGCACGATCTGTATCTGTAAATGCGACAGATGCCGCAAATCGGACGACTCGCGCGCCAGCACGCGTACTTGCTCGCCGCGCGCAACCAGCATCTCTGTCAGCCGGCCGCCCAGAAAGCCGCTCGCCCCCGTAATCAGGACCGACGCGGGATCACCAGGCACATGTCCTCGCTAAACGAAAGGTTGTCATCCTGAGTGAAGCGCAGAACCTGCCGTTAGCCGGCATTGTCATGGAGCGGGTGCCCCATCCTACCGCGGGTAGGGTGGGGTGTTCCCAACAATCCAGTCGGAGCGAAGCGACCTTCCGAATCCGATCTCATCCCGCTTAATTCGCCAGCTTGCCGAAGACGTCCAGCGCAAACTCCAGTTGGTCGCGCGTATGCCCGGCCGTTACGCACAGCCGCAGCCGCGGCGCGCCCTGCGCCACCGCCGGAAAGAGCACCGGCGTCGCCAGGATGCCGAAGTCCCGCAGCCGCCGCGCAGTCAGCGCCGCCGAGGGCTCATCCTTATAGATCACCGGGATCACCGCCGTCTCCGATAATCCGATGTCATATCCCAGCCGCTGCAGCCCCGCGCGCAGGAACTGCGCATTGCACTGTACCCGGGAGACACGCTCCGGCTCATCCTTCAGCACCGCCAGCGCCTCCTTCACTGCCGCAATCGCCGGCGCAGCCATCGCTCCGGAAAAAATAAACGGCGCGGAGGCATGCTGCAGGAAGATGCAGAGCTGCTGCGACCCCGCGACGAAGCCGCCGTTCGACGGAATCGCCTTGGCCAGCGAGCCGGTCCAGATGTCCACTTCGTTCGTGTCCACGCCGAAATGCTCATCCGTCCCGCGTCCATGCCGCCCCAGCGTGCCTGAGGCATGCGACTCATCCACCAGCAGGAAGCAGCCAAACTCCTTCTTGATGGCAATCAGCTCCGGCAGAATACAGATGTCGCCGTCCATAGAGAAGACGCCGTCGCTGATGATCAGCGTTCGGTTCGCCGTCGCTCCGTTCTGGATCTCCTGCCGCAGACTCTCCGGATCGTTATGACGGAAGCGCTGGATCTGAACCCCTGCCATCCGGCACGCATCCAGCAAGCTGCGGTGCGACAGCGTATCCATAATCACGCGGTCCGCCGGGCCAAACAGCGACGCGATCACCGCCACATTCGCCAGGTAGCCGGAGCTGTAGGTGACCGCAGCCTCCGTCCCCTTGTACTCCGCCACCGCGCGCTCCATCTCACGGTGCAGGTCCAGAGTGCCGGTCAGCAGGCGCACGCCGCCCGTCCCCGTGCCGTACTGGTCCAGTGCCTCCATGGCGGCCTGCTGCACCCGCGGATGCCCGATCAGCCCCAGGTAGTCATAAGAAGAGAGCATCAGCATCTGGTGGCCATCTGCCGTGACCATCGGTCCGGGCCGGCCCTCCAGCGGAATCTGGAATGGGTACGCATCCACCGAGCAGGCCAGCGCCGTCGTCTCAAACAGCCGGCGCGCCCGCGGGTCCAGCAGGTCATTTTTCTTGTAGCTGCACTTTGAACCCTGCGTGAAGTACTGATCGAACATCTCCCCCGATGAAGAGGGAAACGCTTTGGCCGGTGTTTCGCTGATGGAGACTGCGGGATTGTCCATGTGTGCTGTCAAATTCTAGTGCATCCCCTCCGGATTGCCTAGCACGGAAACCTGTTACCCTCCGTGACGAACCAGGGTCTTTTATGCGCATTGTCATTCCCGGCGGCAGTGGACAGGTGGGTCACGTTCTCGCGCGTCACTTTCACGCGCAGGGCAACACCGTCACGGTGCTTTCGCGTCAACCGCAGTCTGCTCCATGGTCTGTGTTGCCGTGGGATGGTCTTACGCCAGGGGCCTGGGTAAAGGCATTGGAAGGCGCAGATGTCTGCATCAACCTCGCAGGCCGCAGCGTCAACTGCCGCTACACGGCTGCGAACCGGCGCGCGATGTATGACTCGCGCATTCTCTCCACGCGTCTGCTGAACCAGGTCATCTCGAACCTCCATCGCCCGCCGCGCGTTTGGCTCAACGCCAGCACGGCCACCATCTATCGACACGCGTTCGATCGGCCAATGGATGAGTCCACGGGGGAACCGGGCGGCGGCGAGCCCGGCGCACCGCGACGGTGGGACTTCTCCATTCGCATCGCGAAGGACTGGGAAGAAACATTCTTTGCCACGCCCACACCTGCCACACGCAAAGTCGCGTTGCGCAGTGCCATCATCTTCAGTCCGGATCGCGGAGGTCCATTCGAGCTGCTGTCGCGCCTCGTGCGTCTAGGCCTGGGTGGTGCCAGCGGATCAGGGCGGCAGTTCGTCTCGTGGATTCACGACGCAGATTTCGTACGCGCTGTCGATCTGCTGCTCACCGGCGATTCGTGGACCGGGGTGGTGAATCTCGCGGCTCCGAATCCGTTGCCGAATCGCGCCTTCATGCGAACCCTGCGCGAAGCCTGGGCGGCGCCCGTCGGCCTGCCCGCGGCTGGCTGGATGATTGGTGCAGCAGGTCTGCTCCTTCGCACGGAATCGGAATTGGTGTTGAAGAGTCGACGCGTTATACCCGGTCGTCTGCTCCATACCGGATTTCAGTTCCAGTTTCCCGAGTGGCCAGCAGCGGCTCGCGACCTGGTCGCCCGTTATCCGGGTGTCTCTTAAGCCTGGTGCCAGTCACGTCCGAAAATGGCCAGACATAGCGGCTCGCCCGGATGCACACTGAACAAGTGATGCACTCCGAACTCGATCATTCCGCCCCGTCTGATCCCATAACGCTCGATCCAGCCGTCTGCTATCGCGCACTGCAGACGCGCGACGCGCGCTTCGATGGCCGCTTCTTCGTCGGCGTCACCTCGACCGGCATCTACTGCCGCCCCATCTGCCCTGCCCGCACCGCGCTCCGCGAGCACTGCCACTTCTTCCCAACCGCCGCCGCTGCACAGCAGGCGGGCTTCCGCGCCTGCCTCCGCTGCCGCCCGGAGATTGCGCCGCAGTCTCCCGCATGGCGCGGCACCGCAAGCACCGTCAGCCGCGCCATGGCCCGTATCGCGGAGGGCGCACTCGATGGCCCCCGCGCCTCGGTCGAGCAACTCGCCGGCAGCCTCGGTGTGGGCGAACGCCAGCTCCGCCGCCTCTTCGACCAGCACATCGGGGCATCTCCATTGGCGGTCGCACAAACCCGCCGTGTGCTCTTCGCCAAGCAGCTTCTGCATGACACGCGCCTGCCCATGGCCTCCGTCGCCATGGCCGCTGGCTTCGGCAGCATCCGCCGCTTCAATGACACCTTTCTCGCCCTCTACAAGAGGCCGCCCAGCCAGTTACGCCGGCGCTCCGTCACCGCGTCCTCCGCCGCGCCCCTGGTTCTCCGTCTCTCCTATCGCCCGCCCTTCGACTGGAACGCGCTGCTCGCCTTCTTTACGCCGCGCGCCATCCCCGGCGTCGAAGAGGTCCGCGACGGGATCTATCGCCGCATTGTGCGTGTGGACGATCACCTCGCCGTCATCGCCGTCAGCCACCTTCCCGCGCGCAACGCCCTCCAGGTCGAGATCGCCTGCGACTACGTCCCGGCGCTCCCCGTCATCGCATCGCGCCTCCGCCGCGTCTTCGATCTCGACGCGGACACGGAAGCCATCACCCGGCACCTCTCGCGCGATCGCGTCCTCGCCCCCACGGTGCGCCGTCAGCCCGGCCTGCGCACGCCCGGCGGATGGGATGCCTTCGAGATCGCGGTCCGCGCCATCCTCGGCCAGCAGATCAGCGTCGCCGCCGCGCGCGGGCTTGCTGCGAAGCTGGTCGCGCTCTGCGGCCAGCCCATCGCGCTCGCCGGCCCCACCCTCACAGACGCCACCCTCACCCACGCCTTTCCGACAGCAAAGCAACTCGCCGCGGCCGACCTCTGCTCACTCGGCATGCCCGCCGCGCGCCGCAATGCGCTTCAGTCGCTTGCTCGTGCCGCCGCAGCCCAGCCCGGCCTCTTTGATATGGCGAACACGCTCGAGGAGAGCATCGGCCGCCTGCGCTCCGTTCCCGGCATCGGCGAGTGGACCGCGCAGTACATCGCCCTTCGCGGCCTGCATCATCCCGACGCCTTTCCCGCCTCCGACATCGGCATCCTCCGCAACGCGGAACAAATCTTCGGCACACCGCTTTCGCCCGCGCAGCTGCTCGTGCGCAGCGAGCAGTGGCGTCCCTGGCGCGGCTATGCAGCGCAACATCTCTGGTCCGCAAGCCAACTCGGCATCGCGACGCGCGGAAAGCAGCCCCGCGCCGCTAAGCCATCCCTGCCGCCACTGGCAGCAAAGGCGCGCCTGCTCGACACACCATCCACCATCGCCGCCACAGGAGGGCCAGCATGACCGCCAAACTCGAATTCCTCTCAGACTCGCTCATGACGCCCATCGGCCAGCTCATTTACGTCTGCGATCGCGAAGGCGCGCTCCGCATGATCGACTGGTCCGACCATGAAGCGCGCGCCATGCGTCTGCTCGGCATCCATTACGGCAAGGATGGCTACACGCTCACGAAACAACGCGACCCCTTCGGGCTCACCACCCGCCTCGCCAGCTACTTCAACGGAGATATCCACGCCATCGATGACATCCCCACCGCCACCGCCGGCACCGCCTTCCAGCGTGAAGTTTGGCGCGCGCTCCGCGAGATTCCCGCAGCCGAAACCATCAGCTATGGCCGGTTAGCGGAGCGCATCGGCCGTCCACGCGCCGTCCGCGCCGTCGGCCTCGCGAATGGTTCCAATCCCGTCGGCGTCGTCGTGCCCTGCCATCGCGTCATCGGCGCCAACGGCTCGCTCACCGGCTACGGCGGTGGACTCCACCGCAAAGAGTGGCTGCTCGCCCACGAGCGCGCCCACACACCTCGTGACCGTGCATCCGCACCGCAGAGTGAACTAGCGTTCTCCGCTGACTAACATCTGCAGTCGTATCAAGGAAAGTTTGTCATCCTGAGCAAAGCGAAGGACCTGCAGTTTGCCAGGATTATCAGCTAGTTGGTCAGTTTGGATTCGAGCGAATGTGGTTGTACCGCCACATGGTTTCCACAAGGACACCTGCCAATGCATAGGTTGCGGCATTTGCAATGAGGACGAAGTAGAAGCCTTGCGGGTGGTATTGGCGGGCCATCGCGATCGGGCAGGTCAGATAGACGAGTGCCCGCCCAACGCCGCCCCTGCCCAGCGGATTCGAAAGAGTCTCTGAGATGTAGACTCGCCAGACGACAACAACGAGCGCGCCCAGAGTGGTCCAAATGACGATTCGGCTTTTCATGCCGCCGCTCCCTCTGCTTTGCGCTCCAATTATCCTCCGAACACCGCAATCTTGCAGTCTGCCCGCAACACCACGCCGGGTGCCCATCTCCCTGTGTTGGGGTATGGGATTCGCTGATTCGCCCCCAAAACTCACTGTGAGCGACCATCGGAAGCGAGCCCAGCATCCCGCGCCGCAGGCGCAGTTACCCGGATGGCAGATCCCGCCAAAGGCGCCGTCGCCCGTGCGGCAAGCACTTATCGTGAGATCCGCAGCGCAAACTGGGCCACCCGCGGATCGGTCGTCGTACTCGTAATACTCCCAAACGCCGGCGAGCCAAAACTCCCATTCGGCTGCGAGAATGCCGGCGTATTCGTTACATCGAACAACTCGGCGCGGAATTCAATCTGCGCCTTCTCCGGAATGGAGAAGTGCTTCACCAGCGCCAGGTCCAGATCGCGATACGCCGGCCCGCGCACTGGATTGCGCGAAGCATTGCCCAGCACAAAGCGCGGCGCCGTCAGGAATGCGTCGATATTGAAGAACTTCGTCGGCTTGCGCTCGCCAGCCGGCAGCGCGGTCTTCCCCTGCACAAACGGCCGCTGCAGAGCAAAGCCCGCAAACGCATTGTTGTTCGTCGCCTGCGTCACTGTTACAGGCATGCCCGACTGCAGCGACAAGATCCCATTCAGATCCCAGCCGCCCAGCAGCGTGTTCGCAATGCCGTGCGACGCAAAGCTGTGTCCGCGTCCCGCCGGCAGGCTGTACACGGCGCTCAGCGCCACGACATTTGGCATGTCGCCGTTCGACGCATCCCGCTCCAGTCCAGGGTGAAAAGTATCCGCCGCCACCAGGCTGCTCGAGTTCGGCGACGACAGCACCGTAGACGAGAAGACCGACGAAGCATCATCGATCAGCTTCGAGTACGTATAGCTGAACAGCAAGGTCAGCCCATGGCTGGTGCGCTGCTCCAGCTTCGCTTCGAGCGCGTTGTAGTTCGTCGTACCGCTGTTGTGCCGGTAGATCGCCACATTCTGGAACCGCGCATACGGCTTCAGCAACTGCGCCGCCGCCACCGTTTTGCCGCCGATCGGGCTCGACGCCGGCAGTTGCCCGTAATACGGATTTGGCACCTGCTTCAGCAGCGACGACCCCTGTGCCAACTGATCCACCGTCAATTGGTTCAGGTTTGCATCCGGAATCCCCACATGCACAATGTGCGATCCCACATACGTCACATCGAACGACAGATTCTGCGTAATGGCGCGCTGCACGGCCAGGTTCCACTGTTCCACATAGCCCGAACCCGCCTGGCGATCCGCGGTGTACACGCTCTGTCCCAGCCCCGCATCCGGCGTCAGCGGAATCGGCGCCACCGTCGGCCCGCTCTTCAATTGGAATGCTGCATTCACGCTGTCCTGCGTCTTCTGCTGCACATTCTGGATGAAAGGGAACTGCGGCGTCGTAAACGGCGTGGTGATGCCCGACTGGTCGATGAACACGATGCCGAAGCCTGTCCGCACCACCGTCTGTGGAGTCACCAGATAGGTCAGCCCCACGCGTGGCGCAACATTGTCCCAGTGCAACTCGCGCGCCGTCTTCGGATAGCCGTTCACTCCCAGGTAATCCAGTTGCTGCGTCGCCAGGTTGAAGACCGCGCCCTGGTTGTTCTTCTCCGTCGACGGATGATGCAGCGTCCACCGCGCCCCGATATTCAGCGTCAGGCGTGGCATCGCCTTCCAGTCATCCTGAACGAAATATTCCTCGATGTGGTCGCGAGGCCGCAGCTTCTGCTGTTGCAGATCGATCTGGAAGGTATCCACCTGCCCCAGCAAAAAGCTTGCAAACGAGTTGCCGCTGTTCGTCACGCTCGGCAGATTGGTGCCCGTCGTCGTAAACGCAAAAGAGCCCGTCGGATTTGGCGGCGACACTGTATTGAGTTGATACCAGCGCGCATCCACGCCCGCCTTCACCGAATGCGCCCCGTGCACCCAATTCACCGTATCCACCAGTTGCCACACACCCGTTTGAAACTGCGCGAAGGTGCTCGGCGACACGCCAATCTGCTGATATCCCGTAAACGTAAACAGCGGCAGCGCATTGTTGAATGAAGCATTCGACGGAATCCCCGGAATGCCCAGCGCCTCGGAAGCAGACTCGCCCAGCGAAACGCCCTCCGTCGTGTTGCCGCGCCGCGTATAACCCAGCCGCAGATCGTTCAGCAGATGTGAGGTGAACGTATGCGTCTCATTGAAGACCGCCTGCTGCCCCAGCACATTCGTCAATCCCGCGTAATTGAACGACCCCAGCACCGACCCCGAGATCAGCCCGCTTCCATCCGGCAGCGGCGACACCGGCTGTGCCACCTGGTTGTAGTACGAGTAGCGCCCAAACGCGCGATCGCTCGTGCCCAGCGCGCCATCCACCCGCACGTCGAACTGGTTCTCGTGGTCCACATCGTCCGCAATGCGCGTGTAGTTATTCGCTGTTCCGCTCTTAGTCGGCGCAGGCAGCCGCGACAGCAGCGCCACCGCCGCCGGATCCAGCGGCTTGTTGATCACGTCGTTCGGAAACTCCGTCCGGTCATACGTCTTCCCGTCGAAAACAGTCGTCGCCGGGTCGTAGATATTGGCCACGCCGGTGAACACGCCCTGCCGCTCTGCCAGCGTCGGAATCGTCGACGTCCGCACCACGCCGATCGCCTGCCGGATCCCCTCGTAATCACCGAAGAAAAACAGCCGGTCGTGCAGCACCGGGCCGCCGATCGTTCCCCCGTACAGATTGCGCCGGTACTCGGGCTTCTGCGCCGGCGGCCGCGCAAAGTAGTTGCGCGCATTCAGGTCCTCGTTGCGCAAATACTCAAACACGCTGCCGTGAAACTCATTCGTTCCCGAGCGTGTCGTCACATTCACCACGCCTCCGTTGAAGCGTCCAAACTCCGCCGGCACATTGTTCGCCTCGATCGTGAACTCCTGGATGTCGTCGAGAATCGGGAAGAACACCACCTGCCCCGGCTCCGGCTGCAGCGCGGAGATGCCGTCGAACAGGTATTCATTTGTACGCGGACGCCCACCGTTGATACGCGGCAAGAGCGTGCCCGGTGGCAGCGCCACCCCCGGCGCCAGCGTAGCCAGTTGGATGAAATTGCGCGTGTTCAGCGGAATCGCCTCAATCGTGCGCCCCGGGATATTCGTCTGGATGTTGCTCTGCTCCGACTGCAGCAGCGGAGCGTCTTCTGTAACCGTAACGGTATCCTGTCCGCCGCCCGGCTTCAGCGGTACGTCCACACGTGCTGCCTGCCCCGTCACCACCGTCAATTCCTGCCGCAATATCGTGGTAAAACCCGGCGCGGCAATCTCCACCGAGTAGCGACCCGGTGCCAACTGCGGAAACGTGTAGTAGCCCTCCGCCGTCGTTTCGGTCTTCTGCTGTACGCCCGTGCTCGTGCGCGTCAGCGTCACCTGCGCATGCGCAATCGACGCATCCGACGGATCCGTCACCCGCCCCTGCAGGCCGCCCGTAATCTGCGCCCGTGCATGCGCCGTGAGTGTGAGTGACAGAAGTAAAAGGAAGACGCGGCGCAAATCCATCGTGCTCTCCGGGGAAAGAGATATCCCCGCAACTCCACGGCCGGGAGCCCGGCAGCCTCACTGGCTGAAGGCACGACCAGTCGCAAGCTGCTGGCTCGACCGTTTTCACAAAAGGTGTAGGCATCGAGCAAACGTCGACGCAGCTTTTCCGTTAAGAAAAGGTGCTCCGCGCTGTTCTCGACGGCATAGCAGCGTTTGTGAAAACGGCTTAATGCGAATCTATATGGATTGAATCGTTTGGTCAAAACGACTTGATGGCATAACGGGTCTTTGCGTCAGCCCTTCACGGCTGAAACACCAGCCGCGCACCGCGCTCCGGAGCACTCCACAGCGCCTCCACATCGCGCAACGCCGCCGCCTGCACCTTCGCCACAAACGGCGTCTTCGCCGCATGCTCAAAGAACTTCGCCAGCGCCGCGAAGATCTCATCCATCGAAGCGCTGCCGAAGCCACTGCCCAGCAACTCCACGCCGGAGCTGCGCAAGGTCGCGGCCGGCAGCATGATCGTCGCGCCCGCGCTCTGCCCGATCTGCACAAAGCGAATGCGCGCCGCCGCATGGCTCAGGCCCTTCTGCGCAATCGCCGCCAGCACACACTCCGCAGGCTCGCCCCACAGATAATCCAACACCACATCCACGCCATGCTCCGCGATCTCGCTGCGAAACGCCGCCACCAGCGCCTCGTGCGGCTGCTCGAGCGAGATCACCGCATCCGCCCCGAATGACTTTGTCTCCGCCAGCGCGCCGGGATCTCTTCCGGCCGCCACCACCCGCCGTGCACCCAGGCGCTTCGCAATCTGCACCGCCAGGTGCCCCGCCGCTCCGGTCGCACCCAGTATCAGGACGCTCTCGCCCTCACGAAACTGCGCGCGATACTGCAGTGCCACCCAGGACGACATCCCCGGGTTTGCAATCCCCGCCGCCGTCAGCGCGTCCAGCCCATCCGGTAGCCGCACGGAGAACGCCGCATTCGTTACCGCGCGTTCCGCAAACGTGCCAAAGGGCGGCCGCGACACGCCGAAGTACACCCGCGTACCATCTTCCAGCCGCCCCACGCCATCCACACCGGGGATCAACGGCAGCGCGCCCGTGCTGCCGTAATGAGTGCCGTTCGCCAGCGCCTTCACAATCGGGTGCAGCCCCGCCGCCTCTACCGCAACCAGCAACTCACCCGCCTCCGCCACCGGATCGGCAAACGATCCATAGCGTGGCCCCTTCGCAAACGAATCCACAATCGCAGCGTTCATCGCATCCTCACACCATCAATCTACGATGTGAGATCACGCTGCGCCACGGCGACGTGGAAAAGTAGTCAGGTGACTTGACTAATCGATGTGAAAGTTCACTTCGATAGTGATCTGAACCGCGACAGGTTTGCCGTGTAGCGTCGATGGCTTGAACTTGTATTGTCGAACGGCTTCGATAGCCTTCTCGTCCAGCCCCATGCCCAGCTTGCGTATCGTATGAACGCGTCGCGGCATGCCATCCGCATCGACAACGCAGGAAACCACCGACACACCCTGATACTTGGCATCCTTCGCTTTCTTGGTAAACTCCGCATCCACCGAATAGGTCAGCAGCGGCGCAGTCACATCGCCGCCAACTTTGTAGACCTTCTCGCGCGCAGGCGCGGATGTAGCTGCGTCTTCCGGCGGCATCACGTCAAACGACAGCGCCGCCGCCGTAGCCGCGCCGCCCAGCAGCGCGCATGCGGCCACCACCGCCATCGCAATCCGCCGTGTTCTACTCACCGCCGGTAGATCTGTCGTCAATCGCATCACCCGTTCCTCCAATATGTCGGCATCGAAGACACCGATGGCCTGGGTTTGAATTGCGTAAATGGGTTGAGCCGCGGGCACGGCCATCGCCGTCGCCAGCCGCAGCAGGGAAGCGGCATACTCCGGCCGGTCGCCCATCGCATCCGCCGCCCGCTCATCGCACACCAGCTCGCGTGTCTCCGCGATCCGCCGCCGCATCATCCAGCTCACCGGATGATACGCAACCACCGCGGCGACACATTCATAAAGCAGATTCTTCCCGAAGTCCCGCCGCGCAATGTGCGCGCACTCATGCGCCAGCCCGGCGGGAGTATCCTCGTTCTCCGCGAAGAAACCCTCCGGCACCAGCAGCATCGCCCGCCGCAGACCCAGCACCACCGGTCCGCGTGTCTCTGCAGAACAGCGAACTTCAGGTGGCATCACGCCAAGCCGCCGCGCCGCGCTCTCCACCAGCCCGTGCTCCCGTGCATTCAGCGACAGCAGCGTACTCTTCCGCACCATCGCACCGGTGCGCCGCCACCGCCATAGCAGCCGCGCCATCGAGAACAGCACAATCAGTACATACGCTCCAGCCAATATTCCCGACAGCCATGGCGTAAGCGTCCAACGCGCGGTTGCCTCCGCAACCATGTGATACGTAACAGCCACCGCTCCACCTGCAGCAGTTGCATCCGCGTGGCTGAAGTAGCTGGTGAACGCTCCAAGCGGCAGCAACGGCAGCGCCACGCCCGCCAGCAATGCCGCCCCCCACACGCGGTGCTGCGCCTGCGGCCCAACTCTGCGCAGCAGCCGGTCGCCCAGCCACGCCACCGCACCAAGCACGGTCAGCGTCACCACGGAATGCGCCAGGTAGTTCATCAGCCAGCTGCTCACCATCGCCATCACTTCAGGTACCCAGGTCTCATGCATCCAGGTCTCATGCATCGCGGTCCCTCCCACGATCCCTCTTCTTCGCGGCCTTCGCCGCATCCACGCGCTCCGCCAGCTTGGCCAGCCGTCCCGCATCCAGTTGCCGCGACTTCACCAGGCTCATCACCAGCTCCTCCGGCGACCCGCCAAACATCCGCTCCACCAGGTCCGCCACCGCCGTCCCCAGTGTCTTCTCCTCGGTCACCGCAGCGCGATACTCATACGCGCGACCGCGCAGCCGCCGCGTCACCCGGCCCTTGCGCTCAAGCACGTTCAGCATCGTCTGCACCGTCGTGTAGGCCAGCTCGCCCTCCAGCTCCTGCTGCACCGCCTGCACCGGAGCCGGCCCCAGCCGCCACAGCACCTGCATGATCTTCAGCTCCAGCGGCGTCATCCCAGACCCGCTCGCCGAACCACTCCTGCGTCCCGCCATGCCAACTCCTAATAAAATAGGAAAATATGCTGGTCGCTCTATTGCTGTCAACTAAAAAAATAGGAGACGGATGCCGGGTGGTGGATGCCAGCACGCAGCACCTTCGGCATGTGGGGGGCCACATCGTCCGATTTCGGCGCGCCCTTCCTGTCTACTGAGCCGGGTGAGGCTTGACTCCGGTCCACGTCCAGCTGGAGATCTTCCACCCGCCGGTTTCCGCATGTAGAACCAGCACAACCTGGGCTTCCTCGGCCATATGCTTATCGTGCTCGTTGTACGTGTAAATCGCCGGCACGATCACGTACGCCCGGTCGCCATCGATCTCCGTTCGCGTCGGTGCGCTGTACGTAACGTGGCCGCCGGTGACACCCGTTCGCTGCGCGTGTTTGTCATACTCTGCAAACCATTCCTGCAGTGCCCGCGGACCTGTCCAGCGGTATGGAGCAAATTCGTCCACAATCGTGATCTCGCCGGCAGCATACGCAGCAGAGGCAGCCTTGGTGTCGCCATTGTTGAATGCGTCGATGAATTGACGGATCGGCTTCATCACATCACCGGCGGTGGCCGCCATCGCTGACGCGGGCACAAGGATGCTCATGCAGAGAGCGACCAACGTCTTTCTGGCAAAGTTCATCGGCTTCAGGGATGTTTCCTCAGGTCTCATTCAGAACATGGCCGGGTACTGAGCAACTCCGTGCCTTCTTCCATTGCTTTGGGGGAATTGTGGGGAGAGTTGGCCGAGTCTAGCACCCGGTTTCGGCCTTGTCACGAAGGTCCAGAAATTATGCCGAAGTTGCTCTGCCATAAACTAAAAAAGAAATCGGCCTAACGTTTAGAGATAACCACGGGTACTGTTCGTCGCGGCGGAGCAGGCATCACAAATGGGGTGGAAGGACTAAGGCCAACGCAATTCACTTATAGATATAAAACTGCGACTCAATCGTAATTTGTGTCGCCACAGGTTTCCCGTTGCGCATCCCAGGCGAAAAGCGATACTGCTGGATTGCTTCGATCGCTTTCGCGTCCAGGTCTTTGCCCGCCGACCTGACCACATGAATATCTTCGGGCACTCCATCCGTATTCACCACCATCCGCACTGCGACGACTCCTTGCCGCTTAACTTTCCCGTGATGGCTGCCGGAATCGACGGGATCGGGCGTAGATAGTGGTCTCGGCGGAGTCACGTCTCCGCCTACGGGATAGATTTTTTCCTTTTCTTTCGTCGAATGCTTGTTTTCGTCTGCGCCATTCGCCGCATTCTGCGGAGCCGTGCCGTTTTGAAGGCTCATAGCAACCTGCAGAGCCGCAGCGTTTAACGCTCCGCCCAACAAGACGCACACTACCGTCATTGCGATGTGAGTATTTTGCAAGGTTTTGAACTGCCGTCCCACTGTTCTCAATCGCATCGAGTTCCTCCGGAATTTTGGCGCCCCAATATTAGCAAGGACGGCTTCGGATGCCGTTCTTCCTTACACGTCAGACAGTACCTTCGTTTCCCGCCCGCCCAAAAATCTGCCAAATCACCCCACTCAATTTGAAACAATAAAAATAGCGAATCAAAACGCAGCACCAAAGGGCGAAGCCTCCAGCAGATTTCCCATAGATGTACCCCGAAGCAGAGAAAATTGACGCGGCTTTTCCTTAAGAAAAGCCGCTCTGCTCGCAACTCGGTGGTGCACGGTGATGGGAAATCTGCTCGAGCTTCGCCCTTTTTCATTTGCCCTAAGAAAAAGGAGCAGCCCATGACCACCACCCCGCAGGACAGCTTTCTCCGCCAGGCCAGCGCCGCCGCGTTCGCCGCCGGCCACATCTTCCCCGAATACGCCGCCTGCGAGGCCGCGCTCGAATCCACCTGGGGCCGGTCGCGTCTCGCCCGCGAGGCCAACAACCTTTTCGGTCAAAAGCAATCCACGGAGAACATCGAAAAGGCCGGCGTCGAAGCAGATACGCTCGCACTGCCCACGCAGGAATTCCTCAACGGCCGCTGGGTCACCGTCCTCGCGCGATGGGCGCGCTTCGCCGATCATGCAGCCTGCTTCCGCGCCCGCATGGCGCTGCTCCATCGCCTCCAGCAGAGCTATCCCGCCTATGCCCGCGCTCTCACCGCCACCACCGGCGAAGTCTTTATCGAAGAGGTCTCCCGCGCCTGGTCCACCGATCCGCGGCGCGCCGCCAAGGTGCTCGCCATCCATCGTCAGCATTGTTCGAGCTTCCTGCCGCTCGCGCCTGCACTCGTTCCCGCCAGCCAGGCAGCTAACTTGGGGCATGCCTAACTTCAATGGTTGGACGAATTTAGCGACAAGTACTTTGAATAGACTAATTTAGCCTCGGGAGCGGGTCTGAGTCATTCATAGCATGGATAGTTACGAATAGCCCTCCGGTACCGGGAGGGGGGAGGGGGTGGGGTTAACGTTACGACGCTTGAGTCCAAGCCGCGAAGTTCAGGCTGCAGACCGCCGCTTCCCCGACTCCTTGTACTCGGCCAGCAGCAGCGACTCGCGAATCGGCTTCTCGTGCAGCAATAGCTCGGTTGCCTTCAGGTTCGCGTTGGCGTGGAACCACTCCTGCGCAATGTTGTTGTGCAGCAGGTTCAGCACTGCCAGCAGCGACATGCCCTGGTGATGCGCCATCCACTCTTTCGTCAGTGCCGGCTTCTTCAGTGACTTCTGATAGTCGCCCGCTTCGTAGAAGCCGTACGCGCCCACCCAGCCCATGTTGGCCATGCGCTTCAGGTTCTTCAGCGCTTCCATCTCGTCGATCATCAGCGCGAGGAAAGACGAATATGGCGAGATCACCGGCCCCGCAATCGCGTCCCACTTCAGCGCGATCGAAGGCATGCCGAAGGCCAGATAGTGATAGTGTCCCTGGTCGTCCATCTCCGCATAGCCGCACTCGGAGATGCCCCATGGAATATTCCCGTGCTCCTTCGCGAACGCGCGCTGGATGGCGACCACGTTGTCCAGCGTGCGCGTCACCAGTGTGTCCGGGTAGGAGCGCATCCACAGCGCGGGCATCAGGTACTCGAACATCGTGCCTGTCCACGAGATCAGCGCCGGCCGCCCATACGCCACCGTGTGGATGCGGCCCAGCTTGAACCAGCTCTGCTGCGACGCGTCCCCCCGTGCCACCGCGACGAATGCGCCAATACGCGCCTCCGAGCACAGCAGGTCGTAGCAGGCCTTGTGCAGCTCTTCCTGCTCCACCATGTAGCCGATGGAAAGAATTCCTCGCGACGGCTCGATCAAAAATGCGAAGTCCATCTCCGCAACGCACTTCTCTGCACGCTGTTCCAGCTGCGCCAGTTTTTGGGCCAGCGCCGACTGCCGCTCTCGCGCCATCGCCAGCAGCGCGCGCAGCTTCTCGATCAGGTAGATCTCCGCCTGGTCCACCGACTTGCCGCTCCAGGCGCGCTGCAGCCGCCCATCCAGATCGTCGATGTAGGCAACGCCGCGTGCAATCGGAACCAGCCCGGCCTCTTTCAGTACTGGCTCCAGCGGCTGATATTCGCGGTCCAGCCACGGTATGTAGTCGCGCACCAGCGTGCACACCGCATTGACCCGGCGCAGCAGCTCGGCCAGCCACCACTCGCCCTCGGTGTGTGTCTTGTCGGTCAGGTCGAAGGGCTGCCCATCCTGGCCGCGTACTGCGTCAAACGCGGGAGACAACTGTGCCGAGCAGCACCAGTCGAGCCATGGGCGCAGTTCATCGCCCTCTGGGACCGGTGCCAGCTCCGCAGGCAACGCGTCGAGCGTAGCCAGCAACGCAAGCTGATCGCGAATGCCGGCCCACTGCCGATCATCGAGCAATGGCTGCTGCAGCATTTGCTCGGCACCGGAGCGCAGCGTGTAGAACGAGGCCGCCAGATTGCCGCTGTCCACCGACGAGACCACGCGCGGCGCAATCGGCTTCAGCGTCCGCGTGTCGTACCAGTTATAGATATGGCCGTTGCGCTTCTCCATGCGGTCGAAGGTGTCCAGGCTGTGGTGGCACAGCTCGACGAACTCCGTCACCGTCAGATAGCCGAAAGTATGCGCCGCCTGCCGCGCATTCAGCAGCAAGCCAAAGTTGGTGGGCGAGACGCGTGCCGCCTCGAACAGCTCGTGTTCCTCCACGTTGTCCGGCACCAGGTAGTTGTGCTTCGCACCGCCGTACTCGTAAAAGAAGCGCCACGTGCGCAGCGCCATCTCGCGCAGAAACTCCTTCTGCTTTCCATTCAGGCGCTGCCGCTCATCGCGCGGCGGATGGTTCAGCCACGCGGTGATGGTGCTCTCGAAGAGCCACAGCACCAGCAGCGGGGCTGCCACCACCAAAGACTCCCTGTGCACGACCGCGACCACGAGCGCGATACCGATGGTGACGATGGGCGTGGCCTGCAGGTAGCGATCGACCGGCGTGGTCTTTCCTCCGGTGGATTCCGCCTGCGCCGCCGTCTCCCACTCCAGCAGCCGCTGCCCGGTGATGAAGCGGCGCACCAGCGAGCGGATGATCGCGTCCAGCGCCATCAGCATCTGGTGCGGCAGGAACGCCAGGTTGATCAGCGTGATCGTCAGGTTCTGGCCGAAGCCGACAAAGGCCTCCTGCACCTCGCCCTTCTGCGGGCTGGCCCAGGCGCGTCCGACGCTGAACAGCAGCGACACCAGGCTCGGCGCGAACAGCAGGATCACCGTCACCAGCGTCCAGTAGAGCGGACCCCCCGGCAGCCCCAGCCATCCCGCCACCAGCAGGATCAGCGTCATCGTCTCCACCAGCGACCGCCGCAGGTTGTCGAAGATCTTCCAGCGCGAGATGTTCGAGATCGGGTTCTTCACCATGCGGCCGCTCTCGTCCGGCACCTTGCCGAAGAGCCACTGCGCAATCTGCCAGTCACCGCGCACCCAGCGATGCTGCCGCCGGCGGTACGCGCTGTAATGCGACGGATAGTCGTCGATCACCTCGACATCCGTGGCCAGTCCCGCGCGTGCGTACGCGCCTTCGATCAGGTCATGGCTCAGCAGGGAATTGCGCGGGAAGCGGCGGTCCAGCACCGCGTGCAGCGTGTTCACCTCGTAGATGCCCTTGCCGGTAAAGATGCCCTCGCCGTACAGGTCCTGATAGGCGTCAGAGACCGCGCGCGTGTAGATGTCGAAGCCCGTCTGCCCGGAGTAAATTGCCGCCAGCCGCGAGCGCGATGCCGAATGCACGCTCACGCCCACGCGTGGCTGCAGGATGCCGTAGCCCTCGGTCACAATGCGCGACTCCGGATCGATCACGGCACGGTTCAACGGATGCGCCATCGCGCCCACCATCGCATGCGCTGTGCCGCGTGGCAGTTGCGTATCGGAGTCCAGCGTGATGACGTAGCGCACCGTGCGCAGCACATCCAGGTTGCCGATCTTCACCGGAAAGCTGTCGAAAGCGCCGAGGATGAATTTGTTCAGGTCCAGCAGCTTGCCGCGCTTGCGCTCCCATCCCATCCACACGCCCTGCCGCGCGTTGAAGATGCGATGGCGATGCAGCAGGTAAAAACCGCCGCCATGCTTGCTGGCATAGCGCTTGTTGAGGTTGTTGATAAGCCCCACCGCCAGTTCCACCAGCGGGTCCGTATCGTTCGGCCGCGGGCGAGAGACGGAGTCCGGCAGATCGCTCAGCAGCGCGAAGTGGATGTTCGGATCCTGGTTCGCGAGATAGCGCACCTCCAGGTCCTCGATGAGCTCACGTACCTGCTGCTCGTTCAGCAACAACGTCGGGATGGCGACCAGCGTGGTGAACTCGCGCGGCAAACCCTTGGGGAAATCCAGCTTGGCGAGTCCGGTCGCTTTCAGCAGCGCAGCCACGGTATTGTTCACCAAATCCACCGCGCCCTGCGCCGTCGGGATCAGCAGGAAGAGAAACGCCGCCGTAAGACCGCCCAGGATCGAGTAGTTGGGAACCAGCGGAACCATGATCGCGCCGATCAGCAGCACCGTCAGCATGAGAATTCCCAGAATGTACACATCGTCTGCATTGCGTTTGGTAAAGATGCGCATGCGATCGATCAGTCGCGGCCGGTAGGCGATTTCGGCAGCCAGCAAGGGAAAGCCCTTGTCAATCAGGTAGTAGCCGACGTGGGCGCGTCTCGCCGCCATGCGCGGTACCGCATTGGACGGCGCCGGCCGCTCGGCCAACCGCAACGCCGTCTGCGCCACCTCCAGTTCGGATTGGTCGGAGTTGCGCGCGATCTCCGATACCCGCTCCCGGTAGCGTTCGCGACTGTCAAAGTCCATCTGCGGATAGGCGCCCACCGGATCCTGCCGCAGCACGGCGTTGAAGACCACCAGGCTCTCAATCATCTGTGCCCAGTTCGCGTAGATCGCGTTGCGTATCCCGTCGAAGCGCGCCGCCAACAGCCCCTGGGCTGTCAGATCGAAGGATTCTGGATCGTCAATCTGCGCTCTTGCCTGCGTCAACACCTCTTCCACCAGCAGGAACTTCACCGCAGTGGGGAAGGCCCACAGCTCGCGCAGAGTCAGCGGATCGGCCTTTTGCACCTCTTCCAGGAACCACACCACCCAGTCGCCTTCCCAGCGGGAGTCGGCGGCCTTGAGATAGGTATCTGCTACGGTGACAATACGCGGCTCGTCGCCCTCGCGTGGACGCACCACAACAGGCAGCTTCATGAGCCGCCGCCGTATGGAGTGCATCTCGTCGAGTGCGGACTGCAGCAGCCGCGGGTTCTCGCGCAGCTCCAGCAGCGGATCCAGCGGCTCGCCTGGCTTGTAGGTCGGCATCGGCCGGCGGTCCAGCTCGTTGAAGACCTGCCGGTAGGTCGCCTGTGCGGCCGCAATCCGCCGGCTGAAGATATCGCCCTGCGGCGCCCGAGCGACGTGCCACTCCTGGGAGGCCACAAGCGCCACGTGGCGCATCTGCTCCTCCGTCCGCTCGATCTTCGGCGCCGGCACCTTGGCCACAACCGGCAGCTCCGCCTCCACCATCGAATCCGCGGGGATCTTCGCTTCCACTGTCTTCTCTGCCGGCGGAGACGGCGCCGTCTCCGCGATCTTCTCAGGAAGAGCCGTAGCAGTATTCTCTGCCGCCGGCAGCGCGGGCTCTCTCCCGTCTTTGATATTGGTCACCTTATCTGTCATCGATAACTCGCTGCCTGCATCTCGAACATCCCGGCGTATCGTCCGCCCAGGGCCATCAGCGCGGAATGGGTGCCTTGCTCTACCAGCTTGCCCCCCTCCAGAACTACGATGCGGTCCGCCATGCGTACTGTCGAGAAACGGTGCGAGATCAGCAGCGCCATCTTGCCCGAGGTCAGCTCGGCGAAGCGCTCAAAGACCTCCAGCTCGCTCCTGGCGTCGAGCGCTGCCGTAGGTTCGTCCAGAATCAGCAGTTGTGCGTCGCGCAGATAGGCACGCGCCAGGGCCACACGCTGCCACTCGCCGCCTGAAAGCTCGACGCCTCCCTCGAAGCGCCGGCCCAGCATCTGGTCGTAGTGCCCGGGAAGCTTCGCGATGACGCTTGCCGCCAGACTCTGCTCTGCTGCCAGCTCAATCTCGTTCTCCGAGTGTTCGCGTTCCACGCGCCCTACCCCGATGTTGTCGCGAGCCGTCATCTCGTAGCGCATGAAGTCCTGGAAGATCACTCCCATCTCGTGGTGCAGGTCGTCCAGGTCGTATTCGCGCAGGTCCACGCCATCCAGCAGAATTTGTCCCTCGGTCGGGTCGTAGAGCCGTGTGATCAGCTTCACCACGGTTGTTTTGCCCTGCCCATTCTCGCCGATCAGCGCGATGCGCTCGCCCGGCCGCAGCCGAAAATCGAAGTCGCTCAGCACACGCCGTTCCGTTCCGGGATAAGTGAACGACACGTTGCGGAACTCGAAGCCCTGCCGGATCGGCCGCGGCACTCGCAAGCCTCCCACCTTCGACTCCACCGTCGGCTTCATCTCGAAGAACGCCAGCAAATCGGTAAGGAAGAGCGCCTGGTCCGCGACGCCCGAGGCAAGCGAGAAGACCTGCTGCAGGTTCGAGCTGGCCTGGATGATGGCATTCGTCAACAGGGCGTACACGCCAATGCTCTGGTAGTGGCCGCCGACCGCGCGCCAGATCACGAAGACATACGCCCCGTAGTAGCCGAGCGTCGCAATGATGCCGAGCAGCCCGCCGGCGATCAGCTTCTTACGCGACAGCGTAACGTTTTCTTCGTAAATATGTTTCGAGAGCGCATTGAAGCGGCCAGTGAAGAACTCGCTGAGGTTGAAGAGCTTCAGCTCCTTCGCGCCTTCGCGACTGCCTGCGGTCTGCCGCAGGTAGTCCATCTGCCGTTTGGCCGGCGTCTGGCGGAAGTTCAATGCGTAGCGCAGGAAAGCGAAGTGCGTCTCACCCAGAAAGGTCGGCAACACGCCGAGGGCCAGCAGAAGCAGCAGCCAGGGTGAGTAGAACAGCAGAATACAGGTCCAGATCAGGGTGGTCAGCGTCTGTTGCAGCAGCCGCCCCATCTGTTGAATCATGGCCAGCCGGTCGGTGGCCTGCACACGCGCCCGCTCCAGCCGATCGTAAAAGACAGGATCTTCGTAGGTGGTCAGGTCCAGTTGCGCCGCTTGCTGCATCACCTGCACGCTGACAAAGTGCGTGTAGCGATCGGCCAGCAGGGTGTCGGAGTAGTCGATGCCACGGCTCAGCAGTCCGACGACTACGTTCAGAACGACCTCGCCGCCCACCGCCCACCAGAAGTATTGCGGCAATCCTTTGTGCAGGATCGCGTTTTCAACGCCATTCAGGATCCAGGCGGCAACAATGCCAATTCCCGCCGGCAGGGCAGCAACCAGCACGCGGAGAATGAGGCCCCACGTCACCACCGCGCGCCCCGACCGCCACAGAATGCCGAGCACGGGCGGTACATTGCGCAAAGCGGCGAGCCGCTCGCGCCACGCGCTCGAGGTGGAGTGTGTTTGGCCTTCCGTCATAGAGGCAGATGGTGCAATAACTTGCTACATCCTTGCGGCATGAATGTCTGTAAGTGCTTTGCCATGTGATGCTCCATATAGTTAGCACGTTGGCTCGAATGCGGGTGCCATTCAGCCACAGAGTACCGCGTAGCATTGAGCCATATGGACGCCGCGCCTCCCGGCTCACAAACAGAGCAGCCCTTCCCGCCTGCCTCGTCTCCCAGCCAGCGCCTCATCCCGCTGCTCGGGCTCGCCACCGGCATTACTGTCTCTGCCCTCTACTTCAACCAGCCACTCCTCATTGAGATGGCTCGCAGCCTCCACGTCACCGAGGCGCAGATGAGCCATGTCGCCGTCGCCGCACAGGCCGGCTACGCCATCGGGCTTCTCTTCTTTGTGCCTCTCGGGGATGTCCTCGAGCGCCGCGGCCTCATTCTGAAGATGATCGCCGGCCTGGTCCTGGCCATGCTCATCACCGCCGTGGTGCCCTCGCTGCTGCCCATGGTGCTCATCACCATCCTCACCGGCGCCATGGCTGCCGTCACCCACGTTCTGCTGCCCATCGCGCCTGAGATCGCCACTCCCGCCAACGCCGGACGCGCCGTCGGCTCCGTCATGACCGGCCTCTTGCTCGGCATCCTGCTCAGCCGCACCTTCTCCGGATGGATCGCCGAATGGCTCAATTGGCGCTCCGTATTCCTTATCGCCTCGGTTCTCGCCGTCGCCCTTGCCTTCCTGCTGCGCCGGGCCCTGCCTTTGCTGCCACCGCGTGCCCCCATGCCGTATAACCGCGCGCTGCTCTCGCTCTGGACACTTATCCGCACGCAGCCCCTGCTGGTTGAATCTGCTACTGTAGGCGGCCTGGCCTTCGCCGCCTTCAGCGCCTTTTGGACCACGCTGGTCTTTCTCCTCGGCTCGCCGCACTACCACCTCGGCGCAGGCGTCGCGGGCAGCTTCGGCGTCCTAGGCGCCATCGGTGCATCAGTCGCACCCATCGCCGGCCGCCTCGCGGACCGTCACGGCTCCCGCTGGGTGATCTCCGTCGGGCTCGGTCTGTTCATCCTGTCCTGGGGTGTCACCTGGATCTTTGCCTATCACATCGCCGGTCTCGTCATCGGCGTGCTGCTCATGGACGCCGGCGCGCAGGCCGGCCAGGTCGGCAACCAGACCCGCATCTTCTCCCTCGCACACTGCCCGGGCACGGCATACGGCGCACGCAGCCGCATCAACACCGTCTACATGACGACTTACTTCATCTTCGGCGCGCTCGGCTCCTGGCTCGGCGCACACGCATGGGAGCGCTGGCAGTGGAACGGCGTCTCGAGCCTCGCACTCCTGCTCTTGGGGCTAGCCGCAGCCCGCCACGCGTACGGCTCATGGCGCAGCCGAGGAAAAGAAGAGCTCTGCCACGACGATGTCGACGTGGCGTTAGCCGAAGAGGCCATCGGCGGCTGAAGAACAGTGCGTCCACCACGCTTCGGCGCGGGCTAGTCTAATCTCCGATAAAAACCACGTACAAATGAACGCCGTTCAGAGACCTTAGGCTGAGCTGCTTAATTTGTTCGAGCAATGAGTTTTCTTCGGGAGTGTTTGTCTTGCTGAACAGAGTCTCCCACTCTGCCAGGAATCGCTTGATCTGCATACGATTGAATACCGTGTCACCGTACCAGTCGATTGAGGCGAGCATCGGAAACTGCGTACTGTCTGGGTAGTCGATCAGTCTGTGCAGCAGATTGTGATCGTCCGCGATCAATTCCAGTTGTTCATGCGATTCCGTTTCGAGAGCTATGCATAGTCCCATCTATTCCTGGCCTCTCATCTCACGGCTGCTAGAACGTAGCCGACGTCAGCCGCGCACAGGCATCCTGCAAAGCCTCATCCTGCTTCGCAAAGCAGAACCGCAGCACGTTCTCCCCGCGTCCCTTGCTGTAAAACGCCGAGCCCGCCACCCCCGCTACGCCCGTCTTTGCCAAGAGCGCCCGCGCCTTCTCCCGCCCCGTTGCGCCCGGCAATAGAGTGGCGTCAGCCAGGACGTAGTAAGCTCCGTCCGGCACGGAAGGCGTCAGCCCCGCCTCGCTCAGTGCAGAGCACAGCAGGTCGCGCTTCTTCTCGTAGTCCGTCGACATATGCCGGTAGAACTCCGCGCCGAGCTGCGCCAGTCCTGCCGCCGCACCATACTGCGCCGGAGATGGCGCGCACACATAGGTCAGATCGTGGAAGTAGCCGATCGACGGAACCCACCGCGCATCCGCGGCCAGATACCCGATCCGCCAGCCCGTGATCGCAAAGGTCTTCGAGAAGCCGGAGATGGTGATCGTTCGCTCCGCCAATCCGGGCAGGGAAGCCGCGCTCACATGCTTCGCCCCACCGAAGAGAAAATATTCGTATATCTCATCCGTCAGCAGAAACAGATCGTGCTCCAGCGCAATCTCGCCGATCGCCTCCAGCTCCGCGCGGGTAAACACCTTACCGCAAGGATTCGATGGGCTGTTGATCAAAATTGCGCGCGTCTTCGGAGTGACAGCAGCACGCAACGCATCCACATCCAGCTCCCATGTGCCCGCCGCCAGCGGCTGCGGCACCGGCTTGATCCGCAAAGCCAGCATCGTGTTCAGGTGATAGCCGTAAAACGGCTCGAACAGGATGATCTCGTCGCCCGGATTGAACAATGCCAGGCACGCCGCGTACATCGCGCCCGTCGCGCCGGAGGTCACCAGCACCTGCGTCTCCGGGTTCGCCTGCACGTGGTTGTAATCCGCCAGCTTTTTGCTGATCGCCGCGCGCAGCGGCGCAATGCCGTCCAGCCGCGTGTAGATGTTGTGCCCGTGCTCGATTGCCGCAATCGCCGCTTCCTGCACCGGCGCCGGCAGCTCCGTGTCGCACACGCCCTGCGCCAGGTTCACGCCGCCCACGCGGTCGCACTCCACGGTCATCGAGCGGATCTCGGACTGAACAAGATGCGGAGCGATCTCACTCAGGTGCAGGCGGCTTGCGGCAGTTTGGGGCATACCAGTATTAGAGCCTCTTCCCCAGTCTCGTGTCATCCCCATATCTGATTGCAGACTCAGCTGCACCTCAAGCCAACGAGAGCACTTGCAGAACCGCGCGATGCGCCTCCGTGATCGAAGCGCGATGATCCATAATCCCCGACAGATCGGAATTGGCAAAAGCGATCCGTCCAAACGGATGGCGGCGCATCAGCTCCGCGGGCGCGTGTTTGCCGTCCTTGCCGAAGAAAAATCCCGGCTGCGGTGCGAGATAGGCATGGCCCCAGCGGTTCAGAATGATGCCCGCAATGTCGCGGCGTCCGTCGAATCCCTGCCCGCCGAACATATTGGCGAACTGTTCGCGGAGTTGCTTCTCGTACACGCTGAATGGCGTCGTCATCATCTGGTAGCGCCCCGTGTTGATCTGCTCCGGCAGCGGCTTGCCGGGATTTGCAAACAGGATCTTCAGGGTCAGCACCGTAGGGCTGTCGGGCGAAAGCACGGGCGCGCCTGCGCCAAAGGTGGCCACGCGTCGCACCGCCAGATAGTTGCCAATCCCGTCGAACCACTGGCACTGGCTGATGCCCAACTTTGCCAGGAAGCGCCAGTTGCGCACCGCCACATTCGCCATAATGCAGGGAGCGCGGAAGAACTGCGCATACGCGTGGCGATACTCCGCCGGTAGATCGCGAACAATGGAGTTGATCGTCCAGTTGCCGTTCGCCAGAATCACCGACCGCGCCCGTACTCGATGCAACCGCCCCTCGCGAAAGTAGACGATCGTCACGTGCGGCGACCGCGCTGCCGCGCCCTCATGCTCAATAGAAATCACCGTCGCGCGCAAACGAATCCGCGTCGCCTGATGTGGCTGGTCAAGCGCGGCCAGGTTCACTCGCGCCTGGCAGATGCCGGCCATCGTCGCCGGTCCGGGAATCGCCGCGGGTAGCAGCGCCTTGACCATGTGTCGCGCCACGCCGGTATTGCCACCGGGAAACATCTGCGGGCCATGCTGCTTCTCCCACGGAAACAGCAGATCCGGAGCATAGTCCGTATAGGCGGAGAGCACGTCTGCGCCAATGCCGGAACCGCCTCCACTCACCGGAGAGAGATAGCGCCGGATCGTATCGCGGCTCAGCCCGTGACGCATCATCAGATCGTCTTCGAGCGTGATGGAATCAAGCTGGCGCGCCACGGCATCTCCATGCCGCCGCGGTGTCGGTCGATGATCCGGCACCTCCCGCATCGCCAGCAGCTCACGCTTCGACTCCGCAGAAATCGGTGCGCCTTCGAGCCGCTTCGTCCATGGATCGGCCAGCCACATCCCCTTCGGGTGGCGAGCGTTCGCGCCGAAGTAGAAGCCGAAGTTGCTCCCATCGCCTGCATACGGAGTCACGCCCGTCGCAATCCCGCCGTCGTTTCGCTGATATTGAAACTGCCGTGGATCGATCCCCACCGAATCGTAAAAATGCTCGAGAAAGCTTCCTGGCATCGGCTGAAACCACATCGCCGACCCCTGGCTCGCGATCAGACGCTCTCCATCCACGTTGAATTCATTGCGCTTTGCTTCGCCACCAAAGATGGAGTGGTTTTCGAGCACAAGACACGATTGCTTCGCGCCTGTTCCTTTCGCGCTCATCGCCCGCTGATAGAAAAGCGCCGCTGCCAGGCCGCTGATGCCCCCGCCCACAATCACGCAGTCAAAGCTTTCGCCAGTGTCCTCGACTGCGGGAGACGCTCGATCGAAGGCATGATCGCGAATCATATGGCCGTCGGCCATCACCTGGTGCGTGTTGCCGTTCGCGCCAGCATAGTCGCCGATACCCGAAGTACCGTCCCAGTCTTCGGCCGCCATGAGTTGAAAAGGGCACGCGGCGGAGATCAGCGCGGCTCCGGAAGCCAGCAGCGTTCCATTCAGAAAGTCGCGGCGTGTGATCCTCTCAGGCTCAGGCATCCCGGCCTCAGCATAACCGGAATGCTTCTTATCCTCCGTCGGGCGACAGAGAATCTCTCTGCGCTATCCCGCGAGCGTCACCCGGAGCGGGTCCTTGGGGAGCGAGTCCGTGGTGAGCGGATCCCTGGGGAGCGAGTTCATAGACGGCTGGATCGCCGCGTGCCCGGCCAGGCCGCTGCGCAGCCGCTCCACCTCGACCTGCGTCGAGCGCGCCGCCTCCCTGCGATTGGCATAGCGCCTTCCTTCCGCAGCGAAAACCACTCGCGCCTTCAGATGGCGTTGTCCCAGCGTCCGCACCAGGTGCGTCCCGAAGACGTCCTCGCCGTGATAGGCGAGCGCTGCTTCCGCCGCCGAACTGCTCGCATATCCGATCGCCGCGGCCGTCACCATCGCGCCCGCTCGCACCGCCGGCTCGAAGAATCGTGAATAGAAGCGAAGCACCTGCGCGCCATCGCTCGATGTCCCCTCCGGAAAGAGCACTACCGCCACGCCGGCCGCCAAAGCCTCTTCCATCGATGCCACGGCATGGTCATTCGCTGCACCACGGCTGCGGTTCACATAGACTGTGCCTGCCATGGTGGCGAATCTCCCAAAGGCCGGCCACGCACGAACCTCCTGCTTGGCCACGAACACACAAGGCGAAAGCGACGCATACGCCAGCACATCCAGATAACTCAGATGATTCGAAACCACCAGCCCATGCGGCGGCGGATCACCGTCGGCCACCACTTCCATGCCGATGCGTCTCAGCGCCGTCGATGCTGCGTCCTGCAGCCAGTGGGCGCGCTCGCGTGACGTCAGTGCTTCACCCTTCCGCAGACGCCGTTTGCCGAAGCTGGTCGCCGCCTCCACCATCGCCGCGCCCAACATCGCCGTCCTTATTCCCGAACGCGACTGGTTGCGATAGGGAACTGTGCTCATGGCCTGCACAGGAACCGGCTGCGCGCCGCTGGGGTCAGCTCGTGCATGTCCTGCAGGGTCAGAAAGTCGATCGTCCCAAACGCGCGATCCCACGCAGGCTCACTGCAGATACGCGCGCCCACAGCGAGATACGTCTTCAGCAGCTTCGGCACATTCGTCTCCGGAACTGCAGTATCGCTCAGCGGCGCTGGCAATCGGTAGTCTGCAACCGGCTGCGTCCGCAGATGCGCTGCTGCCAGGAATGGAGCCAACCGGTGATACATGGCCCAGCCGGTCGCCGCATCCTGCGAAGGCACGGACGAGCACCCGATAAGGTAGCGAAGTCCGTGGTGATCTGCATACTGTGCGATGCCGCGCCACAGCAGCGTTAGCACCTCCGCCGAGCGGTGCTCGCGGTCAATGCAGGCGCGCCCCAGTTCCAGCAGATGCGGCCGCAAACCCTCATAGGGCCCAAAGTCAAACTCCTGCGCGCTGTAATAACCCCGATGCCGCCAGGCCGTCCCGCCGCTCTGCATTCGATATGTACCGACGATGCGTCCGGTGGCCTTCTCCTCCACCAAGAGATGCTCGCAAACGGCATCGTAGGCGTCCTGGTCCATGCCGTTCACGTAGGACTCAGGCAGTCCTTCGCCCAGCTCCAGGTTGAAGACGCGAAAACGCAGCCGGCACGCTGCCATGCGCTCTGCCGCGGTCTCCGCCAGCCGCAGCCGGTAACTGCGCAGGTCGCAGCCAATCCAGTCCGGCTGAACGTGCGTCCCGGCGATGTGTGTATCGGGAAAGCTCGAAGGAAGGATCGCGCCGGCGACAGCGTGCTGCGGCAAACCTGAACGCGAATCGTGTACGTGTGCAGAGTTCACACCGCCATCTTGGCTGCCTTCAACGAAAATGGTGCAAATTCAACGTGATTTTTCTGTGAAGGGCATGACACTTCTGGTGCATGTCGCGGATATGTAACGGAGCATATTTGTGACAGTTCCGTGAACTTGTGCGGCTGCCGTCTCCGGTCGCTTTTTCAGGTCACAGATCCTCCGCTGTCCCGCCCCATTCGTCCGGATGCACATCCGCCACTGACTGCGAAAAGCTCCACGAGCGTCCGGCGATGTCAACTGCGTGGTATTGCCGTTCGCCGTAGGGGTAAGTCGCCGGCTCCTGTGTAATCCGCGCCCCGTGATCCCTGGCCCGCTTGCAGTGGGCATCGGCGTCTTCGACACGAATCATGACCGACTGACTCATGCCCAGCAGCCCGTTGACCTCGTTTGGGTGCATCTCCCTCACGATCACGGCTCCATCGCCCACATGCAGCTGCACGCGATGGTTCCCGATACGCAGTCGCACGCGAAAGCCGAATGCCTCACACAGCCAGGCTGCGGCCTGATTCACATCTGGATAAGCGATGACTGGAATGACGGTGGGGCGAGGGATCGATCGGTTCGAGAGCATCCGGTTCCTCCTCACCAAGGTGTAAATCAATTTCGACGGGTTGGCCTCTACGAACTTGTGCGACTACCGCCGTCCGGAGACATCGAAGAATGCATGGTGATTCAGGTATTGGCAATCGTTGTCCTGGGTCTGATGTGCGGCAGTGAGCTGAACGTCGCCGCCTTCGGCCATCCCACGCTCAACCGGCAGAGCACGGACGTTCACATCCCCGTCCGGGCGTCGTTCGCCATTTTGTTGGGCCGCGTCATGCCCATCTGGATGACCACCTCCACCCTCCTGAACCTGCTCCTGCTGCTGCCCTTCGTGCATCTCGGCGTCTTCGCCGGACGTCTGGCGCAAATAGCCTTCGCCATCCAGGTCTTCGCCATCCTCTTTTCGCTCATCGGCCCTGTCCCCATCAACAATCGTGTCAAGCTCTGGACGCCCACCAATCTACCCGCCGACTGGCGCGCGCAGGAGCACCGTTGGGACCTCTACCATTGGTTCCGTACCGGCGGCCTCATCGTTGCCTTCGCTTTGCTGGTTGTCAGCGCATTGCACTAAATTCCGGCCCGGCCCGCGAAGCCAAGTCCCCGCAAACTGCAATATGATGCAAGCGTCAGCGTCAAAACCCTCACCTCTCATTCGATTGACAACGCAAGGAGCCTCGAGATCATGACCGCGTCAGCCACTCTTCCCAATCTCTCCCTTGTAGAACAACCCGCGTGGAAGGCGCTCCAATCGCATTCCCAGGAGATCGCAAAGACCACGCTGCGTCAGCTCTTCGACCAGGATCCACAGCGCGGCACGCGCTACACCACAGATGCCGTCGGCATCTTTCTCGACTACTCAAAGAACCGCATCACCGACGACACGCTCAAGCTGTTGGTGCAACTTGCCAACGAGCGCGGCCTGAAAGATCGCATCGCGGCGATGTTCCGCGGAGACAAGATCAACGTCACAGAAAACCGCGCCGTGCTTCACGTTGCGCTGCGAGCACCCAAGGGTGAATCGATCCTCGTCGATAGCGAAGATGTTGTTCCCGGCGTCCACGCCGTGCTGGACAAGATGTCCGCCTTCTCCGACAAGGTCCGCAGCGGCGCATGGAAGGGTCACACGGGCAAGCGCATTCGCAACATCATCAACATCGGCATCGGCGGCTCGGACCTCGGCCCGGTCATGGCCTACGAAGCGCTCAAGTATTACTCGCAGCGCGATCTCACCTTCCGCTTCGTCTCCAACGTCGACGGAACCGACTTCGTCGAGGCGGTGCGTGACCTGAGCGCGGACGAAACACTCTTCCTCGTCGCTTCCAAGACCTTCACCACGCTCGAGACGATGACCAACGCGCATGCAGCCCGCGCCTGGGCTCTGAAAGGCCTGGGCGGGGACGAGTCCGCCGTTGCCAAACACTTCGTCGCCATCTCCACCAACGCAAAAGAGGTCGCGAAGTTCGGCATCGACACGGCAAACATGTTCGGCTTCTGGGATTGGGTTGGCGGTCGCTACTCCATGGACTCCGCTATCGGCTTATCCACCATGCTCGCCGTCGGTCCGGACAACTTTCGCGCGCTTCTCAACGGCTTCCATCAGATGGACGAGCACTTCCGCACCGCACCCTTCGAGAAGAACCTGCCCGTGCTCATGGGCCTGCTCACCGTCTGGTACACCGACTTCTTCGACGCACAGACACAAGCGGTTCTCCCCTACGAGCAGTACCTCAAGCGCTTTCCCGCCTACCTGCAGCAGCTCACCATGGAGAGCAACGGCAAGCACGTCACGCTGGACGGCAAGCGCGTCGAAACCGAAACCGGCCCTGTCTACTGGGGCGAGCCCGGCACCAACGGCCAGCACTCCTTCTATCAGCTCATCCATCAGGGCACGCGCCTCATCCCTTGCGACTTCATCGGCTTTCTCAAGACGCTGAACCCGCTCGGCGATCAGCACGCCATGCTCCTGGCCAACGTCTTCGCGCAGGCCGAGGCCCTGGCCTTCGGCAAGACAGCCGAGCAGGTCAAAGCCGAAGGCACCGCGGACTGGCTCGTCCCGCACCGCGTCTTCGAGGGCAATCGCCCCTCCAACACCATCCTCGCCGAACGCCTCACACCGGAGGCTCTGGGAAAACTGGTCGCACTCTACGAGCACTCCGTCTTCACCCAGGGCGCCATCTGGCACATCGACTCCTTCGATCAGTGGGGCGTCGAGCTTGGCAAGGTTCTGGCGCAGAAGATCATCGGCGAGCTCGCCAGCCCAACCGAACCCAAGATGGCCCACGACAGCTCCACCACCAACCTCATCCGGAAGTTCCGGGCTGCCAACGGCTAGAGCTTCTTCAGCCTCACCCTCTTGCGTGATTGTTCGTACATCTGCCCGGGGTTAACCTCCCGGGCAGAGTTGTCTGTCGCCCACTCATCGCGCGCAACTATCCGAGCGCCTTGGGGTTTGTGCAATCGAACGGACGCCTCCCTCGTCTTACAAGGACGTTGGAACGTCCAAAGTATTGAAAAGGGGAGCACACCCTATGAATTCCTCCAAGCCGGCCTTCCGGTTATCTCAGGCAGCCTCGGCGCGTCTTTCCTTCGTTTTGGGCCTTGGTCTCACCGGCGCTGCGGCCCTGGCCGCGGCGCCGGCTCTCTACGCTCAGCAGAGTGCCGCGCGCACCGATCTCGCCGTTCAAACCGATGTCCTCAAAACGCTTTCCAGCTATCCCGATCTCAGCGGCGAGCACATCACCGCCACAACCAGGAATGGCGTCGTCACACTAGCCGGCACAGCCTCATCCAGTACTGCAAAGAGCCAGGCTCAAGTCGTTGCAGCAACAGTGGATGGCGTCCAGTCTGTCGTGAACAGTGTCACCGTCACCGGCGGCGCTCAGGCAGACGCCCAGGATCCGGCGGATCGCAATCAGGCGCAGGACCAACAGGAGCCCGTCCAGCAGGCGCAGTCCACCGACCCCAATCAGCAACAGGCCCCCTACACGCCGCAGGCCCAGCCCAAACCGGGCACCTCTGGCCAGTGGGGTCAGGCCGGACCGCCTCCCGATGCCCAGAACGGCCAGATTCCCCAGCAGCCGCAGGACAATCCCCAACAAACAGGCCAGGCATCTGGTCAGGAGCCGCTGCCGGATCCCGGTCAGGATGATCGAGCTCCGCAGCAGCAACAGCAGCCCGCATACGGTGCTCCCGGCGGCCAGAATTCCCAGCAAGGCTATCCACCCCCACCACGGCAATATCCGCAGCAGCCATACGTGCGGCAGCCCTACGGCGGGCAGAGCCGCGGCTATGTCGCGCCGCAGCTTTCCGCAACGCCGCTCACCATCCGGCCCGGCACCCTCTTCAGCGTCCGCACCTCCGAGCCGCTGGATAGCCGTCGCCTGCGGGGTGGCGAGAGCTTCCAGGCCACCGTGGCGCAGGATATGTATCAGGGACAGTATCTGGCCGTCCCGCGTGGTGCGGTCCTGCAGGGCCACGTCATCGGCGTGAAAAAGCCCGGTGCGCTGCGCGGTGATGCCGGCTTCGCGCTTCAGATCACCTCGATCACCCTCGGCGGACAGACCTACCCGGTCTCGACCGACACCTTCGCCACGGATACGCGCGGCAAGGGTGGCTACACCGCGGCAAACACCGTTGGCGGCGCCGCCATCGGCGCACTTATCGGCGCTGTCGCAGGCGGCGGTCCTGGCGCAGCGATTGGCGCTGTTGCGGGAGGGGGCGTTGGCCTCGGCGCATCTGCAGCCTCGGCAGGACCACGCTCCATCATGCCCCCGGAGACACTCCTCACCTTCCACCTGAAGGACCCGCTGACCATCAACCCGATCAGTCTCTCCGAGGTGCAGCAGCTTCAGGCATCGGTTGCGCCGCGTCCGGTTCGCCGGCAGCGTCCGCCGTATCCCTACGGCTACTACCCGCCGCCACCTCCGCCGCCGCCCGGCTACTATTACTACCCCTCCCGCTACTAGCGCCAAACCGCCGGCAGAAAAACCCGCATAAAAAAGAGGATCAGTCCACTCGGACCGATCCTCTTTTCGCTGTCGCAAGCAAGGTTCGCTATTGACCCTGGTGCTCGCAGCTCACCCGTGTGTTCCAGTCCACGAATGCGCCCAGAGGGTTGTTCCGCCACGCCCACACATGGATTTCAAAGAATGTGGGCAGATTGAACCGGTTCGGAGCCGCGACCAATTGCAGGACCTGACCCTCCAGCACTGGCGGTGTGTTGTTGTGGCTCTTGAGCCATGTTTTGGCGTCCACAATGAACTCCACACCTACCAGCTTCAGGCGATTCCCCTGCGGCTCGTAAATCAAAGCTTGCGGCTGATCAGGATGAAGCTCGCCGTTCAACAATGCACCGTTGACGTAGTGCACCCCCATCGCTCCAAAGTCCGGGCCGGTGACGCAGCCCAGAAACGGTGCGTAGCCGGCGCCGCGAGCATTGTTGACGTTCAGGTACTTTCGCGTCGCATCCTGCACGATCTGCACCAGCCTGGCTGGAACATGGTTGGCGCTCATCGTATGTTCCTGCGCCAGAAGTGGAGAGACGGCGGCGCTCATCAGGGCGACAGAGAGCAGTACCAGGTGTGACTGGCGTTTGTTGCGCGGTGTGATTCGGCGGACGATCTCGGACAAAGCGTTGCGTGCTGACATGGTGGTGCTTCCTTTCACAAATATGCGGTTCGGTTGACAGGCTCGCCGCCGATTTCACGGGCAGGCAAGCGCGCGTGAGCGCTGCAATGCGTCTCACTCAAAATTGCGGGAACGGGATAAATGCTGTCGGCTGCCCTGAACGGCAGCCCTGACGGAGCCGGACCTGAATGGAGCCGGAAAAGGTGAGACCTCTGAGGGCCTCTTCGAGAAAACTGCTTCGATGTGAAGGCAGAGTAGATCGCGCAAGGCTCGCAAACAAGATCGCGGATCTGCCATTTCAGGGAGGCGATTCGGCCAACGGACCGAGGCGTTGGAGTGCACAGGAAACAGCGTCGCGTCTGTCTCGAACCCGATGCCTTTTACGCTTCCTTTCTCAAAGAAGGCGGCTCCCCTATAATCGAAGCAAATCCTGACCAGGCGCCGCCCTCAGCTCACGAGCCTTCGCAACCAAACCGTGATCTCTCCCGCCGCGCTTGAGACTGTCTCTCCTTTAAAGGTCGTCATCGCTCCATGATTCGTTTCCTTCAAAAAGATTCCAAGGCCATCAAGGTCGTCTTCTGGCTCATCATTGGCGCCACCTGCATCACCATGGTTGTCTTTCTGGTTCCCGGCATCCTTTCTGACCAGACCAGCACCGGCTCCAATACCTACGCCACGGTCCGGCCAGCCGGCCTTTTCGGCAAATACCTCCCATTAGGTGGATCGCGCGATATCACCAATCAGGAGGTCCAGCAGGTCGCGGGCCGTCTGGCGGAGCAGCGCCACTATCCCGAGCAGGCCATCCCGTTCCTCATGCCGCAGGCCGCTCAGGCGCTCATCCAGCGGGAGATCCTGCTGCAGCAGGCCGACAAGCTGGGCCTCAAGGTCACGGCCGACGATATCCGCCGCGAGCTGCGCGAAGGTCCCTGGTCCCAATACTTCTTCCCCAAGGGTCAGTTCATCGGTCAGGATAAGTACGCGGATTTCGTGGACCAGCAGCTCCACATGTCCACTGCCGCCTTTGAAAAAGAGGTCGGCACCGGCTTGGAGATCAGCCGCCTTGAGGCGCTCATCACCGGCGGCGTCTTCGTCTCCGACAAGGATGCGGCCGAGAGCTATCGCCGCGACAACTCCAAGATCAAATTCGACTACGCGGTGCTGAATGGCGAAGACCTGCGCAAGCAGATCAACCCCTCCGACGCCGACTTGCAGACGTTTTTCAAGCAGAACGCCGCCCGGTATAAGGACGCCATTCCCGAGGCGCGCAAGATCAGCTACATCGCCTTCACTCCGGACCAGATCCCCGGCGGTACGCCGCAGATCACCGACCAGCAGGCGCAGCAGTACTATCAGGCTCACCTCAAGGACTATCAGGTGCCCGATCAGGTGAAGGTCCGCCACATCCTCATCTCTGTGCCCAAGGGCGCGGATGCCAAGACCGATGCAGCCGCCAAAGCCAAGGCCGAAGATGTTCTCAAGCAGCTCCGCGCCGGCGGCGACTGGAAGGCGCTTGCCCAAAAATACTCCGACGACCCCGGGTCGAAGAACACTGGCGGCGAGCTCGGACCTCTGCAGCACGGTGTCACCGTTCCCGAGTTCGACAAGTCCGCTTTCTCACTGAACCCCGGACAGATCTCCGAGCCGGTCAAAACCCAGTTCGGCTATCACGTCATCCAGACCGAAGAGAAGCAGACCGCGCACACCAAGCCCTTTGACGAAGTGCGCGGCACCATCCTGGCCACCATGGTCCGTGACAAGGAAGCGCAGGCCGCCCAGGCCTTCGCCACATCGCTCGCCAGCGAAGCGCAGAAGTCCGGCCTCGCCAAGACCGCCGCCGCGCATCATCTGCAGGTCGTTACCACCGACTATTTGGCGCAGGGCGCCATCGCCCCCGGTCTGGCAGATAGCTCGAAGCTCATGAGCGACGCTTTCACCGCGAAAAAGGATGGCCCGCCGGCTGTCGCCTCTACCGGCGAAGGCTTTGCTGTCTTCCAGGTCGCGGATATTCGTGCCGCCCACGCCCCCAACTTTGACGAGTACAAGTCGCATCTCGTTGACGACTTCCGCGATCAACAGCTTCCGCAGTTGCTCGCCGCCAAGACCAACGCACTCGTGGCGCAGGTCAAGCAGACAGGCAATCTCGCCGCTGCCGCAAAGGCCGTCGGCGCCACAGTCAAGAGCAGCGACTTCGTCGGCCGCGATGGCCAGGTCCCCGATCTCGGCCAGATTGGTCAGATTGCTCCGCAGGTCTTCAATCTCAGCGACGGCCAGGTCTCGAACGCCATCAACACCGGCCGTAACGGCATCGTCATCAAACTCACCGGCAAGCAGGAACCCGACGCCGCAGCCATCGCAAAGAATTTGCCCGCAGCGCGTGAGCAGATGGCCAACCAGCGCCGCGAGGAGAACTTCGCCGTCTACGTCACCACCCTCACGCAGCAGTACCAAAAATCCGGCCGCGTGCTGATGAACAAGAAGAACCAGCAGCAACCCATCATCCCGGGCTAAACTTCAGCCGACCGAAGCACAGTGGAGAGCCTGTCGGAACTCATCTCTGGGGGAATTGGAGCATGCTCATCCCGGGTGATCTTCCGATGCTCACACCGGAGCAGTTGGAAACACTCCGCCGATTTGCCGTGTTTCAGGTGGGCGTGGAGGATGTTCGACGCTCGCATGCGGGAGTATTCGAGTTCGAATTAACTCCCGAGCGGCGAACGGCCGCGACAAACTTCCGAGTGCCTGAGCCTGGCGTCATGATCACACGCGACCATGTATCCAAAGCCTTGGAGCAGAAACGGCTTGGGTTCATCTCCGAACGGGAGCTTGTGTATTGGGCAACGATGCTCCTGCTGAATGACGCATACGAACTCGATCCGAAGGACGAGGACTTCCTTGCGGAGTGGCTAAACGATATCAGCTTCAGCCTCGACGCGACCTAACCATGCCGCACCCAGTGAACGGCTCTCTGCATCTGAGTCAGGGTCAGCGCCGCCGCTCGGCGAAATGGATCTCTTCGGTAATCTCCGAAGTGTGATCCGAAGATGCATCATAGAATCACGTAGCACCCTCTCGGTTAGAAACTAAAAATCAACGGTGGCGACCACAGGCGCGACCGCCAGGACGGCTAGAAGCATTTTCCCTGATGCTGCGAGCAGCGGAGAGCATCTCGGCGTGGCCTTTCCTTAACGAAAGGCCACATTTAGTATCCGCTGGCCGGTACAAACCCACAGGGAAAGTGCTCCAGTCCATGCCTCTCGATCGCTCCTCCGGCCTTCTGCTCCACATCTCGTCGCTCGACTCCGCTGGCGGCATCGGCGACTTCGGTCCTGCCGCCTTCGCCTTTGCCGACTTCCTCGCCGCCGCCAAACAGCGCCTGTGGCAGGTGCTGCCGCTCAACCCCGTCGGCTATGGCTCCTCGCCCTACTCCTCCATCTCCGCCTTTGCAGGAAACCCGCTGCTCATCTCCCTCGAAGTGCTGGTCGAGTGGGGCTGGCTGACCGCAGCGGAGCTCGCGTCATACGTCGCCGCGACAGGTACACATCCGGCCCGAGTCGACTTCGAGCAGGTCCGCCTCGTCAAGATGCCGCTGCTGGAGCAGGCCGCCACCCGCTTCCTCTCCAGCCACACGCCGCAGCAGTGGCAGGCCTTTGAAGAGTTCACTTGGGAAAACAGCGCCTGGCTCGACGACTTCGTGCTCTTCAATGTGCTGCGCCGCCAGTACGATTTCGCTGCCTGGATCACGTGGCCGGAAGAGATTGCGCACCGCCGCCCAGAAGCGCTCTCGCGGCTGCGCACTGAGCTCGCCGGCCAGCTCCAGGTCGAGCGCGTCATCCAGTTCGCCTTTGACCGGCAGTGGGAAGCCCTGCGCCTCTACTGTTGCGAGCGCGGCATCCGCTTCATCGGCGACGTCGCCATCTTCGTCTCCTACGACAGCTCCGATGTCTGGACCCATCCCGACCTCTTCGAGCTGCACCCCGACCTCTCGCCCATCCGCGTCTCCGGCGTGCCGCCGGATTACTTCAGCCAGACCGGCCAGCGCTGGGGCAACCCGCTCTACCGCTGGGCTGTGCTGCTCGAGCGCAAGTGCGACTGGTGGGTCGACCGCATCTGTCGCGCCCACGCCATGTACGACATCATCCGCCTCGACCACTTCCGTGGCTTCGAGGCCTACTGGGCCATTCCTGCCGAAGAAGAGACAGCCATTCACGGCGAGTGGGTCAAGTGCCCCGGCGCGCAACTCTTCGCCCGCCTCGTCGAAGCGCTGGGACCTATCCCTTTCGTTGCAGAAGACCTCGGCCTCATCACTCCGGAGGTCGATCAGCTTCGCCACCAGTTCGACATGCCCGGTATGCGCATCCTGCAGTTCGCCTTTAATGATGGCGGCGCCCACAACTATCTCCCGCACCGCTATGAGCCCAACACCGTCGTCTATACCGGCACTCACGACAACGACACCACCGCCGGCTGGTGGGCCACCGGCGCGAATAAACGCGAGCGCGCCGCCGTCCGCATCTACACCGGCACCAGCGGCAGTGAGCCCATCGTCTGGCCGCTCATCCGCGCCGCCGCCGAGTCCGTTGCAGACACCTGCATCTTCCCCCTGCAGGACATCCTCTCGCTCGGCTCCGAAGCCCGCATGAACACCCCCGCCGCCACCGGCGACAACTGGAGCTGGCGCTTCACCCTGGGCGCCATCCGCGCCGAGCACGCCGAGCAGTTAGCCGACCTCACCGAACTCACCGACCGCGACGCCGTAAGCCCCGCGAAGGCGGAGAAAACTAGCTCATCCAACCCGATTTCTCTAGCTCTGTCATGCAGCCGCTAGACAGGAGCGACTATAGTGGCAACTGACGTCGGCTAGGATCTACCACGGCGATTCCGCCGCTCCAGTCCGCTCGTTCGGAGAAGACCCATGCACGAGCCGCTGCCCGCATCTCTGCCCGTAAACCCCATCCCTGCCTCCATGCTCAGCGCACCGATGCCTGACGAGTCTTTGCCGCCGCTCGGCCGCGACATCAACGTACTCATGATCTGGCCGCGCTTCCCATCCTCCTTTTGGGGCTTTGAAGGCGTGCTCGAGATGCTGCCCGAAGCCGCCATGACGCCGCCGCTCGGGCTCATCACCGTCGCCGCCCTCTGTCCGAAATCCTGGAAGATTCGCCTCATGGACCAGTGCTTCCAGGAGATTCGCGACGAAGATCTCCTCGCGGCCGACCTGGTCATGATCAGCGCGATGCACGCGCAGCGCTTCCACGCCCGCGATATCCTCGCCCGCGCACGTGCCCTCGGACGCCGCACCTTCGTGGGCGGTCCCTGGGCCAGCAGCGACCCCGACGGCGTCCTGCAGTACGCCGACCACGTCATGGTGGGTGAAGCCGAGGAAGCCTTCGCCGGCATTGCCACCGCACTCGAGCAGGGAACCGCGCAACGCCTCTATCGCATCGTCGACAAGCCGGACATGACCTGCAGCCCCGTGCCCCGCTACGATCTTCTCCACCTCGACAAGTACACCTCCATGCCGGTGCAGTTTTCGCGCGGCTGCCCCTTCCAGTGCGAGTTCTGCGACATCATCACCATCTACGGCCGCAAGCCCCGCGCCAAGACGCCCGCGCAGATCATCGGGGAGCTCGATACCCTGCGCTCGCTCGGCTGGCGCAATGAGGTCTTCATCGTCGATGACAACTTCATCGGCAATCTTCACAAGGCGCTTGCGTTGTCCCGCGAACTCGCCGACTGGCAAGTGCAGCACCATCATCCGTTCTCCTTCTACACCGAAGCTTCGCTCAATCTCGCCGACCAGCCTGAACTCATGAAGGCGATGGTCGCCGCCAACTTTATGTATGTCTTCATCGGCATCGAGACGCCGTCGTCGGAAGCTCTGAAGGAATCGCGCAAGTTCCAGAACCTGCGCAGCGGCGACAACGTCAAGCAGGTCCGCGTCATTCAGGAGGCTGGCCTGTGGGTGCTCGCCGGCTTCATCGTCGGCTTCGATTCCGATGACGCCACCATCTTCGAGCGCCAGCGCGAGTTCATTGAGCTCACCAACATCACCTGGGCCATGGCCGGCGTGCTGCAGGCGCCGCCCACTACCGCGCTCTACGACCGCATGAAGCGCGAAGGCCGCCTGCACGTCGACAGCGAAGCTCTCACGAACTTCAGCCCGCCCAACTTCGACACCGTGCTTCCCGTGCCCGTCCTGTTGCGCGGCCTCAGCACGCTGCTCTCCGGCCTCTACGAGGCGCAGCCATTCTTTCAACGCGCGCTGCGTTCGCTCGAAGTCTGGCAGCCCCAGGCATCGCAGGTCCCACCCAACCTGCCGATGTCCTACAACCTGCGCGTGCTGGCGTCATCCATGTGGCGGCAGGGCATCCGCTCGCCCTACAAGCAGGAATACTGGAAGTTCCTCTACCAGCTCATTCGCCGCTACGCACGAAACCCGGCAAAGCTCTGGCTGGGATTCATGGTCATCCTCTCGGCGCACCACTTCCTCATCTACTCGCGCGAAGTCGCCTCCGAGCTGGAGCAGGAGTGCATCTCCTTCGAAAAGAAGCAGGGCGCCTCCGTCTCCCGCGACCCCTCGCTCGAAGCAGCACTCAAGCTGGCCGCCCGCGCCTGACCATTGTTTATCGATAGCCGCGCGACGATTTGGGCCGATCCCATGCTCAAAGTAACTAGCGCGAATGCTCCAGCGGTGAAAGAATGGCGGCGGCCAAAGTGCAACCATCTTTTTCTTGAGGGCCCGATGAAAATCAAATAAACATCATTCCAGGTCGCGTCTGCAGTAGCGCTCCTGGTTGCATCTGCCTCGCTTCTTGCTTGCGGTGGCAGTCCCACAACCACCGTGAACAACCCTAGTCTTGCCGTTGCAGACACTGGCACAGTGATCTCACCAACGCCCGAGTGATGGAATACGTGCACCCTTCAGCAACGGCATGGCAGCGACACTGGCAATCAGCCAGACCAGCACTAACAACGCGAAGGTCTGCTATCAAACCCCTCCCACGACGAAGGCCCTACGCTCTCCGGAGGGAATCGCCTTCGATGCGAAAGGGAATCTCTGGATCGCGGACGCCGACTCTCACCGCGTCCTCGAATACACGCCGCCATTTTCAACCGGTATGGCTGCCACCATGGAGTTAGGCCAGCCCGCGGCCACCGCTTTCACTTCGGGTTCCAGTGATGGCCCTTCGGCCACTTCACTCGCGGCTCCTGTCGCGCTCACCTTTGACCCGAGCGGAAATCTCTGGGTGGCGGATTACGGTTTCAACCGCGTGCTCAAATATGCTCCGCCATTCACTAACGGTATGGCTGCGGAATCCGTACTCGGCCAGGCGGACTTCACCCACGGGGACGAGAATCAGGGTCGCACAGGTCCAGCCGCTGATACTTTGTCCGGTCCCTGGGGATTAGCCTTCGACAGCGGTGGAAACCTCAACGTCACGGAGAGAGGCAACAGCAGGGTTCTTCTCTTCGCACCTCTGCTCAGCAACGGCATGTCCGCGAGCGCAGTGATAGGCCAGACAGACTTCAGCGCCGGAGCACAAAACAGAGGATCCGACAGCCCAACCGCAAACAGCCTGGGACAGCTGTTTAGCCTCTCCGCCTTCTGAGACGCGCCTCTGCGCCTTCGTCACCCCGGCCGGAGCGAGGCGCAGTGGAAAGTGCCACCGGAGTCCCACATCAACGCCCTCGCGCGAAGTCGCCTCCGAGCTGGTGCGGGAGTGCATCTCCTTCGAAAAGAAACAAGCCACCTCGACCGTCGATCCCGCACTCGCCGCAGCATTAAAACTAGCCGCTCGAGCCTGAGCATTCACGTCCGGGCGATGAAATCTCGCCCTTATCGGGAGAACAATTCCGTCAGGTTGGTCAGGCTCATTAGCTCACGCACACGGGGCGACAAGTTGATGAGTTCCAGCTTGCACAAGCCTTTATGGATCGCAGACACCTTCAGGCCGACCAACGCTCCGAGGCCCAGGCTGTCCAGATACTTCAAATCGGCAAAGTCGATCACGATGCGGCCGCCTTCAGAGATGAGAGGCTTGACCAGTTCTTTGATCTGATCTGCGTTATCACTTACCAGCCTGCCATGACATGTGATGGTTGTGACCTTCCAGTTATTTACGTCTTCTGAACTTTCGACTTCATACTGAAAGGTAGTGTCAGGTGTTGTAGCCATGCATTCTCCGTGCGCGGAATTGGCGAACCATAGTAGCGCCTCGTCGACAGTAGCGCCTCGTTGACAGGGACTTCATTAAATTCTGGTTACGAGCCACTGGTGAATCGCTCACGGCCGGCTTTTATGCTTTCACGATTTCGAACGTATCGGCGCCTCCGACTCCTAAGATCTTAGTTGACAACCCCTATCCGTCCCGCTAATCTCCTAACTGCTTAGGAGAACCCTCAAAATGGGAGACCGCGAAACCACCGCACTCACCAAGCTCGAGCTCCAGATCATGCAAGCCATCTGGAAGCTTGGCACAGCCAACGTCAAGCCGGCTTGCAGTGTAAAGGAGGTGCAGGAAGCGCTGCCGCAGCAGCTCGCCTACACCACCGTTCAGACCATGCTGAACATCCTGGAGCGCAAGGGCAAGCTCCGCCGTAAGCTGCGCGGCCGCGCTTACGTCTACAGCGCGACTGTCACCGAGGCCAAGGCATCGCGTCACGCCGTGCGCGATCTGGTCGATCGCATGTTCGGCGGCTCGGCCGACGAGCTGGTGATGAGCCTCATCAAGTCCCGCCAGATCGATCCGAAGCGCATCGCCGAACTGAGCCGGCAATTGGAAGAAGAAGGCGGCGACGCATGAACGCCCTCCTGTCCTCTCCCGCACTTTCGTGGCTATTGTCTTATCTCTTCAACGCCCTGTGGCAGATTCCGCTGATCTTCGCCGCCGCGTGGATCGCCGCCCGCATGTTCCGTGGCGCTCATCCCGGCACCGGCCACCGCGTCTGGGTCGGCGCACTGCTGCTGGAGGCAGTGCTGCCCGCCTGCAGCCTCCGCGTTGCCGATCTCTGGCACGCGCTGCTCAGCCTTTTCCCAACCACCAACGCCGCAGATGCCGGCGGAGTCCGTGTCATCTTCGGCTCCGCCACGGCCACCGGCGGCACCCTGCGGCTTCCGTTCGTTTTCGAAGCCGGCATCGTCCTCGTCTGGACCTGCTGCCTGTTCTACTTTGCCGTCCGCCTCGTGTGGGGCCTTCGCCAGACCCGCATCCTTGCCCGCTCCGCAAGCCGCATTACGCTTACCGGCGATATCGCACTTCGCTGGGTCCAACACTGTCAGCGGCTTGGAATCACCGCTCCGCTACCGGAGATCGCCGCCTCGCCACAGGGAATTGGGCCGGTCACGGTCGGCCTTCGCCGCGGCCTTGTGCTCTTGCCGTCCGCGTTTCTCGAAAGCATCCCCGCCGCCGACCTCGACACCGTCCTCGCCCACGAACTCACCCACATCGCGCGCCATGACTTCGCCAAAAATCTGCTCTACGGCCTTGTCTCGCTCCCCATCGCGTGGCATCCGGTTGTGTGGTGGACTCGCTCGCGCATCGCAGAAAGCCGCGAGCTCATCTGTGATGCCATCGCTGGGGATGCCATCGCCGGGCCCCGGAAATATGCGCAGTCGCTGTTGCGCCTGGCGGCCATGCTCTCCGGTCAGCCGCCCATCGCTACCTTTCAAGCCATCGGCATCCTCAGCTTCAACACAGACCGCCGCACATTCGAAAGGAGAGTTATGAACCTCACCCGCACACGCATTCTCTCAGCACCAGCCGCCGCATTCTTCTCGGGGTCGCCTGCTCCATCCTCGCCCTCGCCACCTGCACTTCGGCCCTCGCGTTGCACAGGGATTTTTCGGCGCCCACTGCTGCTGATGAGAACAAAGCGCCCACAAAAGTAGCCGTCAGGGCGGAGATCATGACAAAAGAGAGGATCTCCGGCGACAACCCCACCTATCCGCCCGAAGCGCGAAAGAAGAAGACCCAGGGGACGGTCGTGCTCGACACCACCATCTCGAAGGAAGGTGCGATTGAAGATCTCCATTTGGTCAAGACTCCAGACCCGTCCCTCGCGGAAAGCGCCATGAAAGCCGTCCGTACCTGGCGCTATCGTCCCTATCTCCTGAACGGGGAACCCGTCGCAGTCAAGACCACTGTCAACGTCACCTTCTGCCCCCAACCCTGCACCCTCTCCGGGTGGTGGAATCACCCCGGCTCCACTCCCTAGAGACCACGGTCAATGTTGTCTACAACCTTGGCGGCTGATGCATCGCATCGCCTCTCCCGATTCAAAACGGGAAGTGTATCTATCGCGGTAGCAGAATTCTGGCATGTTATATGTCGCAATTTGCTAGCCTTGAAATAGGGGGAAATTTCGCCCGTGAGTGAGGGCGCTCACAGGTCCTGCTAACTCCAATGGAATGACATTTTTACGGCTAAGTCCTTTGTTTGGACATTTTTAGGTCTCCGCACGGACCCTAAACTAAAGTAGCGAAAGAGCTTACAGGGGCACCCTCCCGCACCGCAGGGGGCGGGGGTAGGTAGTACCGTCACTTGCCGACGTCCGTGTGCTGCGAGTAAATCGCGTGCCACTCTCCGTCGCGGTAGACGAAGATATCGCTCGACAGGATTCCTTTCTCAGGCCCGAGCGGCTTGAGGTAGAAAGTCAGAACCGCTGTATCGCCCTGGATGACAGCGGTTGTCCCCATCGGGTGTGCCGCTAGCCATTTCGCAACCTTGTCGGCGTGCTCAGCCGAGCCAAGATTCCGCTTCGCATTGGCGAGGATGGCGGCTTTGTCGTGCACGCTGCCGTCCGCACTCACCGAGCGATAGTCGGGCAGCAACAGGTTGTCGACATAAGCGACGTCGCGGGTCTCCTCGGCCTTCTCCCATCCGTCGTCGTCGGCAATCACAGCGGCAGCAGTCTTCGGCTGAGGTTTCGCGGAAGGAGCAGCAAACACGGACAGTGGCAATGCGAGAACGGCGGCAACGGACAGTACCCGCGTGGCGTAGAAGCGCATGGATCTCCTTGGGAAACAAAGCACGTTCGACGTGCGTCACCAAGAGTAGCGAACGGCAGCCCTTTAGACACACCTCATGTGACGAATGGCTGGAGTACAGTGTCGATTGTCCACGGCCGGCTTACGAGGTGGCAACGAAGACAGCGACCGGAAAGCTGTCGAAGACCTGCGCCAGCGGCAGCGCCCCTTCTGCCGTCACCATCTCGCCGGTGAAGATGTTGCGATAGATACCCTGCAACTCGGAGGGCAAGGACAATGTCCAGTCCTTCCACGCCTTGCCCAACGGCAGCGCAATCTCGCCGCGCATCAGGGAGCAGGCGAAGCGGGGCACGGCGACGATGACCGCCTTGCCCTCATACTGCCGCGCATGCGCGATCGCCTGCTGCTCGGCGGAGGTTTCTGCGTACAACGGTAGATATCTGCCATGCCGGAACAGCGCATGCTCCGCGCGCCGCAGCCGCAGCACCTGCGCTGTGGTCCATAGCTTGATCGCGCCATCGCTGATATCGTGCGTCACCTCCGCCACCGCCGCGGCCGTGCCCCGCTGCTCCGCGACCTCGTCCAGATGCGCCAGCATCCGGTCACGAAGTTCGTGGTTCACCGGCCGCCGGTTGTCCGGATCGACCAGGCTCAGGTCCCACAACTCCGTTCCCTGGTAGAAATCCGGCACCCCCGGGCAGGTAGCCTTCAACACAAGTTGAGCCAGCGAATTCACACCGCCAAAAAATCTGATCTGCGGCAGCAGCTTCGCGAGCACCTGCATGAATGAGGTCTCGCGCCCGCGCTTATCGGGCATCACGATGTCGCCGATGAAGCCCTGAACCGCCTCGACATACTCGGGATCGGGGCTGATCCAGCTCAGGTTCACCTTGGCCTCGCTCAGTGCCTTTGCTGCATACTCCTGCAGCCGCTTGACGACAGCCGCGCGGCAGGCCAAATCATCTTCGCGCCACGGCCAGACACCTGCGATCGTCTGGTAGAGCAGATACTCCTCGTTCGCATCCGGCGCGACACGGCCGTCGACGAGCGTGCGCTTCGCCTTCGCGTTCACCCGCTGCCAGCGCCGCACCGCGCCCGACCACGCATTTGGTATCTCCGACAGCACGTTCAGCCGGTTGCGTACATCCTCGCTGCGCTTGGTGTCGTGGGTCGATGTCGTCAGCATCGAATCCGGCGACATCGCGAGTCGCTCCTCATTGCTTGCGTGCCATTGCTCCAGCGTGATGCCGAACGACTTCGTATCCCCACCCACCTCGTTGGAGGAGATGAACCGGTTGTACACATAGAAGGTCGTGTCCTCGACGCCTTTCGCCATTACCGGCCCGGTAAGCTGCTGGAACTTGAGTGCGAAACGCAGTTGCTGCGGATCTATCTCCCGGCTTGGCGTCTTGTGCCGTCGATGCAGCAGCAGCATGTCGGAGAGGAAGTCGAAGGCCGAGTCATCGATATCCGGATTGCGGCGCTTCGCCTGCCGGATCGAGCTCTGGATGAATGCAATATCCCGGTCGGGATACGTGCCGCGCTCGTCGATATAGGTACGGTAAACAGGGAAGCACGCGATCGTCTCGCGCACCACCGACTCGAGGATGTTGTCGGTGAAGTCGCGCGCATGCCGGTCGGCGGCGGCGATCTTGCTGAGCATGTTGGTCAGTACGTGCACCTCGCTGGCGAGGGTGTTCTGCATCACCTGCAGCTTCGACCGGTAGATGATGAGATCGGGATTCATGGAATGCCCGAGCACCCGCTCATACAGCGTGTTGAACGCCTTCAGGTTGTCGCGCTGGATGAAGATGTTGTTGGCGAAGTAGACGAAGTCGTAGCCGGAGGTGCCGTGCACCGGCCATTCCTGCGGCATGTGTTCGCGCGGCTCCAGTATCTTCTCCACTACCACGTAGAGCGGCCCATGCGAGGCGCTCCAGTCGTATCCACGCACCTGGTCGAGCACCGCCCGTTCGATCCCGTTCGCCGCTGTATCGCTCTCGGGCTTGGGGCCGGCACACTGGCTCGCCAGATAGAGCAGTTGCAGCCGGATCAGATACTGACGCGGATTGAACATGCCGTCGCAGTGGTCGATGCGCAAGCCGGTCACCTGCTTCTTTGCCAGCAACTCGCGGATCAGGCAGTGCGTGTCCGCGAAGACCTCCGGCGTCTCCATGCGTAGCCCGACCAGGTCGCTCACATCGAAGAAGCGGCGGTAGTTGATCTCCTCTGCGGAGGTGCGCCAGTAGGCCAGACGGTATGGCTGCACATTGAGAAACGCATGCAGAGTGTCGAAGCTGTGTGGATCGCCCTCTGTGCCGTTGATCGCTTCGAGGGCGCGGGCGATTGTCGGCTGGGCCGCCTCGCTGGTCAAAACCGTGCGCAGCCGAGGCAGCAGAACCGCCAATCGCTGCTGCCTGTCAGCCTGCAATTGCGGATCGGTCGACTCGTGGGGCGGGAGTTGCGTGAACTCGCGCAGGATCTCGGCTAAATCGTGCGGCATGCCCCCGGTCTCCTGGTCGCTGGGCAAGGTGCCGATCGGCCGGCGGAAGAAGATGAGAGGAATGGAACGCGGCGCCGCTGGTATACGGTGGTCGTAGTACTTTACGTAGAACTTGCCCTCTTCAAGCGCCACCTGGATGTGCTTAGCCTCAAGCTCTTCACCGTACTGGTTGCC
>Ga0193743_1000124_pt1 | contig 59125 bp, 57 predicted proteins | sample L2c2metaG_FD_143038 | JGI IMG/M metagenome (GOLD analysis project Ga0193743, IMG submission 143038) | Soil microbial communities from a riparian zone of the East river system, Colorado, United States - L2c2 | ecosystem: Environmental > Terrestrial > Soil > Riparian zone | place: USA: East River... | reverse complement strand
AATTAATCCAGAATGATATGTAGAAGGATACATTACATATTGGGCTAAATTTAGGTAGAATCTTACATTCTGTACAGATTCTAATTGTCTCGAAATTGATACAAAAGGTAATAATCTACTAAATGCAAAATTGAGGCAGAACATATAAATCTCCCCAGATTCTAATTATCTTTTGCATTTTGGCAGAATTAAATAAGAATTAAATATTCTGCTATGTGCAAAATTTAATGGTTTTGCAATACATTCTACCACGATTCTGCACACCGCAAAATAGTCCCCTTCCAGCAGTGTAAATTAATCATGCGCAAAAGGCTGTAAACGGTGGTCTAATACTCCCATCACACATTGGCCTGACACCTCTTTCGCCCCGGTCGAATATCTTGACTCAAATTTTTGTTCCATTAAATGTAATCTACAAAGTTAGGTGTTTTTGTTGCGAAAAATGGAAAAGCAACCCTTCTGTCACATCTTCCGAAGCATGCCGTGTCGGACTTTAGACTAATCACCCATGTCCCAAATTTAAAAGTATGCGGCGCAGATTGACAGAAGGCGTAGCCAGTGCATCCAGCCTTGTATAACCACATTCCTGATAATCAATACCATCATTACACACTATCAGGACCGCCTACATTTCTCATCTAGTTTTCACCTTGCTTTCGAGTTGCTTTCACATTGCTGTCACACACTTGCCTGTAATTGCTACTGCTTAACACCTGTATCCTATATTGTTACATACTCATATAGGTGTGGACTACAGACAATTTAATGTCATCTTTTCGCTGTTAACAGGATCAGATGCCGGTCGGAGTTCAAATATTACCGTTTTGGGTATGTGACTGATCATTCTGTGACCGGTACAACCGCCACTCCTTCCTTCCGCCTAGCTCGTATCTAGTTTATTTATATCCAGAGCCCTAAGCATGCAACATATTCAATATAATAAAATAATTCAAATGCTGATGTACCATTATTTTTTACTTTTTGCTTTGGGGTTATTAGGTAAATTCCAATACAGAATTACCACAAGGCAACGGTTAACTCATATTCGCGATATCCTCGTCGGCTTCGCTCATAAAATGGGGCGCAAATTGAGGCGCCTCTACGCGGTTGTTGGTTCTATTCCCGCGATCTATTCAGATCGAAAATGACTCTGTCGGTCTATAGCCTACATGCATACATGGTCGACAACATACAAAAGATGAGTTCGACGAGATAGGGAAAACAAGCTTCAAGTGGCTAGTCGAGCACCAGAATAAAAGCCGTAGAAGTATAGCCCGAGCAGCTTGAAGGAGTTTAATTAAGAGTTTCAGCATATGCATACCCGATCCTTTCAATGGTCGCCGCCGAAATTCTTCGGAACAGGTGTCAAGGTTACATCCGTTGGAAGAGTTTTGCCACGACCATCGACGGTAACTATGAAAGTATGATAACGGAGGGCAAGTTAGAGTGGAATCGACGTTGGGAACTGCCATGGGAATGGGAGTGTGAATCCGAGGTCATGTGCAAAACAATCTGACAACAGAAAGTGGTTCGCAACCGCAGCAAGTCAGGCTGACAGGGCCGAGTATTGAAAATAGGTAGTACGATAGCCGTACAAGAGAACAATATCCCGACTGAACCCGAAAAATACAAGTATTTTCTCAAGGCACAGAGGGTGCATGCAACCCACCGCGAGTAGAAGAAGAAAAAAAAGATAATTTTGGATGAGATTTGTGTCAGAAATTTCCAGACTGCCTTATAACTTAATATAAGGCTAATTGCTGCCTTCCTCTAGCTCTTTTCTTGCGAATTTTTTGTGTCATAAAAATAATTGTACACATTATCTGTACAATTGTCCTCTTTTTCTGGACTTGATGATCAGTATATATTGTAAATTACTCATAATGGGCATCACTTGTGCAACAGGAGGGCCCAGATTTTTTTTTTCTTTTGCTCTGGAGAACAATGAATATAAATATATATTCAAATCTATTTTGTGCAATCTTTTTGGAAGAAACACAATGGGTAGAGCTGGAGGTGATAATACATAAGGCAGGATAAGAGAGATAACGCAGTCCGGAAATTTCCGACATCTTCCTTCGTTGCTCTCTGCTCAATAGATTAAGCAATTGGGTAAAAAGTCTGTCCGGCCGAAGTGGCGTGCGACCTGGAGTACATTCGCCGCTCAAGGGTACTTTCTCCGAGGATTGGATTCGATGTGGAGCCAATCTAAGTGGTGCGAACCTTTGAAGGACCTTTTATTATTGTTTAATCATTGGGGTGGCGCGTCGCACGCCGCACGGTGACATTCAATGAGATAAGGATAAGTGAGAGGATGACGGGTCTAACTTGAATGGAAGTTCTCTAACTATGGGACAACGCACTGCGCAGGAAGGTCATCCCATCACGGATATTGTTAAGTAGGTGACTCAGTAGGTCAATAATAAAACAGACACTGAAACTCTGGCAGGGTACGGTGTTTGTGGGTCGCAGAAGAAAAAAGGGAAAGAAAAGAAAAAAAAGAAAAATATGGAGAGAAGAGGAGAAGACTAGTATGCCGTTGGGGGATCCCACAAGTGAACTGTATGGCCGTGCAGGCCTGGATTCTCGCTTAGATGACAAGATCATCAATTTTCCGACTTTATTTATGCGCTTTAGATTACATGGAAGTTGGTGGATTAGATTGACGGCTCAAATCTCTTCCGTCCGATAGGATTTGTTGTGGCATATTTCAAACGGTGGACATCGGAGTTTTAAGTTTGATACCCGTTAGGATTGCACAACATCGAACCACGATTCCCCGAGTCAACTCCACCAACTTCAAAACCGTTAACAAGCCCTTCTCTCATTAACAGTCTGCTCTGTTTCGGAGAAATGGTTTGAAACTATATTTCCTGATGCCACTCTGCGATATTCACGTGTATTTCATGCAAAAGGCGTCTCTTCACTTTTGTCAAGAATGTAACAACTTGCTTTATCCAAAAGCAGATACACAACGGCGAATAATAGTTTATGCATGTCGCATATGTCAATACAACGAGATTGTTGAAAATCAATTGGTGTATAGGAACGATTTGTTGACGGTAACAAAGTGCGTGTCTGTTTCTGCCAAGGATGACCCATTTGCTGACCGTTCACGAAGAGAACAAGTTGGGGTAACCGCCGACCTTGGAGCAGATGCTACTTTGGTATACAGCTTGGTTCGATGACATGACCAATGCAGCTTATGCTACTTAAAGGCTCATTCAAACATTCCATGTCCTCGATGTGGTCACGATGAGTAAGTCCTGTGTTAGGCTTCCATCCTGCATCACAATGACTGTTTCTGCATAGCGCTGTGTTTTATCAAGATCAGTCAAAACGCAAAGAGACAAGAATGATCTTGTTCTTCGTTTGTGTCACTTGTAATCATAGTTTCACCGACCCGACGCTTTCCTCAGAGATTCAAGTAGAAGATGGATGACTTTAGCCTTTATAGGACGTTTAATTATCTATTGAGGTCAAGGCGTCTCATTAATGTAATGGTAAGCTGAATTGTCACGTAATTCTTGTCCCTGATTAGCTGGGTGCGTCAGGCACAGTATATTTTCTGTATCAGTCGCGTCGCGTTTTACATATGATAATCCCTGCACCATGGAAAGCCCTGAACTTTTGTTGGACAAATCAAAGAACAACTCTTTTCGCAGTATGTTTTCTCATTTCAATTTCACATTTGCCTTACCATTGTACCCACTCGAGTTGAGAGTTTTCAGAGATTTGATATGTGGGCAGGCTTCGTCTGACATATATTAGCGATTAGCGGACGTAAGTGAGCCGGTCTCATCGTTCACGGAGAATTAATAATAACTGATCGACAAATGAAGTGTGATCACATGAAGCAACCGGTGTATACTGCCGATCCTTCCGACGGTTCTTAAGACCCTCCCTTTTCACAACATATCCCCCTCTACCTACTAGAAACTGGTCGACTCTGCTTTCGGAGCTTTTGCAAAGTTGCACCAAAATTTCATCCGATATTCTCCACTACGTTGTTCGTGAGAACCTGAACCAGGAGTTGCCCATGGTGATTTTTCTGGAGTCAGTTATCCTGAGTTTTGTGATGGCTGATTCATTCCAACCACAGGACATGCTATCATATGAAAAACAAGATGATCTCGGGGATCGAAACATGTCAATGGATTCTAAGGACACAGATTCTAGACCAACAACCCCGGACCCGGTGCCTCCTTCAGAGGGGGGTTTACGAGCTTGGTCGGTGGTTCTAGGGGTGTAGGTTTTTTTCCCCATATTTTCCGAAGCCCATGGCTGATAATGAATATCGTAAGATGGCTCACCCAATTTTGTACTTTTGGGTATGTTTCCCATGTTTGTTTTTTCGGGCAATGTATTGATGCCACACCGTCAAGATACACAAACGCACATGGCGTCTACAATGGTTCGTAGTCGCGATCACCATCGGTTAAAAATTTTAACTTCCTGGAAAATAGATTTCTATGTCCGAAACTATCTGGCAGCCACCAACACTTCCTCGCAGATCAGGTATTTTGAACAGATTCCGTTCATCTAGTCGTTGCTAAGCTAGTTCGTTCGTAGTTGGATTGGCAGTGTGCAGCTATTTCTTGTTCTATTTGTTGGTCTTGCTACCGGTAGAACTTTCGATGCTGGTTATTTGTGGGTTCTTTCGTTATATCCAATCGCATCTCAGCTCAAAAATCCATAGCTACCATCTCATGATTGGTGGATCTATTTTGATGGTTTTCTGTCTTTTCATGATCTCTATAACGAAACCTGAAAATTACTATCAAGTGGCGTATATTCACTTTCACAGCTTTCACCAAATTCATTGACTTGTCTTTTTTAAGTTATTCTTGGCTCAGGGTTTAGGAATCGGCATTGCCGTTGGCGTAATGTACATCCCAGGACTTGGTGTAATTGCCCATTATTTCCAACGACGCCGTGCATTTGCCACTGGCATTGCAACCACAGTAGGTCGTAATCCTCTCTCATTTTATGTTTATATCCATCACCGAAGCTAGGGCTCCGCTTTTGGCGGAGCGATTCATCCCATCATGCTGAACGCTTTGTTTCACGGACCAGTTGGGTTCAACTCCGGTGTAAAAATCAGTGCTGGGATGATTGCTGGCCTCCTCATAATTTCTTTACTTCTCATGAAACCGCGATACCCACAAAATACGAAGAAGGCCGCAAGCATTCTAAACAATTTTAGGGTTTTCCTGCGCGACTTGCCATATGTTATCATGATCCTCGGGTAAGTTATTTATTGTCTTTTTATCTCGCTTACAATATAGCTCGGCAGAGCGGCGCTTACCCTCACTGGCTTGTATTATCCCATATTTTTTCTCCAACTTAATTCCATCAAGAACGGCATCGCGCCTCAGCTGGCCTTTTACACAGTACAAGAATATTTATTTCGTCCGATGACTTTGCCTTCACACGACATTTCGGCTTTAATAGATTGCGATCCTGAACGGATCCAGTGTTATCGGCCGTGTCATTCCGAACCTGTTTGTGTATAGATTTGGACCGTTCAACGTTGTGATCCCTTGTATCCTGATTTCATCTGTTCTCGTCTTTTGTACGCTGGCCGTCAAGGATGTTGCGGGCACCATGGTCTTTGCCATTCTCTATGGGTTTTTCTCCGGGTCATGTATGAAACCCCTCCTGTACTGGAGGTTTTATTGATGACTGATTGTATTATGGTAGATATCGGCCTCCTGGCACCTGTAATTGGTTCAACGGCAGTTGACGACTCAGAAATTGGTGCGAGATTAGGGGTTTGCTTTACCTTCACAGGTAGGTTATCTAAAAAAGTTAGTTTACACCCTGGACTGAACTGTTTCCCAGGTTTTGGTGGTTTAATTGGTATGACTCTACTGTTTCTTCCGAACACTGCTCTGTAATGAACTTTGAAACTAGGAACACCAATCGCAGGCGCGTTACTCTCGTCCTCATTTATATGGTGGCGGCCTATCCTCTTTTCTGGACTTTGTGTCTTCAGCGGTGCTTTATGCTTCTGCACAACGCGGTTTTTACTCGCTCGTCGGAAAGGAATTTCATGGTTATAATGCAAAGGATCTGAATAGCTCACATACTTCTTTTTTCAACTCTATTTTCATAAACATCAAACACGAAGACGATATGAAAGCCATGCCTAGAAACTAGAAAAGCAATCCTCTCCGATTCTTTTCGCGACTCTCTCCTCAATGTATTATAAAGTTAGAACCTACCTTGTTATTTTGAAAAATGAGGCTACTCTCCCGTGTACACGTGTGCGGAAGCTTGCTGAGCACTACCTTGTGCTGCAATCACGAACAATTAAGTTGACGCACCGATCACATGTAACATTGAGTGGTCTACTCGGATGTATATGCTCAGTGACTGGCTTGAAGTCACCAGCCCCTCTGAAGGATCTGGGGTTGGACGGGCAATGTGTAGTGGGTCTCGTAATCTGACAGAAGGAAGTTGCGCGTTTGGGCTACCAATGGGCAGATGTCAAAGCAGGAAGCGCTTGATTAGATCCAGGCACAAGTATGGGCACATGATAGTGACATCTGATGGCACTCTTGATTGTATGCGGTAAGAGAATGAGTACAGTTGTCTATGTATCCCCATAGATCACTATCGACCCAGTCTAACTTGAACAAATTTACAGGTCGAGGATGGAGGTAGGTATTCCAAGTCAATTATTTTATTTTCTGGCTGACTTTCACTATCCATCATCAAATAACACTAGGTTTTTGGGAAGACGCAGATGGAGATCGGTGAAAATCCGATAGATCAATTCGGGGTGAACGCCAGAAGTTACTAGGTATTCGGGATCGACGCCCCAGCCCAGGAGGTCGAGTACAAGGCTTTTTGCGTCATCGATTTGACCTTCTGTCACTATAGACCTGGGGTGTTAGATGCATGTATATTTGGATTTGGGTGGGAAAAGGTCAGGATAGATATAGCCTACATGGTGTGTATTGTATTTCTGTCAACGACTGCAGCTCTGGGGTAGAGACGAAGTCGTTATCTGACGAGGCTACTGGAGTTGCACTCTCTAGCGGGGTCGTCACCTGTAATCGATGAGATAACGGAGGAGGGATAATCTCCATCAGAGGTGTTGTGGGTGACTGATTTTCCAGCGATAAGGGCGTGGAAGAGGTTGCTTGTTTACTTTCCTGAGCAGTTCGCATAATAATCTCCGCGGCTGGGTGCGTGATTGGTTTTATGTCTGACCCTGCCACTGGCGCGGTCATCTCAGATGGAGGTTGCTGATGTGTTGATGGCGACGGTACAGAAGATTCAAGGTTGGGCAAGAGGTCGTTCGTACTCGTAGTACCACAGCTGTCAGGGCTTTCGACGTTTACGTTAGATTTCATGAGAAATTTTGACTTCCGAAGGAACTTGGAGGAGAGGTGTTCGGATTGCGAAGAACTATGCAAACTAGACGGACTTGCAGGAATATTTGGATCGTTTTGAGGAGCCATCATATGACACTGAGTAGAGAAAGATCAATAAATTACGGACCAGAGAACTTGTGATGATTATGGACAAAAGGGGCGAAACTTTTTTTGGTAGTCACTCTCTTCATGCTCAAACAAAGAGCTCTCTAGGCTAATAGTCTCTACTTTCATTAGGGGGCTGCGCGGTGCATGTTATGGTTATCAATGCTGTAGGGGTTCTAGTTCGAGCAAGTTCTGGATGTCGAAATTGGACGGGGGGTGTAGTGTATTCAACTTTCAAATGTTCATCTGACTTGAGTCTTGGACCTCCAAACAACCACGTAACGCACCGTGATACCAATCTATACCCAGGTTCCTTTGTTGTCAGTTAGTAACTGAGAATCCCATAGGAAAGACGTGTTACCAAAGAATTGGGGTATTCTGGTTGCTCAAATGAGCGTCGTTAGTAAATAAATAAAGTATCTCGGACCGTGACGACCACTTTGTTCTCTTTCTTCCCTCAAAACTACAAAAGAGACGGCCAAGGGTGAAATACGCGCCCTGATACACCCTACAGCGCGTCTGGAACTAGTCTAGACGTCAGGTTCAGGTTCTGCACAATGCGTTTTCGAACTCTTGAAATCAGGTGGCACGACAGCAAACCTATTTCAACCTGCGACTTCCAGCCTGTTTCCTACAAAAAGGCGCGTCCAGGTGCGGGACAAGAAAAAAACTTTACAACTCAGGCGTATAGATTGGCTACGGGAGGAGAAGACAATCATGTTCGAGTGAGTGCCCAAGACAATGCAGGGTCTGTCGAGTGTCAGGACTAAATGGCCTCTCGGGTACTAGATATGGATGGTTCATCCGCATATAAGGCCTCCAAATGTTGTGGGAGAGGATGCTGCTGCTGTACCCAGACAACCGCGAGTGGAGTATCTTGCAACTCTCAGTCGTCATTCAGCCGCTGTTAATGTCGTGCGTTTCTCGCCAAATGGTAGGTCGCTGTGCCTTTTTTCACGTTGTTGACGCTGAAAATTTTACTTCTAGGTGAACTTATTGCGTCTGCTGGCGACGGTAAGCGCGTATACTAAGGTATTAAGGTATCATGATATCATTGTAGTGCAGATGGGATGATTATCATCTGGGCGCCCTCGTCCAGTCCGCAAGCGAGTACCTATGGTAGTGACCTTAGCCCTGAAGACCTCCAACATGAAAAAGAATACTGGAAACCCAGAACAACATTCCGGTAACACACTTCGTCTTCACATTGTCATTCAGCTTTCATTCATTATTTGACAGTTGCACTACCATGCAGGTATATGACCTAGCATGGAGTCCCACTGGTGAATATATCATTGCTGGAAGTACAGACAACGCAGCAAGAGTCTTCGCCGCTATCGATGGAAAATGTGTCTACGAAATAGCAGAACACTCGCACTATGTCCAAGGTGTAGCATGGGACCCCCTTAATGAATACATCGCCACCCAGAGCAGCGACCGCTCTATGCATGTCTACGCATATCTTCTAAACCAGGCGGTGCCTTTGAGGCTCATGCTGTTGGTAAGAACACAAGAATGCCACGGAGCCATACTCGGAGACATAGTCGTACTCCGAGTGCACACGGTGGGCATGGTACCAGTCAACCAAGGATGTTCAGGCGGGAATCAAACACAAGTGACGTGGATTCAGCCGTAGTTGATTGGGGAAAAGATGTCGAAGATGCGCAGAGTTCTACATCTGCTTTGATTTCGGGGCACGGTGGAAAAGATGTGACTATCCCTTTGACACCTGCCACTTCTGTGGGGAGTACCCCTTCAGCTGCATTCATGTTCCCGCCACCACCGATTGAAGCATCGTCTCGTCGATCATCGTTCAGTGGAGCGTCCAACCCACCGGGTCCAGGTTCTCCTTCAACTTTTAGCACCAGCAGCCGTTATGGTCGTTCGCCGTCACCTATGCCACCTCTTCCTGCTATACGCTCCCTTCCTTCTCCTTCCTCCTCTGCGGCAGTGTTGTCATGGTCTAATGTCAAGTTATATGGCGATGAAAGCTGGACAAATTTTTTCAGGAGACTGACATTCAGTCCTGACGGCGGGCTGTTATTGACGCCTGCAGGACAGTTTGAGGATCCTGCGGTAGTCCCAGGACTAATTGGATCGCCTGTGAAGATGGGTGTTATGGATGATACTTTGACTCCATCAAGAGGACGAAAAGGACATCCATCGACTTTATTAACCACCACTGCCGCTGTAACCGACCCATTTGCCTCAACATCGTCTTCGACCTCGACTTCTTCGGTATACATCTATTCTCGTGCCAATTTTGCGAGGCCTCCGATTGGCCAATTACCTGGTCATAAAAAGGCGAGTGTGGCTGTAAGGTTTTCGCCGATTTTATATGAGTTGAGGCCGGGGGTGACTACTGTGGCTGGTGAAGAGCACCACCACGAAGGAGAAACGAAGGTACAAGCCACCCCCAACGCTACGCTTGAAAAAGGCGTTGATGGGCGGATCGACGTGGACGTGGTGGGCCCATTGAATGGGGCAACAGAGCAACTTATTAGAGGTTCAGGAACAAGTTTCAATTTAGGCTCATCGTTGCTGATGCCCCAGCGGACATCTGCTCATCAACCGTCAATCGCTACTCCTTCTCCGCGTCCTGCGTTGCTGACTTCAGGCATCAGCCTGTCTGGTTTGAGCGCTGCATCTCCTATGTTGTCGCCTATGGACATTCGTCCTCCAACGCCTGCTGCATCCAAACCGTCTACGCCTGTAATCCTGCCACAAGCTGAAATGTCGACCAGTGCTAGTGTTGTCGTACCCACGGCCTCTATCTTTGCATTGCCTTATCGAATGCTTTTCGCTGTGGTCACTATGGACACAGTAGCGATTTATGATACTCAACAAGCAGGGCCAGTATGCATGCTTACCAAATTGCATTATGATGAATTTACAGATTTGACCTGGTATGCTTTTTTGTTTTGGCGACTGGTGTCTTTGGCATGCACTGATCCCTTCCAATTTAAAGGTCTCCAGACGGGCAATGCCTGATTCTTTCCTCTCGAGATGGTTACTGCACTTTGATCGTATTCGATGAGATCCTCCCTGCATATCACACACAACAGCACACACTTCAACTTCAATCCATAGCACACCATCATTCGCTGCCTATCTCTTATCCCACGAACTCCAACACCTCTTCCGGTTCTGGCTTAGGCAACAATTTTTTCGCATCTCACCACTCAGGCTCGTCTAATACTCATCACTCAGGTGGGAGCATCTCGTCTCAAGTAACACCCGCTGCTACGCCCATTTCAGGAGATGTCAATCTGCCACCTTTTATACTTGCAACGCCGGCGGCAGTTGTGCCAAAGAAGAGGCACCAGCCTCCTTTGACGCCAGCTGCGAGTGTGGATGGTTCGGAGGGACCTTCATTTATTACCCAATTGCAACAACAGAGTGTTGAGGGTGGTGATGATGATAAAAAGGCTGAGGACCATGATAAGATTCAGGAGCCACCGAAGAAAAAGAGGCGTGTAGCGTTGACGCGTGTTGGTGACTTGGAATCATGAACTATGCTGGTATTTTGGTAAATATCTGTCGTCACTTTCTTCTCCAATCTTCTCACATGATGCGAAACTTTTCACTTATTTCTTGTCAATTGTCCCATATTTATGCCTCATTCCCTATTCTTGTTCACCTTCTCCATTCATCATCACCAAATCTAAATTCATAATTCATCCCAATCTTTCTTTTTTTGCCTCAGCCTCAGGCTTCCCTTCCTCCCTCCAAGTGATGCATCATATTTCACATATTCATTTCTCTTGTCTACTTATTTGTTCATTCTTGCTGAAAGCCTAGTACACTATGGACTACTAATTGTCGTGATCATGCTCATTGTACAATAAGATACTAGTAAACCTTGTTAAAGTTATTTATTTCCGTGACATTATTCAGAAGGTAATTATATTTCAACGTTAGGAGTGTTTATTTCATGTGTCGAGACCAAACAAGGACTGAACCACCTGATCAAAACCACTATGAAGCAGTACTCTCCTCAACGTTCTGTAAGTTACATTTAGCCATGATTCCCCTTGTCTGACAACATTGTAGTGATTCTAATACTAATCACCTTATTATATCGGAGGATCTTGCTTGATTCCACCGTTGAAACACTGCCACTACTTAGACTGAGGGCTTGAGCTTGTCGGGTAAACAATCAAATCGAGGGCAGGACCAGATCTAACAGCACTTTTAGGTCAACTAAAATTGTATTTACTGCCCTGTCTCGACAATTCAGAGAGAAAGTCCGATATCATTCTTTGAATTAGAATCGTCATGGCTTATAACAACTTCTTCGCCAATCCTCCTGCCAACTCTTCTAACGTCAACCCGAACGCTGGAGGCCTCTTTGGGTTGGGACAAAATACAAATACTACCACCCAAAACAACACTACAACAACTCCATCCCTGTTCGGGAACACCAATCCTGCTCCAAATCCTCTACAACCTCAACCGACGCAACCATCGCTTTTTGGCAATACAAATACGAACACGGGTATTAATACCAATACGAACCAAAACACGACCACGAATACAGGAGGAGGTTTGTTTGGTCAACAACAACAGCAGCAGCAGCAGCCATCGACAGGCGGAAGCATCTTTGGAAATACCAACAATCCAACCTCGACAGGAAACAGTCTCTTTGGAAATGCGCCTGCGCAAGTTCAAACAGGGTTAAGCAACCCTCTATTTGGTGGTCCTAGCCCTGTAGCGGGCTCTACCTCTACGAGTGGCGGTGGCACGGGAGGCGGGCTTTTTGGCACTAATACAAGTACCAACACTAACACTGGAGCCAGTAATATATATGGGATTAACGCAAATACGAACACTAGTACAAGCAACCAGCAACAGCAAGGAACGACTGGAACAGCAGGCAACCCTTTATTCGGCGGGAGCACCAATCTAGGCAGTCAGTTCAGTACTACAACTGCGAAGCCCCCAGGAACGGGCTTTTTCAACCAATACACTACCTCTAACAACAACACCAATACGGGTGCGAACACCAATACGAATACCAACCCTCTCTTTGGTGGTTCGTTCCTTGGTCAACCACCACAGCAGAGCCAACAACAGCAACAGCCACCACAACAGCAGCCGCTATCAAACATATTCAGTTCGACGACCTCGAATCCTCTCTTTTCTGGAAATAAACTTGCGACAGCAGGCCCCCTTGGAGGAAGTGCGCTTGGCGGCGGACAGCAGGGAGGAGGTTTCGGCAACAGTCTCCTCAGTTCACGATCCAATGCACTGACTTCGACGACTGGGGTAGGAGCGGGAATCACTGGGCAGCAGCAGCTGGCGGAAGCCCAAGAGCAGTTTGTCAAAATCACGCAGAGTGTGGAGACGATTTACAATGCCTGGCACCCCGCCTCGAAAGATTGTAGATTCCAGGTGGGCGTCTTTTTTTCGTGTCTCCTTTTACTCTTGTTTTTTTTCTTCACTTTGATTGAAGTTCCTTTCGAATTTATAGTATATTTTCTACAACCTTGTGGATCCTAAACAAGTGAGCATGTATGGACGTCCGCCAAATGCAACCAATGATGCTCTATGGGATAAAGCTGTCGGGGAAAATCCTGACCCTACATGGTGCGAGTTCTACTCTTTATCTGTTTTCCTTGTCATTGTTGATCTCTTCTACTTCTTACCCAGCCTCGTGCCAGTCATTGCCATTGGATTCGACGATCTCCGTGAGCGTGCAAACGCTCAAAGCACTCAATCCTCTTCACATCTTCAAAAGCTCACGGACCTCTCAAGCCGACTCAAATCTCTCCTCACGGAACACTCCGTCTCCAATGCATCCCGGCTTCAACGCGCCCACAACGCCCAAACCCAGCTGACCCAACGGCTGATGCGATTGGTGCAGCATTTGCATTTATTGATTCCAGCAGTGCGGAGTAGTAGTATCCGGGTGGAAGAGGAGGAATTGAGAGGTAAATTGGACGAGATGGAGGAAGAGTTGAGGAGAGGCAGGGTTAAAGGAAAGTTGAATGAAATGTGGGCTCTGCTCGGTGCTGTTGGAGCTTTCATGGAGAGGGGTAGAGGTGAGGGGCAAGGAGGCCCGGGAGAATGGGCTGTGGTAGATGAAGAAGGATTGGGTCAGATCACACAAGTGCGTTTTGATTTCTCATTCCTCTACTATGCCCAAGGTGTTGGAGAGTTGTTGACGTGCGTGTCATTTTCATAGATCCTGGCAGAACAACAAGCAGGCCTGCAACATCTGACTAAAATTCTACAGAAGGATCAAAAGGATCTTGCAATTATCATGGGTGGCGGAAAGGCCGAAGGGGATGATGTGTATCTGGCAAATGAAGGTGAAAATATGTGGAGCTCGACAAACGCTAGTTTACGTTCAAGCTCGTTGCGGTAAAACTTGGATCATAGGAGGAATCTCAGGCTATGGTTTTGTTATCCAGTTTCTTTTATTAGTTTGAATACTGCTCCGAGCAAATACCATTCCTAGCGTCCATATACTTTGGCGCTTTCAGTTAGTATAAGTAACAGGGTTTATTGCCTTCATACGGAGTAGGTTTATTTCTAAGATCTGAAACACTATTTGGTCCCGAGAACTGTGTTAGTGGTTGTCAAAGTGATTGAACAGTGTAGAAAACTTGAGTGGAGGCCAGCCAAAAACGAAGTACGTGATGCTGTTATCAAAGGTCTTGTAGAGGTAGCTGAAGCACTGTGATACTCTAAAGACCTTTATGGGATGCCCATCAAATTATTGTGAGCAAGAGCTTGAGAGTAACAAAGGTCTGATAGCAGAAGCTTCAGCCTTCAGGATGATGATGGTTGTGCATGTTGGGAATTAAAGCAAATTTTGGCCACTGGGGCCATGGTCAGTTAGGCTGATTCCATGAGTCCCACGTTGGCTTGCATTATGGCATAAGTTGAACACTCACAGTAACTTGAGCGCCTGCAGTCGCAGCATTAACGGGAACAGGATCATTAGTGCTTGTTACAATCGTCGATGCTGCAGTTGCTGGTCCAGAGCATCGGTAATAGTCAGAGATTTTGTCTTTCATATCGTTGCTTCTGGATTACATAAGCAAGGAACTCGTCGGATCCGGTAATTCCATTGCCGAGCTGCCTTAGATGTTATTGAAGCTATACCATCGACATATCTATAAACCATTTTCTTGCGCTTCGACCATCACTGGAGCCTGTTTTCAACACTTGCGGACCTCGAAATTTAATTTGGGACAAAGCTCGCTTTATACAGCATCGACTGAGCAGCGCAAACAGTTACCATTAAGCATTCTTACGCCTATGGCACCACAAAGACGCCTCAACCGGCTTATGAGCGAGCTTACGCCAGCCCCCGAACTCATTGGCACTCTGAAATTGGGAGATGTCACTTATGAAGTCCCTGCCTCTCTCACCCCATCGCGTCTCCCTAAGTCTTCGCATCTCTTGGACGTGAAAGACCCTGTGAATTTGGACAACCTTCATTTTATGCTTCAGAAGTATCTTCTGGGGCAAGATGTCTTTCTGGTTTCTCAGCCAGGCCCATATGCAAGGCGACTGGCCATGACTTTTGCTAGGTGAGGCCAGTCACATTTGGTTGATCACAATAAGTACTAATTCACCACTCAGTGTGATAAATACAGAGTATGAGTATATTGCTTTACATCGTGATGTTGGTGAAACGGAGCTAAAGCAGGTTAGTAGGATGATGTGCATACCTCCCCAAACTGACATATTTTTTACCCTCTGCAGGGGAGGGAAATTAGAACCGGCGGAAATCTCGTTTATGTGGATAGTCCTGCCGTAAATGCTGTTAAGCACGGGCGTTTGCTTATATTAGAAGGAATAGAGAAAGCTGAACGCGGCATCATGCCTGTATGTCCACCAGGTCCACTAAAATCCTTCGTAAAATTGCTTGTACTCATATTTATGAGGTTAGGTTCTTAATAATCTCTTGGAAAATAGAGAAATGTGAGCCTTCCAATATATTTTATCTGCGAACTTCAAATTTTCTACCCAAACCCAGGAATTTGGACGATGGGACTCATATAATACATCCCCATCGATACGCTCAACTAGATGCAGCTAGATCTACCGGTCAGGGAAAAGTGTTTATACCAGCTCATAAGAACTTCCGAGTTGTTGCAATAGCCGCGCCTGTACCACCCTATCCCGGCTATCCACTTGACCCTCCTTTCCGAAGTCGGTTCCAAGCAAGATTCATAGATCCAGTCGGTGCCTTACTTTCTCTCGGCGACGGTTCGACAACCCACGATCCATCTTCTGTGCCTCTCTATGATAAACTAAGAGATCTCATATTGTCTGCCCAGTTCGCCAGCGAGTCAAGAAGTGCTCTGGAAGTGATCTCGAAGACATCGCTGCCACCTTTCCCGCAGACTGCACTAGCCAAACTTCGCGGCCTAGTAGAGAGATTCCCCCCTCCTAACAAACTTTCACCATCCCAACTTGCCCGTATTTTCTTGACAATACATCCTGGATTGATTCATGCACCTTTCCAAGCTTGGGCCATTCTCAGTCGACAGGCACAAGAGAGTGGTCTAGGAGAACTTGGTAGCCCGTGGATGTCTTCTGTAGATGAGAAAATTGGTCTATTTGGATATCATATATCCGCCATAAGTCGGATCGACGACAATACAGCCCAGATTACCTTCAGTGCACCCCAAGGACTCCAACCAGTCTCATTGTCGGTGCCTGCTGGTCCTAAGCAACTGCGGCATTTCCCATTCGAAGGGAATTTGGAGTTCAATCCAACGACGAGATTTATGGGACTTTTGACGAGTTTCTTACAAGCGCATGCCCTTGGGTGGGACATCTCTTTGATTCCTCCAGCACTACCATCTACTGCGTCGGCGTCGACTACCACCCTCGTCCGTATCTTCGGACAAATTCTTGGATATGATTCTGAAGCAATACACATGTATAAAGAACTGGGTGGGCGAGAGCTTGTAATGCGAAGGAAAATTGAAGATGGAGGAGCAACGATTTGGGAACCGAGGTTTGTTGTGTGCTATCCTTATCATTCTTCCATTCATAACCTCGGTTTTACCAGCGCTTTGATTGAAGGAGCCTGGAGTGGACGTTTACTTCATCTATCTGGCCTGGATGTCATCGGGTCTACTGCTGGATCATTGTCCAGAATTGTTCAAGATCGAGAGATTGAATTATGGGAGAACAAGCGTATCGTTGCTGATGCATCCCCAGAAGAGGTCATTTAAGCTCTATATAACTTACTACTCCTTTTCTTACCGTTTTTTTTTTTTTCACAAAGCTGAATTCTGGACAACTATCTCTGTCACACCCCTCATTCCGCATCATCAGCACGGCTTCAAAATCTCTTCTTTTGAAAGATTGGTTGTCCGATGAACATGCTAACATGTTTTTCACTATCCCAAGTCAACCTATGGATTCACAGGAAGAATTTGTAGTTCTTTCTGAAACAGGATGTTCTCAGCATTACGTCGATACTCTTTTGACTTTTGCTGAGAAGTACAGGAGCAGTATGTCTGCCGATAACGTGCTGAAAAATAGAAAGCTCGGAACTCGTTCGCTTGTTAGGATCGCACGCAGGCTCGCCCTTTACCCCCAGGACAATGATATTTATCACATTATCCAGCGCTCTCTTCTTGCAGAGTTCTTGCCCGCAACCGAGAAAATGAACTTAAATACCCTTTTAGAGGATTCTAACATATTTAAACAAACGTCTCAGGTACGTTTTCTCCTTGCTGTCTTGTTGATATTGCCAAGGCCGGTTTAGTTTAATCCGAGCACAAAAATGGACGGAAGGGCGCTTTTATTTCCTGGCCCGAGCAGTACTGGTGGAGAGACTCAGCCTACTTCCATACCTCTATTTGAGCCGTCTCAGGATCCCGAGGGCGTCGCTTCTCATGTTCCCCATATGGATCACTTCTATGACAATAGCTTACAGACCGGCCTAATGCGTGACCTTGCCATCGACCTCGAAATTTTAGGAGAACATGTTGTATTACTAGGAAATCAAGTGGGTTGCAATTTACTGATAATTGTTCTGGAGTGACTGACTGATCTGACCGTGGACAGGGGGTGGGGAAGAACAAGATCGTGGACCGGTAAGTTCAGCCCAATAATTCAAAAATGCAATTACTCATCTCTTTTTGATAGATTATGCCAAGTGAGAAGTATAGCCTTTTCAAAGTCCTATTATTCGATCTGACACAGAACTCCGCAAAAAGTTGTTGGGCCGACCTCGAGAATACATTCAATTACACCGAGACACAACAGTCAACCAACTCATGTTCACCACCGCTTTGGAAGGCGGTCACATCAACTACACTGATTCTCCACTCTTACGCGCCATTAAATATGGCCGTGTTATCATCATCGATGAAGCCGACAAAGCACCTGAACATGTCGTTGCCATCTTCCGCAGTCTCGCTGGTCAAGGCGAGATGTCACTTTCCGACGGTAGACGCGTACGCCCGACAGCAGGAAGAAAAGGCGATATAGTGGTACATCCCAACTTCAGACTCATCTTATTGGCAAATCGTCCCGGCTATCGTAAGATCTTGCTACCAACGTGCGAACGGAGCTTGATGTTTCATTTTCTGTTAGCTTTCCTTGGAAACCACTTCCTTCAAGTACTTGGCGAAAACTTTAGCGCTCATTCTGTATCCAATCCTGATCAGGAATCTGAAAGAAATCTCATTGGTCAACTCGCTCCTGAGATAAGCGAGGACTTGATCCTAAGGCTCGTCGGTGCATTTCATGACCTGCGTAAAGGTTACGAGAACGGCGTGTTGAACTATCCTTATTCTTTGCGCGGTAGGGTTCCAAAATTGTGATCCGACGTTCAGAGCTAACATCTTCTTAAAGAGTTGATCAACCTTGTGAAGCACATGAAAACTTATCCCTCGGATACTCTGGGGGATGCTTTGCGGAACGTTTTTGACTTTGATATCTACAAGCCTGAAACCATCGACAAGCTTGCGGAGATCCTGATTCATCATGGGTCTGCGTCATTCTTTCTCGCTACCAACAAGTTACTTATCGAGTCAATATAGATTGCAAGTTCCTAATTTGGGTTTGGATGCAGCTCGAGAAAACGTGAAGAAGAAAGTGCAGGATATCCATTTTGAGCCGAAGAGCACCAGCCTTGATCAACCTAAGGAAGGAGAACACGATGATAAGGAGCACTCAGGTGGCAACAGATGGGCTGGCGGTGTAAGTAGCCATAAATTAAAAATGACGAAGCCAATACTTAGATAGGTTCTATATTTCTAGACTGGCGGGCGAGATACTGCTGGTATGGGTGGACGAGGGGGATACAAGCGCATCTATAAAGGGGGAGATATTAAGCAGGTATGTTTTCAGTGTAGGTAGAAGTGAAAAAATCGCTGAGGTTGTTGATCAGGTTTCTGACTCTTTGAAAGAGAAAGTTCCTGATCATATCCGAGAGAAGGCTCGCCAGATGGCTCGTCAAGAACTTCAACGTCGACTAGAAGAACTTGACATGTCCGTTTCTGAAGCGAGGGGGTATGGAACGCTCCTGGCAGCTACGCAGGCTCATATGGCATCTCTCCTTGACTTGCTTGAGCGTGAGTCCTGACAAACTCTGTGAATGGGTGATTTGCTAACCCCTGGGCCCTGACTAGACCTTTCGGCTAAGGAAGAAGAGCGTGTTTGGGTCAAACGTCAGATTGACGGAGAGCTGGATGATAGTCGTTTAACGGAAGGGTTGACTGGTGAAACCTCTGTCTACAAGCGTCGTGGGATGGAGAAACCTGAGCTTGGCCGACCTCAAATCAAGTACGTACACCACTTGTCCGCTCCTACTCGTCTTTTCCTAATGTCACATCTGTAGGCCAAAGAGGATCAAGTTCATTTTCGACCTGAGTGCATCGATGTACGTCATTCATGATGATTCCTAATTCTTCCATCGAGCGGATCGCCTTGATAGGTACCGGTTCCAATATGATGGTCGTCTGCAGCGAAGTATGGAAACAGGTCTGTCATGCACTCCCAGCTGTTAGTTTTATTAGCCCATGCCGTTTGTTAAAGCTGTTATGCTGATGGAGACATTTGACCGGCTTTCTCGTAAGGAGAAATATGTCTGGGACGTACGTATCCCTAAACCTTTTCTTAAGAACTTTTCCTGATAACTATTTAGATGTGTGGTCATGTAAGTTCTTATGTTGGATATGACGGGCTTCCTTGACGCATCCCAGTCTGGAGATGGGCCTGATATTATGTTGACCGAAGAAGGCAAACCTTTGACCGAACTTAAGGACCGCTGGAAGGTTACAGAAAAAATGTTCATGATTCCTCAATACGCCTTTGCTGGCGATTTCACGGGTAGGTGTTCATCAATTCAATCGAGCTTTTCTGTTGTCTTAATCAAACTGTCGTAGTTGAAGCCATCACAAAAGGCGTAACGGAAGTTGCAAAATATGACGCGGGTGGGTATACTTATTCTATCTTCCACGAAGCGATGTGTTCTGAGTCTTTGGTAGACGACTGGTTTGTCATCGCTATCACGGTTGGTCGCCAGTGCTTCCTCCAATTTACCTCCAATTTACCAAATGACCGAATGACCTTTTAGGACGCCAATTTCGGCAGGTATCAAATCACTCCAGAGGAGCTGACAAAGGCAATGAAGCACAATCCTAAAGTCAACACTGCCTTGATTTGCATAGGTGAAGGTGCTGAAGCATCTTGGTTTGTTTTTCTATCGTGATTTTTTTCTTCTTTCTTCTTGCTTATTTGTCTTTAGGGTTACAAAGAGCCTTCCTGGTCGAGCATTTATGGTGGCCAATACGGGGGATATACCAAATGTCTTACGGAGCATCCTTTCTACGATGGTGGATCGCTAATGTTTACTCATTGCCTAAAATGTCTTGACAAAGTAAAAATTCCTAACCTAAAATGACAATGTAATAATGAGGATTTTACCCCATCGGTATTTGCTGTCTAGTTTCTCCCGCCATCGTCGCTGGATGCATTTTAGAGTGACATCGCTGCCGTTAACAATGTATGCAAGTGCAAGTTTCCTTTTTTTCTCTTTTTTTTCGTCTGTTGTTCTGGAGCGTACTACAATAATTGGTGATGATGGAATGTCATCAAGTCGGATGGCCCGGTTTCATAATAACTATCACTTCTAACACAACTGGCACACCGAGATATCCAAGAAGAAAATCTCGTTTGTCCTGAATCCAAACCTGTGCACGTTCTTTTCAAGTTGTCGCATAGAAACAAAAACTGGTATCATTGTCAAACTCATTTTGTAACTGAGAATATAAATTCGGATTAGTAAGCACTACCACCGCTCGCCGATGTGTCATTTGCCAACCACCTCTACATAAACGATACCCATAGGACAAGGACATGGTGCGCATAACTGTATACTCTGTCTAAATACCATCTAATACGATTAACATAGTCCGCACTTTTCAACTTCCAATCACTGCTGTTAGTCATTCTATTATTCATATGCACATGCACATATGTACGCGCCGTCGCACCTGGGCTGGTTGATAGGAACAAAGCTGGGTACGGTTCAAACAATACTTACCAAACCTTTTTTCATATTGACCAAGACACTCTGTGAACAGCTTCCTCGGTCTTCTCTTCAAAGCAGCGAGAATAGGTCCGCAATCGTGCGTTATCATGCAGTAAGCACACTGACAGCATTTTTTAACTTACAGGAGAGCGGCTGTCTCCATATGTTGCGCTTGCGTGTATAGCCATGGGGATTACAATACTCTTGAAATAATTTTTTTACACTACATACTAGGACACCAATAATCGTTGCGCAATTCTCTCCGCCCCGCAATAGACGTCCCGTCACGGAAAGAGTACATTGGCAATCGTAAAAAGAGCCTTTAAGCGAAACGAACAATAAACTGGGAGCCTTTGAATCGCGTGCGGAATAGTTGACCAATATGTTGGGTATACTATGGGACAGGTTCAAGACGGCATTCTCTCGTACATAGGTGCAGGCTTGAATTGAAGGAGGGACATGACGAGGGAAAGAGAAAAATCAATGATCTATATTTCAATTCGATTTCTTTTTTTCGTCCATGAGCACGCACTTTGTCGAGCACTCAATTCAGTCAAACTTTGTTTCCACACTGTACCGACTTTAACCTTGACTTCTGAAACCATCCATGAGACCTTGACCATCGGGCGACTGAAGTATTTGCAAAGTTGCCAGGTAGAAGTTCTGCGAAGATCACCTAAAAAAAATGTTATCTAACACGATGAAGGCTCACAACTTGTGTCTATCGATTAATTTGATCGTCTCGTCGTTTTTTTTTTACCTTATTCCTTTTCGACAATCAACCGTCGTTGCTGTCCTCCGTGTAAGGATTCACTTCCTTCCAAACTGGTTGATGGACTGTGAGAGGCTGCGCCGCTAGTGAGGTTTCAAAGGGTGGTCTGCTGCTGAAGAGTAATCGTATGGACTGACCGTCTACCCAGTGCCTTTTCACCGTCACTGTCGCTGTCATGTCTAAACGCTACAGGAAGATGTTTCCAGATCCATGTTCTTACACTATTCTTCTTGTATCTTTTTGCCCACTCGCAGGCGTTTAGATTCGTTCTCTGTATCCTTCAGCAGGCTGTTCCGTCCTCTCTTTGAATCAGAAGCAAGGACTCGTCCGGGTCAAAGAAATTTTCATTTGCCAGCAAAGGATAAACCAGCGCAGAAGGCGTCCAGAGCAGCAAAAAGGAAGTAGCTTAAACGGGATAGTGGCAGTCGGCCAATCCATGCATTCCGAGAGACTTGTGATAACGGTTTGATGTGCCGTCCTTTTGACGCCAGACCGTGTCGGAAGAGAAACAGACAAGAGTCGATTATAGAACACACAAGAGTAGATTATAGAACACACACGATAGACCCGAGTGCGCAAGTGACCTTGACGACCCACTTTATCGCAACTATAGAAGTCATCTGATATGGTAGCGGCCCCCCTTACCAACATCGTAGTGACGGGCGGCTAGTCTCCATTCTACTCTTTTACGTTTTATTTCCTTCGCTTCCTAAAGACCGAGGACGGTTCTTGAGGCCTTCCAGACCTGAGAATGCTCTGAAGCATCTGTCTCTAAGTCACCCTCAAGAATAAATGGGATCCATTTGCCTATCCTCGGCATCCATTCTTCGCTGCAACTCTCTGACCAGAAATCAGAACATTTTTCTGATTATTCCAACGGCACTGGAGGTCATTTTTTCTACTTCTTTGGTTTTCATAGGTTCGGGTCCTAGGAAGTGAGTGGCAAAAGTCTATCTCTTCGTTATTCTCTTGTTGACTTGTCTGCAGACGAAATCTGCTCCTCACAGCGGAGGGATTATTTTTCCTCGTACTTGCCCTTCTTGAACTCCTCGCTCAAATTCTCCCCGCCGTGCGGGGGAATCTTCGTTTACTCAAAGCATTTGACTTGGCAATAGGTGAGTCGAATCAACCTTGCCTTCTGTCATAACCCGAATTCAGCCTTCATTCATCTCCAGGCATTGCTTCCTTTTTGCCAATCTCCTTGTACACCATCTTTCTTTATCTTTTAACAAACGCGGAAATTGTCAGCGCACTCCCGCGTCGCATTAGGAAAGTTGCCAAACTGGCCCTGATCCTCTTCATACCAGCTATCATCACTTTTAGTGAAATTGCATCCTTCATCGGCGTTTCTATTCGTGAGTCCACTTCTCCACCATCCAGGTATACTTTAAGCAACCAACTTTTCTCATAACCCGTCCATAGGCACACCGACCGGTGAAGCACCCGAAACTGCCATCGCCATTGGGTTCTCCGGTTCAACCCAACAGGGACTTTGGACATTCTTTACCAGTCTCACTTTAGCTTTATTGACTGGTTTTCAAGCTGCCGCCTTTAGCTTTGCTTTCTTTCGCTTAACACAAGCCATACTCGATCAGAGAAGAATCGAAAGTCAGCGTAGGGACAAAGAACATCTAATCAAGGGAACTGGATGGATCACTGGATCACTGAAGCTAGGTGTGTTGGAGACTGTGGTCGGGTTCGCAGGTGGTGGGTTTGGAGTGGTATTAAGTCGACGGATCTTAAGGTTGTTGACGAGAGCCACCTTGTGCATCGGGGTCACTAAAGGGTAAGCACCTTGTTAATCTCAATATCGCTCTAAACTTGATCATTTACCTCACTCAGCGTGGACCTACTGGAAGACTCCCGTGCTATGAGAAATGAACCGGTCGTAGCTGGTGGTGCCAAGTTTCGTCGGTCCCAAATCCACCAATTCATTTCCAACCCCCACCTCAGTACATTCCGCCAGCTCTCTCCGAAAGCCACGGCTTTTCATGCTGTCCAACAGGCTTCTGGCACGTCTGCTACATATAGGACCCTAACAAATGCTGGACTGCCTGGCATGGCGCATTTTGCAAACGTCAAAGCGCAAAACGGCCGCCAGCGGGTGACAATACGGTATGACCGAGGTACACCATTATTGGACGTGCGTTTCTCGACGTTGGATATACCAAATCCACCAACCATGGTCGAGGGGATTAAAGCACGACCTCAGTCCGAATGGGATGCTCATCTGTTCCAACCTCAACCTAGTTTCCACCAATCATCAAAGTCTGTGTTTCGTGATTCTGCAGACTCCATCCCTTCTTTTTGTGGGCCTTTTGAACTGGTAACAGCACCACGGCGGATGCTATCTCAAAGATCAGCTAGAGCACAAATTTATCAAGCAGCTTCGCCAGCCACGTCCGGGGAATCTTCATATCCTGATTCAACCAGTACTGTAGAACCACAGGACACTGGCCGTGTGCTGTCCATGAAGAGTATACCGGATTCATTGCAAGCTGTACGGGATCTTGCAGGTCAATTTCCCGGTCCCCCTATGGCCCTCAAAGATCAACATACTTTTATTGAACCATCTGTCTGGGAGGAAGTGCCCATTGAAGCCCCTGTGCCTCAGGTTTTTGGATCTCCTTCAGAACTCCTGTTCAAGGAACAACCACCACGCATGATATCGGGTGACAGTGCATCGAGCAGCATCTTCTCTTCTCCCGATCTTTTCTCCGACAATGGAAACACTCGATCAAGTAGACAACCCACGCTATACACTGTCGCCGGAACATCTCTCCAATCAGCTCCTCGGTACTCTGAGAAACCTCTCGATCCATTCAACGATGACGACGAAGAGGATGCTCATTCGCCATCCAGACCAGTTATGGCCTCTAAGAACACGTTTGGTGCGACTGTGCCTATGTTCAGACAAGTAAATGGTTTACAGGACCCTGAAAAAGGCACTGCAGACATCCCGGCAACAACTCTAGATACTGAAAAATCCCGCATATCCCGGCTTCAGAACCTTCCATCCTCACGACAGGAATCTCTTCGTAAAATCGACGAAATGATCGCTGGAACTGCGGAGTGGATTGGTTCTAGGTCTAGAGCCAGTAGGCGTCTGCCTCAGGCGGAAACTCCCTCTGAGCTACTACTACAACAATCGCACGAAAGTGATAATATGAACATCGATAATTTGGCCATATCATGGTTAAAGAGTCCTCACATGGAAGAGGAGGGAGACCGTGGACTTGTGAAGGCAGTTTCAAAGAGGGACATTCCGTTTTACAGGGTCGAAAGTGTTGGCAAGACTCTGACACCGCTGCCAATACATAACAGAGGAAGTATGCATCTGAAACCTATCATTATCCCGCCCCTGGGTGAAAGCATGCCTGAAGTCGTGGACGAGTATGGGTATGGCAGTCTGGAGTCAACTGCAACCGGGGGAGGGATACTTAGGGATTCAGAGGTCCTTGGAATGAGGGCTAATGAGGGACCTTGAAGCGAAGGGCACGTTTATTTTTAACTTTTTTATCCATTTTTTGTATTTTCCGGGTCTCTAGTTTCTTTTTTCGTAGATTCATGTCAGGTTACAACCCAAAGACGTTTTCTTCGTGCCCCTCATTTCATGACATCGCCAACAAATATTGTACTATAGCCCTTCCCTTCTCAATCTTCAGAGTCAAGGTGGGTCGTGAGATAGCAAAGTCCTCCAGGTATCAGCATCACAGAATATACAAATACATGATAAGTAATCGAGAAAGACAAAGACTTAATTCTGTGGATACCATCAGACATTTGAAACAAGTAGATTTGACTTAATAAACGAACCTCTGGTATCCTAAAGATCGTAATTTCCTAAGGGGGGGATTGTTTGTAAGAATTGGTCGAGTTCGCAACAAAGACGCTATACCTGTTGCTTAAAATAGCGTCGATTCTCCTCATCGATGAGCACAAGATTCAAGTAATAACGGGTGCTGAACTTCTTGTTGACATCCCGGAATGTAGGTGTAAGGTCGAAACCACCGAGGAACAACCGTATGGGTATTGTTTCCCCTTGATAAAACATTCAGTTAAGTCTGAAAAGTTGAGAAAGTCCAGACAAGTTCGAGTGTTTACCTCGGACGGGGGCACCATCCATGATTTCGAATTTGGTAATTGTCTCGCTTTCGTTGTATTGGTTAGGCGGCGAACCCGTTGTTTCGCGACGAATGATGGATAGTTCCATGTGCTTGATCTTTATTCGGACCAGGAGGAAGTAAATCTTGCCAACGATGACATCTTTCAAATGATATCTGATGCCGTAGTAGTGAGTACAATGGCAAACTGGTCACTGGGTCGTGACGTACTTTGACTTGTTGTACTCGAATTCGATATGGAGACAGTCTTCGATACCAACCTCCATCTTTATTGAGTTATTGCTGTCAGGAGGCATTCGGAATGAATGAACCCAGATGTCCTTCTCCTTGATGACCTCCGCCATTCTTCGCGAGATAGATACTCGTACAAAATACCTTGTGTACCCGAATTAAGATTTCATAACCTCACTAGAAACGAGTGTGCGTACCGTAGCTTCACATTAATACCTTGGTAGCTCTCAAACTGTTTCTCTACGCTCTTGAAGTTGAAGTCAAATGTTTGAGCCTGCCGCAACTCTCCTGGTGCTGCTAATTCCTGAGATAACGACAAGAATTCATGATGATGCCCTCGGTCATAGAACAGCTCTTTGGAAGGGGGGAATGAGAATGTTGCTGAAAGGGTTATGCTTAGAATTCAACGAACCAATGCTCCCCACAAATTCTACCTTTATTCCCTCATGCGTCGTCTTCTTCCCATCTCGCACCCGTATGGTCACCTAGGTGAGGATTAATTTCATCGTCAGAACAGATACAAAAATTGAATTAACAACATTACCTGACCCGTCACCGAATCTCCGTCATAGTAAACTGGACATGAAATGTTCTTGTCCTTATCAGATTTGATCTCCACTTGTTTCCTTAGCTCCTCCCCTTCTAGCTTGATGTCAACGTCGATTGGTGATGCAAAAAAGTAGGCCATGTTGAGTAGACTGGCCGTATTAGATCATATAGTCTGCGAGGAGTACTTGAGTGTACCCGTGATTATTATTTGATTACGTAATTACATATTAAATAAGCTTGTCGACCTGGATGCGAAATCCCTACTGAAAATTCAACTTGGGCGGTAACGACGATTACTATTACAAAGGATCCTCAGGCTCCCACAAATTTACTTACAGGAATACGGAACAGGAAATAATCTACTTGAACAAATTAACTGTAAATGTAACCCTAAGTCTAGTTCTGTTATTCTGCTAATCCATAGTCGGTTTTTGGTAACGGTCAGAATCTCGGATGAGAAACAGAATTGATGCACCAAAAGCGACAATCGCCTAATGAATCATGCAAATCAGGTCATCAGTGATTTACACCTGAGAAAAAACATTTACATACCGCATGAACATAGAAGATTGTTTGTGGCGCGGTGGTCATTGTTCTAAAAGATATAGTTCGATCAGCTGCAGGCCAAATAAAGATCATAGACAAGAACCAACTAACGCTGTAGCAATGCTTCCCATCACCATCGTTGACAAGATCGACCCTAGGTTGGAAACCATCTCGATGGCGGCCAACGTTTGTCCTGCAAACAACGCGAAAGACATTAAATCTTCCGCTGAATGGTTTTAGAGCCTGACTGTACCTTGATTCAAGGGTTCCGAAGATGCTACAACCAGACTGTGGAATGCGGGGGTGCGACCAGAACCTAAGCCGATACAAACAACAGCTATAGATGAGAAGCTGTGAGATCAATTATATATCGTGGTCGAATCAACACCGACCGGCTAGCTGTGTGGCGAGAGTCGTAGTGGCGCCAACAATGATATAGGCCGTGGCCTCAATGATCCATGATCCAACTGCGATGTGAACATCTAAGTGATCAGAAGTCTCTGAAACCACTTGCTCGGAGCTTTCATCATTTTCATTCAATTGGCTTGAGCTATCCGAAGTAGCTGCCTCATCGGCACCAGTGATGTTTAGTGTTACATCCTCCGAAGGCAATATTGCGGGCGCTCCTTTCCGCTCGTACAGAGGTCTGAGAAGGCGGACAATTACGGGAATTATGAAAGTCAAGACGACTACGCCTGTAATGTTGTAGGTGGTTAGAACATATCCGACCTGATCAGGATGCAATAAGATGAGAGTCTGATACAAAATGTGAAAAGGTAAACCTTTGCAGGAGTGTAGTTGTAGTGCGTCGCAAAGTAAAGGACCATTGCGAGGGCTGCATAGCCATCCGCAACAGTAACAACGAAGACGTGGATTGCGCAGAAAACAAGCCGCCAGTTCCGCCTTCCCTTGGATGGGTCATAAGACGGCTTGAGTTGCTTCAGTGGTTCAAAGACGACTGCCAGAGAGGATGTCAAGGTTTCAAACCAAGTCTGAGATTCAGGAGGCAGCTCGTTCCGTCGACGTTGCAGTTCGACACGCTTTGCCATGGGAAAGGATTCTGGAAGCAGGATAGAGATGTAGATGCATAGTGATGCTAGAGCGATTGTTGACACTAGATAGACTATAACCACACTATCAGATTGAGTAGTGATGATTCCACCCAATGAGAGAGCAATTGCTCCGCCTGGAAAGTTGTTTGCGTCAACGAAATATGAACGGAGGTACCAATTACACTGAAAACCCACCAAGCGTAGACCAACCCGCGACCTTACTCAACGCCGCAGTCCTGCCAAGAAGGTTTCAATATGTATCACATGGAGTGATTATAGCGCCTACCTGTCTTCTGCCTGAACGACATCAACAATATACATGTTGAGAACGAAAATGGTTGTCAACGGGCTGCTGAACACTTGAGAGACCGCCCATAAAGCATAAAGAAGTGTTTCCAGTCGCAGTGAGCCTTGAACGAATTGTGAGCCTATGATCAAACCCTGGCTAACCACGGTAATCATTATGGTACCCAGCAGTACGGGTTTTCGTCCCATTCTTGAAGCAAAGAAGCTGGCAGCGCTGGACCCAATGATCGCTGCAATACAAAAGTCAGCCCGGTTCATGACCATTGAATGAAAAAAATTCACATGCAACGCCACCGAGCGCTGCAAACAAGGTCGTTATCGCAACAAAGTACTTGTCGACAGCAGGTATCTTGCAAAGCGCGTCAGGTATGTGACCGTCTGACGGAATACTTGAAGGGTCGTTCATCCAATACCACAGCTGGCAAGAGACGATCCGTATTATTCGGAAGGTGGTAGTAGTCACTAGCAAGAGAGCGAAGCGACATATTATAGCAATGGGTATGATGAGAGTAGCTGGTGAAAATCTTGAACGTTCATGAGAACGAGAACGACTGCGACCGGTGCTGCTGGTTCTGCCTGGTATCAGTGGTGTCTGCTCCGATGTAGAATCTAGTGCCGATTCAAACTGCACCATGATCTCGGACAGCTGGAAGCGCAGTGAACGGAAGAACCTGGGTGCTGGGAATGATGAGTATTCACGATCTTGGTTGCGCGAACCGAGCGCATCTGACAAACGCTTCCAGACCTATTTTATTTCTTTGACTGCCTTGCAGTTAAATTTAAAGCATGAGCAGGTTGAGGCAGGTTGCAGCCATGGGCCTGGACATGATCTACCAATGAAGCTTGAAGCTTGAAGGTTTGATGGCCGTCTCTTTATACTTCCGGCACTCAACGACTCTCATTACCCGTTATCGGCCCAAAAAAATACTCTAGTCCTCTGTTCCAAGGACCGACTACAGCGGCTATGGATAACGGCTGCAATGACAAGAATAGAGTAACTGCAAGCTTTTGATTAAGATCATTAATACAGAGCATCTGAATTTCTACACACACATGCCTCATTGAAGGATGACTTGACAAGGTGAGGAGAGGAGAGGGTAAAAGGGAAAACTCAGAACAGGACGATTACTTGTACATGAGCAATTAGATGGCGAGGGAGATGCGATGCTGACGGTGGTGGTGGTGGTGGTGATATGATCAAAAGACAAAATAAGTCGCAGTTGGTTGAATAACGAATTTATACGCCTCTTAGGCGAAAATTTGTTGATAGAACATGGGATAATCAGGGAGGTGCAGGGGTGGATACGGAGAGTGAGGTGAGAAACGGGATCTCGTAGAACAGTCCAGATTTCATCAGACCTGCCATATCTCGTCGCCAACAATTCGGGTTGCGGTTGCGATTGCGATTGTTACTTGTCAAGGGAGTTGAAAACCTTGTATCATCGGTTGATAATGGGAACTCTGCCGACCTCCCAAGCCATGGATTAAAAATCATTTTGACCTTTCGATTTGTTCGCTGACCTCCGGGGAACAGTCATCGGATTGAGTTTCCTCGCCGCTGTTATCGAAGTCAAGAACAACAGGCGGAACCGTGTCCTGTTTCAAGGGACCCATACTGATCATGAGCCAGCAAACTCGCAAGCTGGTGCTATAATATATGTCCAAACAGCATTGTTGTCAATGGCACGGTAGTTGAGCTCTGGTTGAACTAGTGCGCACAGCTCTTCGCATGCTCGACTGACAAGACGAAGATCGCTTGGCAGGGTCGGAACCGAAATCTTAGAGCAGATGTCCTGTTTTAGTTGGATATCGAGCCGAGATGTGGACATTAGAACCTTCAAAGTCGATTGATGTTCAGAATCGAGTGTGTAGGTTGAATATCGCACCGACATTTGAGCACTTCAGCACTGGAGCATGACCCTGAGCAGAACCAATCTTTTTAGCAATGTGTGGTGGAGATCTTTCTGGACTTTACCAGAAAAAGGCAGCAAACCGGTCGACCCTAAATAGACACGACCGAATCCTGTGCACGTCGCAGCTTATCAGCTGCTGTCATGTGGAAGCATGCGATGATGGAAGTCTCAAACTGCTGGCTATAATAAAAAGTAGCGGTGTTCCGATTACTACCACAAGTACACCTCCATCGTCTTAGCCTTTACCGCGTTCACAGAGCCCCACAATGCGCCCGCCACCTTCGGGTGTACATAAGTTTTATGCACCAGCACCCCCTTCGTTTAGATTAACTAGAGCTTTCTCTGCCAGCAGATGGTAAACTTCTGGACATAAAATGTTCTTGTGATCTCCAATTGTTTCTTTAGTTCCCCTTCTAGCTTGATATTGACGTCGATTGGTGATTGGTGATGCAAAAAAAATAGGCCATGTTGAGTCATAGTCTGCGATAGGGTTGGGTAGGTAATTCAGCGGGCAGTATGTAACCTTACAACCGCCCAAAATTTCTCCGACCATAACGACCACTTACCAAATCACGTGGTCTATTCTTTTTTTTTCACCGAGCAGCCCCAGTGCATTCTTAAAAGCACTTGCTTGAGTATTTTAGTAGGAATACATGGATTAAATTTGCTAAATCTTTTCAAAAACTCTGCACTACACCTGTGTATGTTCCTAAACGTGTGACCTAGGTAACTTACCAGCTGAAAACCCTCCTTCGTTGGTAACTTATCGGTAAATAATTCCGCGGTAATAAAAAAACAGTTACTTACCCAACCCTAGTCTGCGAGGAGCCTTGAGTGCGCCTGTGATTATTGTTTGACTACGTAATGATATATTAAATAGGCTGGTAATTGCTCCAATACTATATCTAGTTGGGACATGCAACATTTTGATGGATCTTTTATGCTGGGGCCAGGATTTGAAAATTACATCGAAATTTTTTAGTTAGACACTCCAATATATAATTAACACCTTCTGTGAAAATATCAAAATTTTTGGGTAAGGAATGGCGACCTCGGGCGATGACCGATTTGTTCTGCCAAAAGAACCAGAGATGCAAAAATACTCGTCTCCGGAACAGGAAATAATACAAACTAACTGTAAATGTAACCCTAAGTCTAGTTCTGTTATTCTGCTAATCCAAAGTCGGTTTTTGGTAACGGTCAGAATCTCGGATGAGAAACAGAATTGATGCACCAAAAGCGACGATTGCCTAATGAATCATGCAAATCAGGTCATCAGTAATTTACACCTGAGAGAAACATCTGTAACAAATTTACATACCGCATGAACATAGAAGATTGTTTGTGGCGCGGTGGCCATTGTTCTAAAAGATATAGTTCGATCAGCTGCAGGCCAAATAAAGATCATAGACAAGAACCAACTAACGCCGCAGTAATGCTTCCCATCACCATCGGTGACAAGATCAACCCTAGGCTTGAAACCATCTCGATGGCGGCCAACGTTTGTCCTGCAAACAACACAAAAGACATTAAATCTTCCGCTGAATGGTTTTAGAGCCTGAGTTTACCCTGCTTCAAGGGGTCCGAAGATGCCACAACCAGACTGCGGAATACGGGGGTGCGACCAGAACCTAAGCCGATACAAACAACAGCTATAGATGAGAAGCTGTGAGATCAATTATATATCGTGGTCGAATCAACACCGACCGGCTAGCTGTGTGGCGAGAGTCGTAGTGGCGCCAACAATGATATAGGCCGTGGCCTCAATGATCCATGATCCAACTGCGATGTGAACATCTAAGTGATCAGAAGTCTCTGAAACCACTTGCTCGGAGCTTTCATCATTTTCATTCAATTGGCTTGAGCTATCCGAAGTAGCTGCCTCATCGGCACCAGTGATGTTTAGTGTTACATCCTCCGAAGGCAATATTGCGGGCGCTCCTTTCCGCTCGTACAGAGGTCTGAGAAGGCGGACAATTACGGGAATTATGAAAGTCAAGACGACTACGCCTGTAATGTTGTAGGTGGTTAGAACATATCCGACCTGATCAGGATGCAATAAGATGAGAGTCTGATACAAAATGTGAAAAGGTAAACCTTTGCAGGAGTGTAGTTGTAGTGCGTCGCAAAGTAAAGGACCATTGCGAGGGCTGCATAGCCATCCGCAACAGTAACAACGAAGACGTGGATTGCGCAGAAAACAAGCCGCCAGTTCCGCCTTCCCTTGGATGGGTCATAAGACGGCTTGAGTTGCTTCAGTGGTTCAAAGACGACTGCCAGAGAGGATGTCAAGGTTTCAAACCAAGTCTGAGATTCAGGAGGCAGCTCGTTCCGTCGACGTTGCAGTTCGACACGCTTTGCCATGGGAAAGGATTCTGGAAGCAGGATAGAGATGTAGATGCATAGTGATGCTAGAGCGATTGTTGACACTAGATAGACTATAACCACACTATCAGATTGAGTAGTGATGATTCCACCCAATGAGAGAGCAATTGCTCCGCCTGGAAAGTTGTTTGCGTCAACGAAATATTGACGGAGGTACCAATTACACTAAAAACCCACCAAACGTAGACCAACCCGCGACCTTACTCAACGCCGCAGTCCTGCCAAGAAGGTTTCAATATGTATCACATGGAATGATTATAGCGCCTACCTGTCTTCTGCCTGAACGACATCAACAATATACATGTTGAGAACGAAAATGGTTATCAAAGGGCTGCTGAACACTTGAGAGACCGCCCATGAAGCAAAAAGAAGTGCTTCTAGTCGCGGCGAGCCTTGAACGAATTGTGAGCCCATGATGAAACACTGGCCAACCACGGTAATCATTATGGTACCCAGCAGTACGGGTTTTCGTCCCATTCTTGAAGCAAAGAAGCTGGCAGCGCTGGACCCAACGATCGCTGCAATACAAAAGTCAGCCCGGTTAGTGACCCCTGAATGAAAAAGAGATTTACATCCAACACCATCGCCCACTGACAACAAAATTACTATCGCAGCAAAGTACTGGTTGACAGCAGGTATCTTGCAAAGCGCGTCAGGTATGTGACCGTCTGACGGGATACTTGAAGGGTCGTTCATCCCATACCACAGCCGGCAAGAAGCAATCTGCGCTATTCGGATGGTGGTAGTCGTCACTAGCATGAGACCGAAGCGACATATTATAGCAATGGGTATGATGAGAGTAGTTGGTGTAAATCTTGAACGTTCATGAGAACGAGAACGACTGCGACCGGTGCTGCTGGTTCGGTCTGGTATCAGTGGTGTCTGCTCCGATGTAGAATTCAGCGCTGGTTCAAACCGCACCATCTCGGAAAGTTGGAGTAGTATGGGCGCTGAGAATGATGTCTTATCTGACAAACGCAGAGGCTATTTTATCTCTTTAAGTTTAACCGCGTGAGACTGCATGCTCATTTGAACCTTGCAGTTAAATTTAGAGCGTGAGATGGACAGGTTAGCCATGGGCCTAGGTTCGGTACAAGCCGCCTTCTTCTGCGCGCAAACATAGCCTCTTTTGGTAACTATTTCATATTCCGCTTTCACCTTGCTCTGAACCTATGATCTACAAATGAACCTTAATGAACGACTCTCAACCCACTTTACTCGTTTAACGGCCCCAATACAGACTCTAGACCGACTACAGCGGCGGCTGCAATGACAAGAATATTAATAGAGCCCATCAACTGCGAGCTTTTGATTTAAACTATTATTAATACAGAGCATCTGAGTTTCTACAGCACATGCCTCATTGAAGGATGACTTGACAAGGTGAGGGTCAAAGGAAAAACTCACGACCAGATGATCGCTTGTACAAGTAATTAGATGGCGAGGGAGATTGGAATTGATGTGATGCTGGCGGGGGTGGTGGTGATATAACCAAAGGATAAAATAAATCGCAGTCGGACAAATTTATACGCTTCTTGGGTTAAAAAATAATCGATAGAACATGGGATATAAGTGGCGGGGTGCAGGGGTGGATACGGAGAGTGAAAGTGCGAAACAGGATCATCCAGATTTCATCAGAGACCTGCCACATCTCGTCGTCAACATTTCGGGCTGCGGTTGTGGTTGCGATTGCGATTGCTACTTGGTCGAAGGAGTTGAATCCTTGGTTGATAACGGAAACTCTGCCGACCTCCCAAACCATGAATTAAGAAGTCACTCCGACCTTTCGATTTGTTCGCTGACCTCCCAGAAAACAGTCATCGAATCGGGTTTCTTCGCCGGGGTTATCGGAGTCGAGAACAGGCGGAACACGCAAGGCTAGTGTATAACATATGTCCAAACAGCATTGTTGTCAATGACACGGTAGTTGAGCTCTGGTTGAACCAGTGCGTATAGCTCTTCGCATGCGAGACTGACAAGACGGAGGTCGCTTGGCAGGGTCGGAACAAAAGAGAGCAGAGTTTGAGTTGAAGATTCGAGCTGATATGTGAAGATTAGAATATTAAAAGTCGATTGTTATTCAGAATCCTTGAAGCGGTTGTAACTCGAATATCGCGCACCGACACTTGAGCACTGTAGTAGCACTTGAGCATGACCCTAGGACCAATCTTTTTAGCACTGTGTGGTGGAGACTTTAGCAGAAAAAAAGGCGGTCGACCCTAGGTATAATCTCTGGGACCAGGATTTAAACAACGCTGTATTCATCATCATTTTGTGTCGTAGCTCATCTGGTGGTTGCTGTCATGTGGAAGCATGCGATGATGGAAGTCTTAAACTGCTGACTATAATAAGAAGTAGCGGTGTTCCGGTTACTACCATAAGTACCCCTCCATCCATCGTCTTAGCCTTTACCGCGTTCACAGAGCCTCACAATGTGGGCAACAGCGCCCCGCCATCTTCGGCTCCTTTCCAACCCTGTACATAAGTCTTGTGCACTGGCATCCTCCTCGTTTAGATTCACTAGAGCTTTCTCTGCTAGCAGATGTAAGCATCGTATTCAGTAGTACCCCTGTGCAATTCATGCATATCCCCGTCCTATCTATTTCCTTTTTTTTGTTATCATACGCCTCGCCTCCAAACCTGACCTCTAATTTACCTAGACGTCATGGCGCAAAAAATCGCAGTCCAGAACCCTGTAGTAGAATTAGATGGCGATGAGATGACCAGGATCATCTGGAAGAAGATTCGCGAGGAGGTGAGTTGCATAAAATCACCCTTGGACATCCTCTAATCCCTCCCGTGTAGCTCATCCTGCCGTATCTCGAACTCGATATCAAGTACTTTGACTTGGGATTGGAGTACAGAGATCAAGTATGAATACTACAAACCCTCTCTGGATCGCACAATACCTCTAACCGTTAACCGTTATTCCCCCCCACCCTAGACCAATGACCAAGTAACGGTCGATGCTGCCAATGCCATTATTAAGTACAGCGTTGGTATCAAATGCGCGACTATCACTCCAGACGAAGCCCGCGTCAAGGAGTTCAACTTGAAGCAGATGTGGAGAAGCCCCAACGGAACCGTACGTCCCTTCCACTAATTAGTATCTCATAACGCTGACTTTCGGGGTTCCGCCTGTCCCGCTTAGATTCGGAACATCTTAGGAGGAACGGTATTCCGCGAACCCATCATTCTTTCCAAAATTCCTAAACCCATTCCGGGCTGGATCAAGCCCATTATCATTGGACGACACGCCTTTGGTGATCAAGTGCGTTTGAGGCCCCTATTCTAATATTTTCACGTTAACCGACGTGAGTTTTAAAGTATCGTGCAACCGACTTTGTTGCTCCTGGCGCTGGTAAGCTACAAATGGTGTATACCCCCGCAGATGGTTCTGCAGCTACCGTGATGGACGTGTACGACTTCCAGGGGTCAGGTGTCGCTATGAGCATGTATAACACCGACGAAGTAAGCCATAAATCCCGTCGTATAAGAACCTAATTGATCATTGCTACGCAGTCCATTACTGGATTCGCCCATGCATCATTCAAGATGGCCCTGGCCAAGAAGATGCCGCTGGTAATATATTTCCTACCACAACATGAAGCTTACCTCGGACTGATGCATCGTCTTCTAGTTTATGTCGACTAAGAACACCATCCTCAAGAAATACGATGGTAGATTCAAGGACATCTTCCAGGAAATTTATGACACGTAAGCCTCTGCGATTTGCTAGTCGTTTGAACCAGGTTGAAGGTGTGACTTTTTTAGACAATACAAATCGGAATTTGAGGCTCTCGGAATCTATTACGAGCACCGTCTGATCGATGATATGGTCGCACAAGCTGTCAAGTCTTCCGGCGGGTTCGTCTGGGCCACCAAGAATTACGACGGAGACGTACAGAGCGATATCCTCGCCCAAGGTTTCGGAAGCCTCGGCATGATGACCAGCGAACTCCTCACTCCGGATGGTGGCATCATTGAAAGCGAAGCTGCACATGGTCTGTCTCTGTTTCTTTTTTTCGTCGCGCCATCGGAAGGAAATTAAATTGCTTCACAGGTACCGTTACCCGCCACTACCGTGAATGGCAAAAGGGGAACGAAACCTCCACAAACCCCGTTGCTTCTATCTTTGCCTGGACTCGTGGATTGCTTCATCGTGCTAAGCTAGATGGCAATGCCCCGCTACGCAGCTTCTGCTTGGACCTCGAAGCGGCCTGCATCGAGGTCATCGATGTGGACGGAGTGATGACTAAGGATTTGGCGCTAGCCATCCATGGGAAGAACATGAAGAGAGAACACTGGGCGATCACAGATGCCTACCTGGATGCTGTCAAGGTACGTTTTGGCCCCTCCCTTTTTTTTTTCTGGCTCTTGCTTTCGTATTTTGCTGTGGACGTTATCCTGATTGATTCTATTCTTTCCGTTACCCCCTTCATCACCTTCTTTTTTCTCCCCCTTTTCAACCGAACAGGCCAAGCTCCAGAAGAAACTCGCAGGACAAACGAAACTATGAAAGCCTTCACATGAACAAAGGGATTTTGAATCAATCAACTATGAGACTGTACTAACCCACACTGGATGCGTTTTGGGAATGGAGAGGAAGGATTTGTAAGTAAATAGTATCTTTGTAAACGTTGGAGGGTGAGAAGAGAAGAAGGAAGGGTGTATGTACTCCTCGTGAGAGACGAAGAAGACGTTTGCGCCATCCGATAGATCGGTTGCTTCTTCGATTTTGTTTATCCATTTCAGACACGCTTGGCCGGTATCGTATTTCTCTATCTCCACATATCTCTATGCTTGTAACCGAGAAAGCACATATACTTCTATCTGTATCCACGACTAGAACCTGTTCAACATGTTCCTTCCTGTTCTTCTCTGAGATCTGCTTCCGAGAACTTTTATAGACCTGCTGAATGTGATCTTGGTTAACTGTCTGAAGATACTAATGATCCGGCAGAGATGCACTCATGAACAACATGCGTTCGAGGAAGCGTAAAGGCTTCTTGTTTCTTTTTGGGATTCCAGCATTGTATGCTCCAACCATGGGTCCGCAGTCGTTGACCATAGATAGATCAATAGAATTGATGTATAACCGGCCAAAAATAAGAGCCAACTGCGAAATATCGCGGAGCACAGCATTTTCCGAGAAAACGTCGAGGAAGGTGGGATTGGAATGCGGCTGTCTAAAAAAAAATCTAAAAAAATGGAGCGAGGGTTTACTCCAATACCCATCTCATTCCCCCCCTCTCTTGTTTTCGACGCAAAGGTAACCATGTCGGAGTCGTCTGAAAGGTAGTTTTCTTCCGGGATGAACGCAAGTCGAATGTCATGACCAAGGAAACATGCTCCTGCAATTTGAATGCGCCCCGGATCCTCTGAGGATTCTGGCTCTAAGAAAATAATAGTACTTGAGAGGTTCTGGAAAGCTAATAGAAGTAAAAATCATCAGCCATCGCGGCGAAGAGATTGAAGGTTGATATTGAGTGTCTGAATGGTAGAGAAAGTGTCATGGGAGGTCGTATCAACATTGAGGGTCTACTTCCACGACCTCAATAGAAGTCCAACACCCAAAGCACCTCCTATGGTACTCAACAGGATGCCCCATATCACGACTGCGAATGGTTCCGCATTGCCATTCTCATTCGCATTCCCAACGAGAATAGGTCTGGCAAGTTCTGCCACAATGAGCGCAATCTCTCCACGGGCCACAAGGGCTAGTCCCAGGAGACCAGCAGCTCGTACAGTTGTTGGTTCTTTCGACTGCACGGGAGAGACTCGAGCCTGAACCCGAACCAACCCAAACCAGCCCCTTCCTCTCGCCACGTCTGGCCAGATTAATATCAAAACCCCCACAGCGGCTTTTGCGAGTATCATTAATATTGAGAAAATGATGCCACGCCATACCACCCGGCTTGAGCCATGGATAGAGAAAAGAGAGCGGATGGGAAGCGCGGTACCGATGGAGGAAAAGAAGATAGGGTAAAAGAAAGTGATGAGGATGGGAGACAGATAATAGCTAAAAGTGATTAACGTTGGGGATTCCGACGGAGTTACGGGTAGACTGGAGGAAGGTATGACTCCTGATGGCGATCTTTCCGAGTTAGATGTAGGAGACGTTTGACCGTCATTGGTATCAAATATGTGATTTAGGAATATACCGGCGAGATATGCACCGAAAAGTTCACTCGTTCCTGCATAATTCGTGCCTGCTACGAAGGCGAATAACGTAGAGATGATCAGAATCAACTGAATCTCTACGGTGCACATTTTGCGCCGCCACGACGACCGAAGTTTCAAAAATCCTCGATGGACGATATAAGTGGCCAATGGTATGATTAGGGAGAAAGCTAAGGAGACAAGTATGGGCCGAACAATGATCTTCCAGGAAATTTTGTTTGGACCGGATGTAGAACTGAGATTAGCGATGATGGCAGCAATCACTAACCCAACTACGTCGTCTAAAAGTGCTGCACTCATTAACACTGCGCCAACCCTCGTCTTGCGCCATTCTGGGCTGAGCAGTGCTAAAGTAGTACCCAAGGAAGTAGAACAAAGTGATGCCCCGGCGGCGAAAGCCTGCAATAAAGGATAACGGTATCCCACATGCAATAGCAGTAGTGAGAGTGCAATGGGAAGGGCAACACCTGTCAAGCCTGCTACTACGGCTAGCCACAGGTTGTTTACCAGAAGACCAACATCGGTAGTCAAGCCTCCTTCAAAGACTAGTAGCACAAGTCCGATATAACCTAGCAGAATGAATGTCTCTTGAACAGCGGTCGAAAGTAAATTGGCAACTTGTGGTCCAAATACAATACCAATTAAGAGAGGACCGAGGAGGCCTGCGTTAATGAGATGGGAGAAGAGAAAGTTGGCGACGTTTAGGAGGTAGATAAATGCGGAGATGGTGAGGATAACGGGAAGCGAAGGGACTTGGTAAAGAACTGATACAGGTCCCATTCTCGACAGATAAATACTACACAGTTAAGTATTGGTGGAAGAAAGGAGATCACATCACATGTGTGGTCACATCGTTTGATCTGAGGACCATGTTCGAGTCATGCATTTCCACACTTCAATCATCGACGAGTTAGCCTCGCCAAGGTGCCTGCTCACAGACGCGTTTATCTGTTTTGGATCGTCTGGATTGGCAGAAATGCTCATCCATTTGCGGCTCTACACAAGCGAAACTCTATGATAAACGAACATCTTAAAGCTTATTAGCCCATAATATTGGATGGCAAATTTCAGCCAAGATCTAGGCAATGCATTGCTCCTGCCCACTAACGTCAAGATTTTGGTTTTGGCTCTGGTGGGCAGTGGTCATCAACGCCAGACACATCCATCTATTCAGCCCTCCATCGGTAATAACCCCGCATCAATTTAGTTCTGCTGCCAATCTACCTGCCATCCTATTGTCGAGCTGTTCTAACCTTGAGCACTTGGAAGTACAATTTGTTGTTTCTTTTACAACCGAGGCCTGCGACACCGTTCTCGAAGCTCCACCACTCCCACGGCATCTCAACAGGCTCAATGAAAGACTTGCCTGACAAGAGGCGGGCTGATGGACTGCGCATCTCATATTTGTCTAGCCTTCAGTCATTGACCATCCATGGACGGCGTCGGAGCCACACAACTATCTTTGTAGGAGCCGACCCACTAATCATCTGGATTATTCAGGTATTGTTAAGTTATATGTTATCATACTTGCCATAACATCATTCTCATCACTCGTTAGTGGTCTATCCTCCGGTTTTAGACAGGTTACGCTTGCTCAAGATACGATGGTCCTATTTTCGGATTATTTAACTACTGGGGTTTATTGGATTTTTGAGCCATCGACTTCCAAATCAATCTGTGTTAGAGAATTCAGCATCATCCTAAACGGTGCTTGGTCTCATATATCTTGGCAGGGGGCTCGATCAGTTCCTAGTAGATCGATCCAATTGTCGAAAGCTGGTGAAACTCAAGATATGGAGATGTATGGTTGATTGACAATAGGTGGAAAAGTGACTTTGGGGAAAAGGAAATTCAAGCCCAAGCGTTGGTATCTAAAATCACAAAACCTTCTCGGCTTTCCTTGGCTGCCAGTGAGTATCTCGACTTGAAAATTTCAGTTGGTCTTACCACATGTGGATTCATCGATTAGTACCTTATATATATTCATACACGAAACGAAAGGTAAGTACAATTGTTCCTTTTTCAATGAAACAAGAAAGTTACTCGCTACCCTCCTGGGCTCCCATGAATTTGAGAATAGCAAGGAAATCTAGATACTCCCTCAAGCTTTGAATCTTCCCCTCTTTGAAAACAAACTTCAACACAACATCATTCTCATAAACCCTGCCATCTGGAACTTCCACCTTTGGAGATCCCTCAATGATGACTGTGTCGCCCTCTGTGGTGATATCTCTCATTGTAAACTTGGACGACTTTTTTTCTTTGAATACTTCTCTCATGTGCTTCTCTCTCTCGGCGTATGGGTAGGTGCCAGCGAAGGGAGACGTCTCTTTCAGGCCAGAAAGCCACCACGTCGCGTCCGGTGCACCTAGTGCGAAAAGCTCATCATAACGACTTTCGGTTAGGTATCCAATCCATTGGAGAGCAATGCGTCGGTTTTCTTCTGCTGACATTTGTGATGACGTGACTGGGGTGATCCTAAAGGACGAAGTATAGTGAATGCTGGGAGACGACAATAGATCCACGTACTATTGACAAGAGAAGGTACACCCCTAGGATGAGTTACAACTGAGCCACCGCCGTTTTAAATAACATGTCATAGGTGACGTCAGTTGACTGAGAAATGAATCATTCATTGGAAGTGTACGCGTAGTATATTAGAACGCGTAGTCAACGTACTACAGTCACTGCAACTTGTTGATCCTTGACAAGATTCTAGTCATCCATGACCCGGCGTACAAGTCTTCACCTAGACCTAAAAAGTATCCATGATACATGATGGCTGTCCAAGTTCAAACGTTTGCCGTATGGAAGAGTGTAGGGATTAAATGAAACTGCGGTTTTCCTGAGTCTGCAGTGCAACACGTCACCTAGTCATCGCCACTTTCATGCGTTTTCTTATCCCTTGCCCCTAGCTCATTTTTTCTCAAGCGGAATTGCAAGACGAAGTACATTGACAACTCTGGAAGGAGCAGGAGGATCGAAGGCACCGAACCAAGTGCTCGCAATTACTGGACTTTTCCTTGTTCACTGTGCTTACCCTGACCGGCATTCGATCGTGGAAATATTTTCAGCGATAGAAGATGAGGATGGGATTAGGACGACCCTCGTACGATCCTTGGATTCAACAATCTTGGGAACCTGATAATGCACCTACCACTGACTCTCGGTCCAGATTTCTTAGTAGGAGGGAGATTTTTCGCCCTTCCCTTTGTCGTCCTCGGATGGAATCGCAAGATAGTGGGCAGTCGGTCTGGACGTTACAATCTATAAAAAATTTCATTTTGCTGGAAGTGTCGTTATGTATATATATATATATATATTTTTCCTTGCAGCTTATTGATTATAAATTATAAATTACATATTTGATATTAATCATTTCTATTCTAAAAACAATTAATTCGCTGCAAGGAACTCATAAAGGTTAAAAAAACCTTTGAAGTGTCAAGCTTTCAAGCTTCAAGCTTCAGGGATCTTGGTAGGAGCCATAAAATGATTTTATTTTGTCCCATACCCATGATATAAAAAGCTGTCAAGGTTATGACATGAAAAAAAAAAAAAACCCTTTGTCCCATCAGCCAGGCTCTAGGGTCAAAAGCATAGGCTCCCACTCCACCAAGATTTTGATTAAAGATCAAACCCAAAAAGCCCATATGTTTTTCTTTTTCTTTTTCCATTTCTCTCGCCCATCAATCGGACAGTGGCGCAAATAACGATAAGCAAAGTATAAACTATATGATCTCATTGAATTTACACGCCCATATATATATATAATTGCCAAAAGCGTGCTATCAATTTCTATTGCTCTAAATATGTTTGAGAAAGAAAATGCGTAGTTCACAAAATCTGACATAAGTAATCGACGATAGCATGTTGCGAAAAGAGCAGTTGTAGGTAAATTTTATGCTAATATGTACACCAAAAACATATATCGAGACGCGAGCGAGGTGGTGGTGATGGGGGGCTATGTGACCATTGGATCCATTATAGATAAAAAGAAAGATAGATGAAGAGCATGTTTAAAGAGAAAGACACTGGTCACAAACAAAACATAATTCGATTCTGCAAATAAATAAATAAAAAGTGAAAATCGAGAGAAATAGGCATGCGAGGAACTGTACTGTGTCATGGAATCGACGTCAAAACACGGCCTCTATTTTTTTTTTTTGTATACTGTGTGGCTGAAGTTTCATGTTATATTCATGATATTACCCATCCTCGCTAGTATACTCAAAGTTTTCAGAATCCATTTTCTTCCGTTTGCGAGGAAGAGAGGCATACTCTACGCTAACACTCCTTCTCTCATTTCTTTTTCGTCGTCTCCGTTCGGTCTCTCGGATATTGAGACGAACACCCCATCGAGCAAGATGCTGTACAAATGAAATGAGCTTTGGAGCGGAAATCATGTAGAAACAGTTACCTTGGTTAGCTCTGTTGATGCTTGCAATCCCGGGAACTCCTTGGTGGAATAAACACGGAACATACCGCCATAGCATTCAGCAGTGATTGCCAGATCGTTCGTGTGGTTGTATGGTCTTGAAAAAATATCAAAGACTCGATACCGTAAGATGAACGTGCCTTCGATCTTTACGGCTAAATCCTGAAGGATAAATTGGTCAGCAAAAAAAGAACCGAAGAGAAGATTTTTAGGTGAGAAAAAACAAGAGAAAAAGACGAACCGCAAAGACAAAGACAATCGATTTGGTACCTTGGTAATCTACCAGAGCAGGCTGCACAAAAGTTGCTCCTACTAAAGCTTGAGTTTGCTTGGAGCTCTCTGTGACTGGGTAATTGCCAAATCGGTGCACTACATCCGAGGAGGAGTGTGAGGGAAGAATGTATCCGGAATAGTGGCTGGCGGATGTTTTGGATCCGGATGATCTCGACGTTGGGGGTATTTCAGTATCGGAAACAAATCTGTAGCTCGGTGGAGAATATTGAGGTTGATGGTGTCGATGATGTTGGGTAGGACTATGTGCACATGACGGGGAAGACGACGGAGACGCAGAGGAAATTGAAGATGGTTGCGCTGGCGGAGCTTTGTAAGAAATATCTGGGCTATGATGTCCAGGCGATGGGGGCTCTACTGCCACTGGAAATAAATCCACAGTACATAGCAAGCCGAGTACTTGAACATCACTATGTAACAAACAGACGGATAAATAAATTTAGCACTGGAGACAGATGAAACACGGGAGCACGGAGAGTAACGGACTCGTAGTTTAGTTCTCTCTCCGTCTCCCGATTTGAGCCAGGATGATGGACATGGAACATTCGGAGGAGGACAACTGGAGGCGGATCAAGGGGTCGGCGATCGACTCTTGCGTATCTGATTGGACATTACCATGAGGGAATGGAGAACAAAAAGAGCTAATCATACTGACTTTCTACCTAGATCAGCCTTTTGTATCTCCTGCAGTTCCATACGAATGGTTTGTCCGGCAAATTGGCCGGTAGAAAAATGAACAGCACGGCCGATGAGGTCGGTACCATGCGGTTGGTGGTGATGTATATTATGGTTGCTAGCAGACTGGTGAAATTCAGTCGGGGAAGCAGGAGGACTGCTAGAATTCTGGTGATAGCGGTAAGGCTGGAGCGAGAGCGCCTCAGGATCATCTTGCTGATGTTGAGTTGAATGATAGGCGTCGTTTGACAGTGAATGCTGAGAATACATGGTCTAAGGATATCGATATTTTCCTGACAGACAAGTGAGTGTAGTTGGAATGAAGTTTGGGAAACAACGCCGACCTTCAGGCATTGAGCAAAAGACGGAGAAAAGGAGAACCAGTTTTAATAACAATTCCCAGGTATCGGGCGCGTCAGAATGTCAGATCCATATCCGATATAGTAAGTCAAGCCACGAACCTGTTACCTGGCATCTCTATTCAAATGTTTTTTTATTATCTCGTGATCAATCCACATGTCTAAAGCATGGCTGGTAGTAGATGCCACAAGGAAGTTCCGCAGAAGAATCAATCACTCTTCTCGGCTTCCAGCGGCTGTATCCAAGTTAATCATTCGAATTCTGTGCTTAAGATAATCATTGATACCACGTTTTTTAATTAGATTCGACCCTCAATAACATTGTCTTTTGATCTCCATAAGTCTTAGGGTTGTGGTAAGAAAAAGTATAGTTGGCACTCAGTGGGAGATCCAAGATAAGCAGAATGAACCAGCTCGATGATGATCCGTGAAGAAGACACATGATCGAAAGTTTTCCTGGTGTGTTAACAAGGAACTCCCTTTGGAAGACGTTTCCGATTATTGTCTGCGTTCAGGCCTTCAAGATAGTTTAGGCAACTGCCGATACATGATAGCATTATTGGCTCATTGCATAGGCTCCTCCTTGTGGAGCTATACCTCGATACTGAGAAACGCTGAGGACATACGCAAAGGCCTTTAGATATGCGTCCATGATATGCGTCCATTGGAGTGAGTTGAAAACGTCACCATTCACGGCTAGACGGGATTCCTTCGGACCGATGGTCGCAGGACCCAAAGGACCAAAGCTGGGTGTGATAATTTTAGTAACAACTTGTGAGAGTCCAACGATCTTCCATTCCCCATAATACTAAGTAACACCTATAGTTCATCGTCTCGGATAGCTCGGTAGTTTTTATATAAATGATGAAACAACGACGCCGTCTCAGCAGACATGCGATAAAGAGCAAAAGGGAAATCGATCTGATAGGAAGTTGTAACGGGTAGAACCGCCTGACTACTCTGATGCTTCTAGGAGTCGTCGTTCGGCTTCTTGGAAGTTGATGACGTTCCAGATAGCCGTGAGGTACTAAAAAGGATGAGATGTTATTAGAACATCATGAAGAAGGGCAGAGCGAGGCGGAAATGACAAAAAGAACGTACATCAGGTTTCACGTTCTTGTACTATTTATAAAAAAAAAAAGGTCAGCGAAGTACCTATGAGGTCAGTAATGATGTCAGCTTGCCTGAAGGTAAAAGGCCTGGAAACAAAGAAGGTTGAGGCGATGACGACAATAAGCTATAGATAAACAAAGCGTACATGCTCCCAGATATCAACGCCGATGATAGGCACGTGAACTATAACAACATAAGCCGCCACAACTGCAACAACAAGGTGAAAAATGAGACGTACACAATAGTGGATCTTGATTAGCAGTAGTCACAACCTCGAGTTTCCTGGAAAATTTGTCATACCCCTAACCCAAATACTCAATTTCTGGATTCATAAACCAAAAAAACAACCGGTTAGACATACAAGCCATCCCCATCCACTTCCCTGGATCCCAGCAGTCGTAGTATTAAAAATCTTTTTAAATTCATCAACGGAGCCGAAATCCCGAATGAGGGCTTTTTCAAGAGGTCCGGAAGTAAGCTGACCACCACCAGCCTTGGCAGGTGCCAAATTGGTCCAAAACAACGAGTGATTGATATGTCCTACAGCAAGAAAGTTCATTAGGTTTCGTAGGTGGGGCATGATATTAGAAAAAAGTTCCAGACCTCCACCGTTGAACTTCAAAGCAGACTGCAAAAAAATCTTCGTCGCAGTCGAATCTGCCTTCTCATATGCCTCTTCAGCTGCATTGAGACCATTGACATAGGTTTGATGGTGCTTGGTGTGATGAAGTTTCATAATTTCCTGAGATATATAAGGTTCGAGAGCCTAGAAGGGTGTATGAGTTGGTTTCGAAACGGCCTCTCCGACGGAACTGACATCGTAAGCATAAGGAAGAGATGGGAGAGTATGCTTGAAAGCACGACTCGATGGCGCTACAAAAGTGCGCATGAGTGTGGGTCTGAGAACGTTTTTAGCAACGGAGAGCATGGTTGGACACAAGCGTTTGTGTTAAAACGCGAATACTTCCGCTTAGTTCATGCGTCATAGCATCGTTAGTCAGCAGTCTCCGCCACGTGACTCAATGCACGTCGGAATATTAATAAACTTTGCCTTCTCAGCTCGCCAGGGGGTTCTGCCCCCCAGAACCCCTGGCTGCATCACAACATTTAGCATTGGCTGCACTAAATCCTAATATCCAATCACATCTCATTTATATCACTTGTTCAAATCACGATTTATAAGTCATATCATTAATGACAAGGGGGTGGCAGGATGGGAATCCTGAACCAGACGTAGGTAGACTGTCCACAGGCAGGGCCAGGGTTCAAGCCAAGGATTGGAAGGACTGGCCCCAACAGAAGGGTCAAGGGCCAGCTTGAGTAGGGCTGCGTGCCGTGCCATTACAGTAGATGGCCATGAGCTGACAGGCAGATGACGGGTATGGAACTGCTGTACCCGTACCCGTCATGGGGCTATGAGATGGCCTACAGTACGGGTATAACAAAGACGGCCTACAGTGTCTGTAAAACGGCTGTCAAAACACTGCAAACTTGGTAGTATTGATAATTGTGCTAAACTATGTATTCTGTTTTTTGAGAGCAATACATGCAAGGCAAAGGCAATGTTTCACGAGCATAAGGACCCAAATTGTACTGGGCTGGAGGCTGGCATGACGAAGAGAGATGGTATCCCACCCCCCTGAAAATATCCTCTCAAGGGCCACTGCTGAACCTAATAAACTTGATCAGGGAAAGAGGAATGAGAATTAGATGTTTGATGTATACCTGGAATTGAAAATATGTCACAGACAAGGCAGTAGAGATTTAGGAACTGTGCATGGTGACCAAGCCACCATTGAAGTGGGTCACATGAATCAAAATCTTCACAAGGAAGCTTGTAGTATTCTTCAAGCTCATCAACCTCCAAGTGGTCCTTCTTCTGATACCTTGCGGTGAAGTTGACCTTCTTTGGTGAGCCAACATCAGGTCCAACGGAGGATGTACTCCCTGTTGTGGACAGACTGGTGCCATGTTTAGCCTCGACATAGTTCTGTTTAAAGAATTGATTGAGACATGAGCGAGAATCCTCAAGGTGAGTTAACAAATCCTCATCATCTTTGTAGTCTTCTTTACCCATTCATAAGAGATTCGAGGATCAAGCACTGAAATCATCGAAACGAGCGAAGAAGAAGCATTGAAATCTTTGAAAAGCTTACATGCCGCCCAAGTGTAAAATGGTTGGTCAAATCAGTAATAATATTCGCTAAGCTTTAAATGAGCATCAAGCAAACCTTTCTTTAATTGAGGTGGAGCTGTATCCGGTAGTTTGCAAAGAATTTCTTGAACATGTTGTTGTAATCCACAAAAAATAGCAAGGGTGGTGGAAAGCATGCGTTTCTTCGTGGTTGACATGTCAGTGGTTGCAGAACAAAATGCCTTCAACCAACTCACAACTTGTGAGATAGCATCCCACTTGTCAGAGCTGATTTTGAGGCTGCGGAGGTTGCGGTTGTGGCTCACAAAATCATCAAGCTTGTTGCTGTTACGACTTCGACCGATTCAGGCTTTACAGCCATGATCGGATACAGTCAGTATCTGATAATGCCCAAGCATCTGTCCAAGGAGCTAGCTGAGCCCATGAATATCAACTGGAAGACGTCCAGTCAAGTATCCACAGGTTTGAGAATGGATAAATGCCAATCAAGCAATATCGTTATTAACAATGTTAAAGACAAGCTAAAGAGTTGTTAAGCTCAGAGTTCGGACGGAGATGTCGGGTCCGAAGTCATGCGAGGCGTTGGCTTCAACTTGTAGGTTGCGACGCTCTCTTGCTGGATGCCTCGAATTTCGGAAGTCTGGAGTCAAGCTGAGAAGAAGCTTAAGAAGATGAGAGCGAGTTAAGGAGAAGTAGGTTGCTAAGTTGATATTCGAACTAGTGAAATACATACAACAAACTGGAGTATTTATATAGAGACAAGACATAAACATATAAGGAGTTATCGTGAAGAGCATATGGTAGTAGAATGAACATATAACAAGGAGACTCGTATTCCGGAGGGTGCCGAAGGATGCCAATGTAAATCCTCACAGGTCCTTGTGGTGACCGCGACTCATGACCTCGAGACTGGTGCGTGCACGATGTGATTGGCCTGGAACATGGAACGTGTGTGGAGCATGGTGGGGCTGTGGTTGTGCTGCAGTAGAAAGCACATGGTGTTGGTTGGTAATGACAATGATAAGAATGCAGGTTGTTCTGGTGGTAGCGGAGTGGAGGGAGTATTCCGACGGAGCTCCGATATAAGTCCGACGAAGGTGGCCAGTGGTAATGGTGGCACTGAACAATTGTGAGGCGGCCATCATCAGAGACTCCATCGGAGCCGTCCTTTGATTGTTCTTTGGAAATAATGTGACCGAGCACGGACCATGACAAGAGTACAGGTAATTTAGCTACGGTTATATACTAATGTCCATGTGTTGTCCTCAAGGTAAACATGTGTAAAACATATGTCCAAAGCATGTCAAACGTAAGGTAAAAGCATGTTGTGCAGCAACATGTGTAGAATGCATGTCGATCGTCAATGAAAGACATAAGTCAAAGGCATGTCAAATGCATGTAAGTAATAATGTAAAGTTCATATAAAGAAACATATCTTGGATCATCATCAGATGATAAGATCAAGAGATCAAGATAAGATCGTAGATCAAGAGATAAGATCGCAAAGATAAGATCAAGTAAAGTTCAAATGTTCAAAGTAAAAGTAAAAGTAAAAAGAGTGTCATAACAGTTGCGGTAATCGAGAGCATGACCTTGCCAAAATATAGCACTGTCAATAGTGCCTATCAACCTGATACAGGAATTCTAACTCACGAAGCATTTGGTGAGTGGAAGACCATTGAGTTTTAACATCTAAAATAAGCATCAGGACAGCCCATAGATATTCACCATCACTGCTCTTTATCGCATCCGAAAGCAGAGTCACCCATGTCTGCTTGCACTGGGGGCTAGCACAAATTTTGTGGACAATTTTGTGGAGCTACAACAAGTGAGAAGGGGTTGTTGACTTGTAATATCATTGCCCCTTACCTTATCGGCACCAGAAAGAATACTTCCAGTGGTATCTTCGATGAGAGAGGGCAATTCTTGCTCATCGGCATCATCTTGCCCTGTAGCATCATCATCGTGTTCTTGTCCCAGAGGGGCAGTGGCGGAATCTTGGTAATTCCCACTGCGAGAGGTGGCCTTCTTGCTTTCAGCTGCAGATATTGCACCAATTGCTTCCAGGAGCTTTGAAACAAGAATCTGTGAGTAATTTATTCTAGTAACCGGAACACAGAGTAATTATCTTGATAGCTGCAAGGTGTACCATATGTGGCATACATTGTAGATGAGCCCAAAGAGGGTTAAACACTATTCCCTTTGCTCGTGCTCACAAAGTGATGCCATCCATGAGTGTATCATTATTTGATGCATTATCCAGCATAAGCATGAATATCTGTTGAGTTTTAGTTCATCAGCGTAAGGTATATGATTAATTTCCACAATTAAAATGAAACAGAGAACATACACGGTCAGATATCCCGTATTTTGTCAACATTTCCCAGACCGCTTCAGCCATGTTTTCACCTGAATGTTCACCCATCAGTTCACGGAAGTCAATAAGGAGCTCCTCTATTTTTTCGTCAATAAAATGTTAACAGTAAGTAGGTGGTATCATACCGAGATCGCCGCTCTTCGTAATATAGTCACTGTGAGACCAGAAGGGTGGTAAAAAACAACCCCAAAGGTTGTAATGTGATAATTCTGATGGAAAAGGTTGTTTTTTTGGAACTGTGGTATTTACCACTTTTTGAATTGTAAAAAAATTCCACCAATTAGTGGAGACTTTTATGGTAAAATATGTAACAAAAAATTTTGATGAACATTCTAACTTAAAACATCATAAATTTTCGAAGGAATTTACAACTCTCAAATTCTCAATGTCACCACTTTTAAGTAGGGAGAAATTCCACCAATTAAAATATATATTTATGGAAAAAATTACAACCTAAATTGGTGTTTTTTTTTTTTGGAATTTTATTGCACTCATATGCTGGCCATCGTACTTGTCATCATTAATACATAAAATAAAAGATTTAAGAATTAAAAACCCCCTATTGAGGGGGTTGGCCATCATGAAATAACTATAAAGAAAAGAAAAAAAAATACTTACACCCTGTTTGTGCTCTCTCCTTCATTGTTTATGATCTAAAATATAATAATAGTAAAAAAAATATATTTAAAATCCCCCCCTCGAAAGGGAGGCTGTTGTTTTCGATATCATAGCCTATGAAAACAAAAAAAAAACCCTCCCAGGGGGCAGCCTCGTCGGGGTGGTGGCTGCATTGTTGCACCTGATAGCCTATGAACATGAAAACACCCCTTGGTGAGGGGGGGCCAGCCGGCATCATTGTCATTGTCATGTCCACCCTGCCTTCATTGTATGGTAGGGCTGGTGGTGGGGTGGCCTGGTGACATCGTTGTTGTCTGGTGGTGGCATGGCAGTGTGGTGGTGGTGGGCAATGTGGCAAAATTCTTGTCACCAAAAACAGGTGGTGAGGGGGGCTAAAATGTGCTGTCATGTCAAAAAAGGTGGTGGGGCTCGAAAACGTGTGGTGGGGTTTGAAAACACATGGTGAGCAGTAAAAAAGGGTGGTGGGGTCGAAAACAGGTGCACTGCTGGCACTGGGTGGTGTTTCCCCCAGAAAAACCCATTTCTAGACATGTTTTGTGATTTATAAAGGGTTTTTCCCATGGAAACACAAAGGGTGTTTCTGAAAGGAAAATTTGAGAAACACCTTATGTGTTTCTTTCATGTTTCCCATAGATAGATTTTTTGTTTTTCTCAAGATTTCTCTATGGAAAACATGCTTTCTTTGTTTCAAACAAAGAAAGAAACACTTATCATGTTTCAAAAAGATAAATTTTGAGAAAAACAAAAATTTATCGATGGGAAACCTGAAAGAAACACATAATGTGTTTCTCGGATTTTTCTTTCAGAAACACTTTTTGTGTTTCTGTGGGAAAAACCCTTTGGAAATCACGAAACATATCTCTTAATGGGTTTTTCCAGGGGAAACACCACCTGGCGCCAGCAGTGGTGGTGGGGGGTCAAAAGTGAGTGGTGGGGCTCAAAAACGCGTGGTGAGCAGCAAAAATGGGCAGTGGGGTTGAAAAAAGGTGGTGGGGGTCAAAAACACGTGGTGGGGCTCGAAAACGCGTGGTAAGGGGTAAAAATGAGTGGTGGGGCTCAAAAATGGATGGTAGGGTGTAGGTAGGGGGTAAAAGTGGGCAGTGGGGTTGAAAACAGGTGGTGGGGGTCAAAAGCGAGTGGCGGGGCTTGAAAACGCATGGTGGGGCTCAAAAGCAGGTGGTGGGGCTCGAAAATGGGTGGTAGAAGATAAAAATGGGTGGTAGGGGGTAAAAATGGGCAGTGGGGTCAAAAACAGGTCGCGGGTGCCAAAAACGGGCAGTGGGGTTGTGGGTGATGTGGTGATATTGCCCTGTGGTGGTGGTGTGAGTGGCATGTCATATGGTGGTGACGTGGTGGTGAAAACAACGACGACATTGTTGTCATCATTTTTGTACACTGTTGGATAAAAACATACCTGGGCTCGAGATGCGTCACATCTTGAGCCCCTGCTTGCTGCTACTGGAAATAGCAAAGACCACAAATGACTCATTGGTGGTGGTGGTTGTTGGAAATGGCAAGAAAAACCACCAACAAGTCATCGTGACTCATTGGTGTTGGTGGCTGGTGCGGTTGTCATTGGAAATGGCAAGAAAAGCCATCAACAAGTTGTCGTGACTCATTGGTGGTGGTGGTTGGTGTCATTGTTGTTGGAAATGGAATATAAACCACCAACAAGTCACAAAGACTCGTTGGTGATGATGGTTGGTGTGGCCATTCATCGTCATTGTCGTGGATTACGTCCCGTGCATGTAGCCTAATTGTAGATAACGTTAGTAAAGCAAAAAAAAAGAAAAGTATATAAAAAAACATACCTGGGACTTGAGACACATAGGTGTCTCAAGCCCTGTCCCTCGTTGTTGTTGTTGTGGAGGTTGGGTGCTATGTGTTAGGGGACGCTCCACGTCCTCCGATGTTTCCTCCGATATTTCTCCGTCACCTCTGTATATTCCTCCTCATCGTCGCCAGCCTAAGACGGAGTGCACTCGCGGCTCCGATACCGGAGTCCGATGATCACGTGATGTAACATTCCTATCACTGTTTCACCATTCTCCATATTTTTCATCATTTCATTATTTTTCATCATTTTATTATTTCGACTCCGATTTTTGGTATATAGACATGCATCCCACCTTAGCAGGGTTTTATCCTTTTCTTTTAGGATCCCCTGCTAGGTGCGCTTTCCTGTCATATTTTACATTTATATATATGTTTAGGATCCCCTGCTAGATCTCGACTAAGTCGTCCGCAGTTGCCCTAACATCGTGAATCTTTAATATATCAACAGTATTTACAACTCCAGACAACCTTAATTGGTGTTTTATCCACTGTTTGCCATTGCAATTGTTTATATTTAAGGTTGAAAATTACATAACAAACTAATGTAATTAACGGCATTAGTTCCACCACAAATGAGTGGAAAATCACCGAAAAACTGTGGAAAATTACACTTTTTTTGGATGGAATCAGGGTTGTTTTTTCCCACCCTCCTGGTCTCACAGTGAGTGAGCAAAAATCGCAAGGAATGCATAATTGTTACTCGATGTCCAAGCGTCTAATGACAGGCTGATTTTGCCTTCAACATCATTCTGGAATAAGCATGTCAACCTAAAATCCAACAATTATAAGCAAGTATGCATACTGCAAACATATCCTTGGTTTCCTGAACAGAAATTTCTCCCATCTTCATTACCCGCTGCTTCCCAGTCATGATGGGGAATCTTCAAGTTGGATGCTGGATGGTGAGCATACATCAGTAACTCACGGAACTCAGGCCTATCCAGTTCCTCAAAGGGTTGGTCGCATGAAACAAGCCACTCTGCAAGGAGCTGTTCAAAGTGGTCTTGATTCCAAGGTCCCTAAGATAAGCATCAAGATTAATTATCTATTGTTATTATAACCCAGAAAAACATACTGCGGTGGCCTCTGCCTGCTTTGGTAGTGGATAGTGGGTTAGCTGAAGTGGATTCGAGCTTTTTGAGGTAGGAAGCCGTCTGCACAGAATCAAGAAGTTTGTGCCCAGTAGCAACATCCATTTCCTCTTGAGTCACTATCTCCCCCGCTGGACACGCCTTCAGGATGGTATAGAGGTGAAACATGTACGGCGAGCTCGCTTTGAGGTTATTTACCAATCCTGCATGATTATTTTGCATGAAAGGGTGATTCCATAGTCATAAAATAGCTAGCACACCTGTCAAGTTATACTTCATGCTCTTCCGAACAGAGCAGACCTTTTGTGCACCATGGTAGCACCAGTAATGACTATCCCCATCAGCCCCCACCTTCCCATCCTTATCGTGCTCAACCTTCTCATAGAAAAGATAGATGGGGTTCTTGGTACTGCTCTGGCATAAACAAAGTATTTAAGTTATTCAAAGTAGTGTTGCATTATCCTGAGTAAACTTACCTTGGACTTCTTGGATTTGTCTGCCAGAAGTGTAGGCCCCTTGTCATAGATGCTCTCAATGATACCGCTGTGTAAAGGAGTTGGCAAACATTGAGCAATGTGGGCAGGGCTGTCCATGTCCTTGACCTCTTCAATCATTGTTTTCTTCTTCCGCTTTCCCAAACCTCATCCAGTTGTAGGGAGAGTTTTTGATGGGAGAAAATCAGCTATCTAAAAAAGGGAGGTGAGGTTTACTGGATATTTATAGAGGAATAATACCTCAGCATTTGTAGGAATGTGTTTGACCTCCAAGTCTGAGATATCTGTTGAGATTTCAGAGTCAGAGCTGTTGACAAAGTCAGTATCTTCTGCGTCATTGTCATCTCCTGTGTGCTTGGTTTTGCTCTTCTTTTTTGCAGGGCCTCGATGCTTTCACTTTTTTGGTTGAGCTGCTTGTATCTCACTATTGGAGGCATAGTTTTCAGTGGCCAGGACCTCTACCATCCTGGCTTTTTGTCCTGCCCTACACTGACTGTGTCCGAGTTCTAAAAAGATTAGCAAATAGAGCACCAGTCACAAGATATTGTGCAACAAACCTTTAGAAATATTTCTGGCCCCTTTGGAGATAGGTACTGTGTCAGTTTCAGATTTGAAAAAGTCCAGCTCGGAAGCAGGCTTAAGTTTTCCATCTGCACCAAGAGCGGGATCCATTCTATAAGCCAAAGAATCAACAAATATAAAATATGTGGGTGGAAAACTGGGAGGGTAACCGAGGGTTTAAGGGAATTTTTTTCTTTTGATGTTGCTGTGCTTATATGAGACTCAACGCATGTGTTTTTTCAGTACCCAAGACAAATTGGAAATAGGGAATAAATTCAAGCTTTGTTTGTAACATTCTTGTATTAGTCCAGTTGAAATACATAAACTGGGAGATACCGTCCCTCCCTGGCTTGCAGAAAGTTAATATAGTAATGACATTGCAAAATGAGAGTAGAACGTACCCACTGCACTAAGTATTGGGAGTCTTGTATGACTGCATGGTCCCAGAGTGTGGCGCACGATTTAGAGAGACCAAGGGATCGCCACAGGGTGCCAAGGGCTATGGATGACTTGGTGTGATGTACTGGAAATTGAGGTGTCATGTGTACTTAGAGTTTGATCTTTGCAATCAACAACTATACAGTACCTACACATCCATCAATGGCATTAAACCTACGGCATCTCACGGCTGTAGGCCATCCCATAAGCGGCTCAAAAACTATTGCTGTGAGACCTCTATGGGATGGTAATAGTAGCTGTAAATCTGGACCTGTGACCCGTTGATATGAATTGTTTTTAAGCTTGGTGGTGCTAGGAGTTGTCTACAACAAATCCAACAACCAACAACCAAAAACACAATTGTATTGTGCAAGTCAGGGCTTCCTTGAAAGTATAGCCACCTCTCTGAATCTCCTCCAATACTAGTTTAAAGTCCAATTGCTTAGACTATCTTTCCAATGAACAAGTTTATAGTCCAATTGCTTAGACTATATAAAATATAGTTTTTGTTTAAAGTCCAAATGACTATGAGTCCAACAATTATAGTACAAGGATTTCTCCTTAGACTCTGACAAAGGATTTAATATTCCTGCTCCCAAAGACAAGTCCCTATAGGATTTAATATTCTTTGGTTTTGATAGAACAAAGACAAGTCCCTTTAGGATTTAATATTCTTTGAACTAAAAGAAGTAGGACAAGTCCACTTGTAATTCCAATCTAACTTGTGCCAATTCAGAGCGCTGAAACTTGGGAAAGAAAGGAAGAGTGCAAATTCACTAATTTTACATGGTGCTTTCAGCTACCTTTATACATAAATGAGAGACAGAATTAGGTAAGAGTCTGATAATAAAAGTGATGTAACTATGATATCATAATGATGTTATGTCTGGTTTTTGGATGACTGATGTTGCCTTTTTAAGGGTAAATGATGTCGTGCCTTGAATTTGTCATGTTTTGTGATGTCATGCCATGTCTCATGATGAAACATGATGTCATGTCTGACAAATATTTTGTTTCAGTATTGGTAAGTTGTGTTTCAACTTCCACTCCTGACTCCTATCTTTTATCTTCCCCTTCTTCTCATTCTCAGACTACCCCTTTAGCCTGTCTCCTATTTTCAATATTTGTTTCACTTTCGTCTGAAACCCCCTATTGATTTTTATATGATATTTTCCCAAGGATTTTATGACAATTTTCCTCCATATATTTGACTTGATAGTTACTTTAGATTGCAAGTAGTTCATATGACCATCATGGATTTTTATATGGTTATAGCCTGAACTTTATAAGTTGGTAACAGTATGATAAATAGATCAATTCAGATCGTAGTTATCTGCTGCTTCCTATTAAACATTGCAATGGCCAGTTTAATCAACAAGTGTAGTCAACACCTTTGACCGTTACAGCATCAACTTGTAGATTAATTCAAGGTTTGTTTATTGATCATATTGATTCAATGTTTGAGTATAATAGTCTGAAAAATTGAATAATCCATGGGTATTCAATTTCCAGTCCTATCACCGTAAGTACGGCTATGCTGCACAGCCCTAAGCTTGAGCTAGCCCTCAGGGTCAGACAGGGTCAGACCTGGCCTGACCCTGCCTAAAGTGATTCCCAAGGAGAAACAATTGGACTTCATATAGAAATATAGAAATTTATTTACTGTACAGTACAACAAGCAAAAGCGGCATTGCAAAAAAAGAAATGTAACACAAACAAATCACAAAATTCAGGCTCAGCTACCTCACAGTCAGATAACTCAAACCAAATTCACCCTCCTTCCAATGGCTTGTGGAGAGCATGACCAACCTGATCCCTCTTTCATTGTTGAGGGCACCGAAGACCATACCCGTCGAAACACATCCAGGGTGATGACTACCCTATCACACCATTAGAAGAATTATGTGTGCATTCAAAAGGTACGTACTCACCATGTGCCATATGACATGTACTTTTGGAAGCATTTCTATAGATTTCATAACAACCTGGGGTGGCAATCCCAGTAGCTTGGGTGAAAACATATTAGAAGTGGTTGCAAGCTCAAACCGGCATGGAAATTACCTTGAGGATACATCTGAACCTGATGGAGATGTGTGTCGAGAAGACTGTACACTCAAGGATGCAAGTGAGATGGAATGGCCCACTTTGCCAACAGCATACAACCGTTCAGTCTGTTCCTTTCTCAGCCAGCATGGGAGTGAATTGGAATTTCCCAGTTCACCATCCGAACTGTTAGGGCAACCGCGGCTGCAACTTAGCCGAGGTCTAGCAGGGGATCCTAAACATATATAAACATATAAAATACGACAGGAAAGCGCACCTAGCAGGGGATCCTAAAAGAAAAGGATAAAGCCCTGCTAAGGTGGAGCACGTGTCTATATACCAGAAATCAGAGTTGAAATAATGGAATGATGAAAAAAAATGAAGAATGGTGAAAAAGTGATAGGAATGCAAAAGTAGCTATGTCATGTGTCTATCAGACTCTGCTATTGGAGCCACAAGTGCACTCCATCTTGGGCTAGCAATGATGAGGAGGTGTTAAGCTCAGAATTCAGATGGAGATGTCGGGTCCAAAGTCGTGCGAGGTGTTGGCTTCAACTTGTAGGTTGCGCCGCTCTCTTGATGGATGCCTCGAATTTCGGAGGTCCGGACGGAGTAGGAGAGTCTGGAGTCAAGCCGAGAAGAAGCTTAAGAAAGGCAAGAGCAAGTTAAAGAGAAGTAGGTTGCTAAGTTGATATTCAAACTAGCGAAATATATACAACAAACTGGAGTCCGATACCACCAACAAAACCTGCATTCTTATCATTGTCATTACCAACCAGCACCATGTGCTTTCTATCGCAGCACAACCAGAGCCCCACCATGCTCCACACATGTTCTATGTTCCAGGCCAATCACATCGCGCACGCACCAGTTCTTGAGGTCATGAGTCGCAGTCACCACAAGGACTTGCAAGGATTTACGTCGGCATCCTTCAGCACCATCCGGAATATGAGTCTCCTCATTATATGTTCATTCTACTACCATATGCTCTTCACAATAACTCCTTATATGTTTATGTTTTGCTTCTGTATAAATAGTAGGGGAAGTATTCCGACGGAGCTCCAATATAAGTCTGACGAAGGTGGCCGGTGGTAATGGTGGCACTGAACAATGGCGAGTCGGCCATCATCAGAGACTCCGTCGGAGCCGTCCTTTGATTGTTCTTCAGAAAGAATGTGACCGAGCACGGACCATGACAGGAGGGATGTACAGAGGTGATGGAGAATTATCGGAGGAAACATCGGAAAAAGTGGAGCATCCCCTAACATCCACCCCCCCTTCAAGGCAGTGACATCCCGACACTGAACGGAAAGGGATGAAACAGTGAAATGACTACTCTGGATCAACTGAGAAAATATGTGATATGTGATCTAAATAACCAACACACACACACAACCCAATCAACACTTAGTAAAGTTTGTAAAAATGCGAAGTAAGGGTTTCCTGGAAAGTATAACCGTTCCAAAATTGTGAAAATCCACTCAATATGCAACACACAATCAACACAATGATTCAGATCAGTTTTTAAAAGTGTGATCAAACTTT
>Ga0193743_1000123_pt1 | contig 59149 bp, 48 predicted proteins | sample L2c2metaG_FD_143038 | JGI IMG/M metagenome (GOLD analysis project Ga0193743, IMG submission 143038) | Soil microbial communities from a riparian zone of the East river system, Colorado, United States - L2c2 | ecosystem: Environmental > Terrestrial > Soil > Riparian zone | place: USA: East River... | reverse complement strand
TGCGGGGGTGTCCTTAACGCCGAAGTTGTCCGGATTCCATGGACAGGTGTCGCTCGTATCCGCTACATCGACCGCGCGAAAGGCGCTGTCTGCCACAGGCAGGTTCTGTTCTACCGCCTTCTTCGGAATGCCGCGAATGATGTGGATGCCAAACTTCAGCCCCTGTGCGTGGACATAGTCGCTCACCGGTTTGAAGCCCGCCACTCCCGTTGCACTTGCGAAGCGGTTCAGCGCAGGTTCGTAACGCCCGTGAGCATCCATGCGATAGTCAAAGGCGTCCGTCTTCGCTTTTTGGGGATTCGTCAGATACCATCCCTCATCGACGACGGCATATCGGTAGCCGGCGGGCTTCAGCCTCTTGGCCAGCACGTCGACATTGGCGCGAAACTGACTCTCATCGATCGTCAGCCCATAGGAGTCCCAGCTGTTCCAACCCATAGGCGGAGTGGAAGCCAGGACGGCCTGGGCATTGCCCAAAGCCGGAAGCAGGAAGATCAGCATGACCGTCGCACGGAACACACGTCCAAACTGCTTCAGCATCGGTAAGAAGCCTCCACGCACTTTACCTCTTTACATCCTCGAGGCCACAAACAAGCCACCCGAGATCGCCAGTAGGTCTTCGACGACGGCGATAACAAAGTCCGGCACCCGCATCTGGGTCACCAGGCCATGACGGATGTGGTATCCAGCAAAGGCTCCTGCGACTCCTCCCGCGGCACCCAGCACGGTGCCTGCGATGAGGTTCTTCCCTCCGCTTGCGGCCAGAGCCGCGCCGCATAGTGCGCCCATAAGCAAACGCGCAGACAGCCCGACGGCAGAGGTTCGCGCAGGAGTCTTCGGAAGCTTATCCGCAATTAACTCGCCGATCGCAAACAGTGTAAAGACCGACAGCGTAATCATCGAATTCATAAACGCCAGCGGAGTTCCGTACAGATGAATCCAGCCCAGGTAGGCCGCGGCGCAGACAATCGCAGGAGCCATCATGGAGCGCAGACCGGCTACGCAACCGATCAGAAAGCAGAGCAGGAGCACTGAGAAAACCATCTGCCTCACATCCTTTCCGCAAACAGACTAGGAGGCATTCTCGCGCAAAGTTCGTGACTACGCAAAAGTTATTGGTCAGATAGTAAAAAACAGGCCAATCTTCATGATTGGCTGCTTCATGAAGAAAGCTCGCGCTGCATCAGGGTGATGTCCTGGGGCCGGTCGAACTTCCATCCCGTCTCCCGCAGCACCCCAACCAGCGAGAAGCCGAGAGCGCGATGCAGGGCAATCGATGAAGGGTTGTCGCCGCCGATGACCGCAATCATCTGCTTGTACTCCGCCCGGCGACAGGCCTCCATCACCGCCTGTAACAGGCGTCTGCCGAATCCTCGTCCCGCGCAGTCCGCGCGAAGGTAAATGGTGTCTTCCACGGTGAAGCGGTATCCGGGACGAGGACGGAAGGGGGTGGCGTAGCCATATCCAACGACCTCGCCCGCCTCTTCGGCAACCAGGAAGGGAAGGCCGCGCTGGCGTACGTCCGCCACGCGGCGGCGCATCTCCGCTTCGTCAGGAGGCTCAAGCTCCATGGTGGCGGCGCTGGACAAGACATAGGAACGGTAGATGGCAGCGATTGCTGTTGCGTCTTCAAAGACAGCCTCACGCAATACGAGGGACATGCTGCCAATTTACATTCGCCTGCCGGGCAATCGTCTCGCCGGCTTTGAAAATGCTAGGCTGGAGACCGATGCACGTCCCGCCTCACCCTCTTTCCATGGGCCGCAGACAGCGCCTCTTCGCCGCATGGGCGGCCTCTGTGTTCGCTTTGTTGCTGGCTTCGTGCGCAAGTCCCGGACCTCCAAGGCCGCCTTCGCTCCACCTGCCCGAGGTGGTCACGGACCTGACGGCAGAGCGCGTCGGAGGCGAAGTCCATCTGCATTGGACCTCGCCTGCTCACACGACGGATGGCTTCAACGTGCCCTCGCCGATGACGGCCGAGATCTGCCGCGACCCTCATCCGAAGACGGAGTCGGCGAAGGCAGCGCCAAAAGGGAGCCGCGCACCGGCGGCCCAGAATGCGCCCGGCTGTGAGGTCGTTACTCACCTTGTTGTGAAGCCTGGTGTGACCGAAGCCAAAGAGCCCCTTCCCCCAGGATTGGCCGCAGATCCTGTGGCTCTGTTGGGATATCGTATCCGCATTCTGAACCCGCAGGGACGCTCGGCGGGGATCTCTCGCGCGGCGCTAGTCCCTGCAGGTGAAGCGCCTCCACCAGTCGAAGGATTGCGGGCCGCGGCGACGCGCAGCGGAGCGATGATCGAGTGGCAGCGGCTGGATTCGCCCTCGCTGATCGAGCTTGACCGAACCCTGCTTTCGGTTCCGCCCGCGAAGGCTTCGAAGAAGTCCGCCGTCGCCCTGCCTGACGATCAACCGGTGGATGTGCGATTGCGATCCGCAAGAGACGAGATGCCTGCGAAGGATCCTGGCGGAACCCTGGACCTCACTGCGGTTCGCGGCCAGCGTTATCTCTACCGCGCCCAGCGCATTCGAACGGTCGAACTCTCCGGAAACAAATTCGAGCTGCGAGGAGAAGTCTCCTCGCCTGTCACCGTGGAGATGACAGATCGCTTCGCTCCGGCCGCCCCTACCGGTCTCGCTGTCGTTCCGGGCACGGAAGGCAACGCTGCGGTCATCGACCTGTCGTGGCAGGCCAATACTGAGGCCGACGTTGCCGGATATAACGTCTATCGGCGCGAGGGCTCCTTCGGCTTCGAGCGCCTGACCGCAAAGCCCGTGCTGGGGCCGGCCTTCTCGGATACGAAAGCTATCTCGGGAAGCACTTATATTTACCGTGTCACCGCGGTCGATGTCAGCGGAAACGAAAGTTCTCCGTCGAGCGAGGTGACAGAAACCGTGAAGGCACACTAGGCAGAAAAGGAAGGCAACGACAATGAAGTACTGCAAATATCTCTCCCCTTCCGGAATCGCCGGATATGCGTTTGTTGAGGAGCAGGACGGTGTCTTATGGGCGGTGCGGCCAATGGTGGCCCCGCAGGAAGATCTGGCCGCACGGCTCGCCTCGGTAGAGCAGACGTCAACAGAGGCATTTATGGCTGCGCCGCTGAAGGAACTTCCGCTGCTGCCGCCGGTGACTCCTTCAAAGATCGTGTGCGTGGGGCGCAATTATCGTGAACACGCCGCCGAGCTCGGCAACGAGGTTCCCAAGGAACCCTTGCTGTTTCTGAAGCCACCGTCCTCGCTGCTTGCGCCCGGCAAGCAGGTCCAGATTCCGGCACTCTCAAAACGGGTGGACTACGAAGGCGAGCTTGCCATCGTCATTGACCGCCGCTGCCGCAACATCGGTCCTGACGAAGATGTGAGCCAGTACATTCGCGGCTACACCATCGTGAACGACGTAACCGCTCGCGATATTCAAAAATCTGATGGGCAATGGACTCGAGGCAAGGGATGGGACACCTTCTGCCCGGTGGGCCCCTTTGTGGTCCTCCAGGGACCGGGCGAGATCGATCCATTGCACGGTAGCCCTGTTACCATAACGACGCGTTTGAACGGCGAGACCAAGCAGCACGGTTCGACGGCGGACCTGATCTTCCCCATCGACTTCCTTCTGCGATACATCACGGCGTTCACCACGCTCGAACCAGGCGATCTCATTCCTACAGGAACACCCTCTGGGGTGGGTCCAATGCAGGCCGGGGACACGGTTGAGGTGGAGATCTCCGGGCTGGGAATGCTGCAAAACATTGTTACAACGGAGTAAACCCCGCTTTTGCAATAATCTGCAGTCGCCGGAGAGGCGGCCTTCCCTCCCGGAAGACCGCGCACAACGCCTCCGGCCTTGATAAAATCAAACTAAGCAGCGAAGGAGCGCACAAAATGGCGACAATTCTCGAACAACTTCGTAGCATGACGACCGTGGTCTCTGATACCGGCGATATCAATGCCATCAAACAGTTCAAGCCGACGGCTGGAGCCGGCATCCCATCGCTCATCCAGGCTGCCGCAGGCATGCCGGAATACCAGCCCATCGTGGACGACGTTTTGCAGCAGGCGCGCAAGGATGCCGGCTCCAGCGCTTCTGATAAGGAAGTTGCTGCACTCGCCTTCAAGTCGCTCGCCGTGGCCTTCGGCCGCAAGATTCTCGAGATCGTTCCCGGCCGCGTCTCGACCGAGGTCGATGCCCGTCTCTCTTACGACACGGAGAAGTCCATCGCGACCGCCCGCGACATCATCGCGCAGTACGAGAAGGCCGGAATCTCCCGTGAGCGCGTTCTGATCAAGCTCGCTTCCACATGGGAAGGCATCAAGGCCGCCGAGATCCTCGAGAAGGAGGGCATCCACTGCAACATGACCCTCCTGTTCGGAATCCACCAGGCGGTCGCCTCGGCTGAGGCCAAGGTCACCCTGATCTCGCCGTTCGTTGGACGCATCCTGGACTGGTACAAGAAGGACACCGGCAAGGACTACACCGGCGCAGACGATCCCGGCGTAAAGTCGGTGACCACCATCTACAACTACTACAAACACTTTGGCTACAAGACCGTGGTCATGGGCGCAAGCTTCCGCAATACCGGCGAGATTATCGAATTGGCAGGCTGCGATCTTCTGACCATCGCTCCCAAGCTGCTGGGCGAGCTCGAGGCCGCGCAGGGCACGCTCGAGCGCAAGCTGGATCCGGCAAAGGCCAAGGACTTGAAGATCGAGAAGATCCCCATGGACAAAGAGATCTTCGACAAGATGCATGCTGCCGATCGTATGGCCAGCGACAAACTGAAAGAAGGCATCGAAGGCTTCTCGAAGGCTCTTGAAGAGCTGGAGAAGACGCTCGAAAAGCGTGTCGCGGAGATCAGCGAACCTGCTGCTGCGCGGTAGAAATCCCTTTACGTTTTTTATGACAGAAGACCGCGTTCTCAACGCGGTCTTTTCTGTTTTTATAAAGAATCTCTTCGCTCCCCCCTGAAGGATTTTTAGAGACCTGGAGAAATCGCGCTGAAATAAGCCGCCGTATGCCTCTTCTTTAGGGGATTGCAGAGTTCGAAACACAACTCCTGTACAAACAGAGGATAAGGGACGTTTACATTCGAAAGATCATGGGTTGGTACACTTTAAGCAGGGCTGCCCGTATCCCCGCTCGTCAGCGTCATGAATCCACGTTCCCCTCAACTCAAAAGGACAGAGAATGCGAGACAGGATGGTTCAAACCGATTGAGCCACGACACGGAGCAGCTACTTCCGGAGACCGCGACGGATCGACCTCTCCCGCGGCTGGGCCACCTGCCGGAGCTCGATGGGATTCGTGGCATTGCGGCCCTGATGGTGTTCTTCCATCACATGTGCTTCACCGAATTTAATATCTCCGGATGGACCAACGGCTTTGTCCGTGGCTTATATTCCGTGACCAGCTACTGGGACTCGGGAGTCGATGTCTTTTTCGTGCTGTCCGGCTTCCTTATAACGTCTCTGCTGATTCGAGACCGGAAGAGTCCCGACTACTACAAGGATTTTTACTGGAAGCGTGCGCTTCGAATTTTTCCGCTCTATGCATTCGTCGCTATAGGAATCCTTATCTTCATTCCAGGTTCGCAGCGGTTCATCCTGTTGTGCGCCCTCTTTGTGGCAAACTTCGCCAACGTCTTTCACGTGCAGGCGATCGGGCCATTCTGGACCCTGGCGATTGAAGAGCAGTTCTATGTCCTGTGGCCGACGGTTGTTCGTCGCCGCTCGCTGGCCACGCTACGGCATTGGGCTTTTGCGATCATCTGCGTAGTGATCGTATTGCGGTACGTGTTCGCCATCTACGGCCACCATAACTACTGGCACACCTACCTTCGCTGCGACGGGCTCGCCCTGGGAGCTCTGCTGGCCTGCATGCTGGAGCGCTGCCAGAGCGTCGGTCAGGGGTTGGCAGCGAAACGTGGATTCCTGCTCGGGCTGCTGGGAACGGGCGTAGCGTTATTTTTGCTCTCCCTGTGGATTCCTACCAGCAGCAGGAGTATCGCGTTTCATGCCGCAACGGAAGCGGCCGGAATCACGCTCTTGTGCGGAGGGTTTGTGGGTATATCGGTCGCCTTTACCGGTCGCCGATGGCTCGGCCTGCTGCGCTCGCGAGTCCTGACGTTTTTCGGCTTGATCAGCTACGCGCTGTACATGGTGCACCTGTTCATTCGGGACGCCTATGACAAAGTGCGCGGCCCGCTGCAGCCCAACGATCTCGCGGGCTATTTCCTACGCATCGCAGTCGTATTAGCCATAACGATTGTGGTCACCTTAATCACCCGCTATACGATCGAGCTGCCGATCATGTCGCTGCGCAAATACGTTCTGCATCGCCCGACAAAGGCGGCTGTAGTGGAGTCGCTCTAGCGCTGGCAGTTCTTTGAACCCACCACTGAAACAACCTCGCGCCTGCTCAAGGCATGAATATAGGCAAAGGAACTCAGTGAGAGTGTCCGTGCGCTCCCACCGCTTCGGGCTCTGGGGGCGAGCTGCAACCGTGCGTTGTCTCGCAACCTGAGGTTTCAAACTGGATCGTCGTGTGTGTGATGTGGAAGCGGTCGTGCAGCCGGGAGTTGATCTCTTTGAGGATACTCGAGCACTCCGAGGCAGGCATCTCGGAGATCCGGACATGGCTGGCCAGGGCATGCGACTGAGCCCCGAGGCTCCATATATGCAGATCATGCACGTCAAGCACGCCCGGAACCGTCTCCATCGCATCGCGAACAGAGCCGAGCTGCATATTGCGCGGCGTTCCTTCCAGAAGAATGTTCAATGTCTCGCGCAGGATGCCGATGGAGCTCCAGAGAATCATTGCGGCAATCAGTAGCGAGAGCGCCGGATCCACCCAGCTCAGCCCGGAAAAGAGGATGAAAGCGCCCCCGACGATGACTGCGGCCGTCGAAAGCGTGTCGCCCAGCATATGCAGGAAGACGCTGCGGATGTTGACATCGCTCGAGAACTTCCACAGCAGCGCCGCTACAGTTCCATTCATCAGAACGCCGGCAACCGCGACCTCCATCATTATCTTGGGCTGAACCTCAACCGGAGCATGCAACCGCTCGATGGCGGTAATGGCGATCCAGACCGAGAGAACCACAAGAGTGGCGGCATTGACGAATGCGGCCAGAACGCCGGCTCTCTGGTATCCGAAGGTCTTCGTATCGGTGGCAGGGCGACCCTGGAAGTACACCGCGACGTAGGAGAGGACAATCGCCAGCAAGTCGCTGAGGTTGTGGCCAGCCTCGGAGATCAGGGCCAGTGAATGTGCTCGCAGGCCGAAGATGAAGGTTGCCAGCACGTAGGCGAAGGTCAGCCCCATCGAAGCCTTCAGGACTCGCTGCATCCTCCGGTTCGGGGTGGCGACCATGTGCATGATTTAAGTGTAGCCTCCGTAGGCCGTTTGCATCTACAGGACCTCAGCCGCGATGGTTGGCTGGAGCGTTCGAATCCGGGTGTGGATGCGCGGAACCCAGGCGCAGACCGCTCCAACTCTCGGCAACGACGATGCTATTGGCTGGGTTATGCGGCTCGTAACGAACCTGGATCGGAAGATCGGTGCGAACGTCCTGGACCAGGTCGGCGAGCGTGGTCACGTCCTGAGCTGCTTCGTAGCTTACGCCGCCGATTCGGTAGTTGTAGACGATAATCTTCTGCGCGGACGTGTCCTGCTGGCTGAACGGTGCATCGGTGATGCTGCCGTCGGTGATGCGGCCGCTGGTGGCAATCTCTTCCCGGCGGGCTCGCTCGATCTCCTCCGCCGAAGGATGAGGCCTCCGAAACAGGTACCAGGCGACGCCGCTGGCCGCAGCCACCGCAACCGCAGCGACAATGGCGTTGCGCGGAGAACGCAGGGGAACCGACAGATACTCTGGCACGGTCGTGAACACGGCTGTCTAGCCAAAGCATAGCCCAGGTCAGGACGATTCAGGATGAAGAGTTTGCGGAACCCGTGACGGAAAGCGTACGCCCGCCCATTCCGGGCCGCCTCCCCTGCGGCTCACAGGCTGGCGATATACTGAGATGTGAGCAAAAATCCGGTTTTTTCGTCACCTCGAGTCTCCACCACTCCACAGAAGGTCTCCTCCATAGCCCATCCCCTTGATCTGGGGGAAGGACGCCGCATCCGCTCGACCACCGTGGTCTGCGTCCGACGCGATGATGCGGTGGTGATGGCAGCCGACGGACAGGTGTCGCTCGGCAATACGGTGATGAAGCACTCGGCCAAGAAGATTCGCAGGCTTTACCAGGACAAGGTGCTGGCCGGATTTGCCGGTTCGACTGCGGACGCCTTCTCGCTCTTTGCCCGCTTCGAGACCAAACTCGAGCAGTACGCGGGAAACCTGAGTCGAGCCGCTGTGGAGTTAGCGAAGGACTGGCGTACCGACAAGATGCTGCGCCAGCTCGAAGCCCTGCTCATCGTCGCCGACATCAAGCAGACCCTGATGCTCTCCGGGACCGGCGATGTCATCGACCCGGATGAAGGCATTTGCGCCATCGGTAGCGGAGGCAGCTTCGCGCTTGCCGCCGGACGCGCCCTGCTCGACAACACCCAGCTTTCAGCGCGTGAGATCGCGGAGAAGTCCATGAAGATCGCCGGCGACATCTGCATCTATACCAATGACAAAGTCTTGATCGAAGAACTGAAGGGAACCTCGTAAGCCGGAATAAACTGACCGGGCGGCGAGAAAGTAGTCTGCGGGAACAACTGTTTTAGAAGCATCGTACAAAGATAAGGAATTCGTTATGGCAATCTTTCTACCCGGAACCGCAGAAGATCAGTCCCTCGCACTCGACGAGATGACTCCGCGCGAGATCGTCACCGAGCTGGACAAGTACGTCGTCGGGCAGAAGGCGGCCAAGCGCGCCGTCGCCATCGCCCTGCGCAACCGCATGCGCCGCCAGAAGCTCACGCCCGAGCTCGCCGACGAGATCATGCCGAAGAACATCATCATGATCGGCCCCACCGGTGTGGGCAAGACGGAGATTGCGCGCCGCCTCGCCAAGCTGACCAACTCGCCCTTCCTCAAGGTGGAAGCCTCGAAGTTCACCGAGGTCGGCTATGTCGGTCGCGACGTAGAATCCATCGTCCGGGACCTGGTCGAAATCGCCATCGATATGGTGCGCGAGGAGAAGCTCGAAGAGGTAGAAGATAAGGCCGAGCTCGCCGCTGAAGACCGTCTGCTCGACCTGCTTCTGCCCCCTACGCCTGCCGCTGTAACCGCCGTTGCCGCAACACAGGAACCAGGTTCGAATGTCATTCAGCTGCCTGCTTCCATGGCGGAAGGCTCCGCCCCGAATAGCGCAGCCGAGGATAAGCCCGGCGAGCGCGAACAGCGCACCCGTGAGAAACTCCGCCAGCAGTTCCGCGAAGGAAAACTCGACGAACGTATCGTCGAGATGGATGTGCGCGACCGCAACCAGCCCAGCTTCGAGATCATCACCAACCAGGGCACCGAAGAGATGGACATCAATCTCAAGGATATGATCCCCGGCCTCTTCGGCCAGCGCACCAAGAAACGCAAGATGAAGGTCGCCGAAGCCTTCGAGTATCTGGTGCAGGAAGAAGAGGGCCGGCTGATCGATATGGATCAGGTCACCCGCCTTGCCGTCGAGCGCGTCGAAGACTCCGGCATGGTCTTCCTCGACGAGATCGACAAGATCGCCGGGCGCGAAGGTGGCCACGGCCCCGACGTCTCCCGCGAGGGCGTGCAGCGCGACATCCTACCCATTGTCGAAGGCACCACCGTCAACACCAAGTACGGCATGGTCTCCACCGATCACATCCTCTTCATTGCTGCCGGAGCCTTCCATGTCTCCAAGCCCAGCGACCTCATCCCCGAGCTGCAGGGCCGCTTTCCCATCCGCGTCGAGCTCCATTCGCTCACTGTCGAAGACTTCGTCCGCATCCTCACCGAGCCCAAAAGCTCACTGGTCAAACAGGCCGTCGCCCTCCTCGAAACCGAAGGCCTCAAGCTCGAGTTCACCAAGGAAGCGATCGCGGAGATGGCGCATTTCGCCTTCCGCGTCAACGAGACCACTGAAAACATCGGCGCGCGCCGCCTTCACACCATCCTCGAGCGCGTCCTCGACGAGATCAGCTTCCAGGCTCCGGACCTGATGAAATCCCCCCGAACCCAGGCCACGGAAGAGGGTGTCGTGGCGCAGATCGCCGCTTCGACTCCTGCCGATGGAGGAGCTCCAGCTCCTCCGCTGCCCGTGATTGAACGAGAGACTGCGGGAGTGACCGAGAAGGTTATCGTGGTCGATCCTGAATACGTACGCCAGCAGGTCGCCTCCATCGTCAAAGACCAGGATCTCTCGCGCTACATCCTGTAATTTCGCGCAATCGGCAATCAGCCCCGGAATTCCTCTGGGGTTTTTGCTCTTAAGGGGCAGAAAGAGCTCCGCGAGAAGCTGGAGTCTTGAGAAATCTGAACCTAAAACTCGCAAGTGGTTGATATGCAATAGTTTGCATGAGCAAGAAATTGACGAGTTTTTAAGCTGAGACCCCTCTATCTTCCCGCTAAGATCATTCGCATGCTCACCAGAATTGCTGCGCGTCGAAGCCCTGCGGTCTCCGTGTCCCTCCTTGTCGTACTGGCAATGTTCTGTGGCGCGGGATATGCCCAGAACAATACCCACGCGATCATCTCGCAGGTCTACGCGGCGGGTGGAAATAACGGCGCGGTGCTGAACGCCGATTATGTCGAGCTGTTCAATCCGACCGGCAATACGCTCACGCTCAGCAACTACAGCATTCAATATGCGAGCGCGGGTGGGGCCTCTATCTCGACGGTGACAATTCTTCCGGCGACGATCACGCTGGCTCCGGGCCAGTACTATCTGGTGGCAGCGTCGGCGGGTGCGAATGGAGCTGCCCTTCCGGTGACGCCGGACGCTCCGGACACCAATATCGCCTTTGGCGCCTCGGCCGGAAAGGTTGCGCTGGTGAGCTCGACCACCCGGCTCGCTACGGCATGCAGCCTCTCGGATTCCACGCTGGTGGACTTTGTAGCGTATGGCAGCGGAACGAACTGCGCGCTCGGCACTCCTGCTCCTGCTCCGAGCACGACGAAGGCGGACGTTCGAACGAACGTATGCACCATCACCAATAACAGCGGTACGGAGTTCTCCGCGCTCGACCCGGCTCCGCATAACTCGGCTTCTTCGCCGCTTGTCTGTGGTGCGCCCACGCCTCTGGCTGCGACCGCACAGGCCACTCCTTCTTCGGTGTTCTCGGGCAGCTCGACCTTGCTGACCGCTGCGGTGACTCCTGCGACCCAGCCGGCGAGCACCGGTATCGCAGTCGTTGCCGACCTGAGCTCCATCGGCGGCTCGGCAGCGCAGCCATTCTTCGATGATGGAAGCAATGGGGACCTCGCTGCGGGAGACAATATCTACTCCTACAGCGCGCCGGTCTCGGCGACCGGAACCTTTACGCTGCCGGTGACTGTAAGCGACTCGCAGCTTCGCAGCGCACACGTAAACATTGCGCTCACCGTGGCCACGCCGCCGCCTACGGTCTCGATCCAGGCGATCCAGGCGGCCAAACCTTCGCCGTACAACACTCAGAAGGTGACGACCAGCGGCATCGTCATCGGAGTAAAGTCAAACGGCTTCTATATAGAGGCACCGGACGCATCTGCCAATCCAACTACGCCCCAGGGTGTCCTGGTCTACACCGGCTCGACGGCAAAGCCTTCGTATATCGCCATCGGCAACGAGGTCCAGGTAACGGGAACGGTCGCGACCTATCCCCCCGCCGTGCTTACGCCCGGAACCGAGATCGACGACCCACAGACGACCCTGCTCGCGACCAACCGGCCTTTACCCGCGCCGGTGACGATTACGGCGGCGATGGATTCGCCCTCGGGCGGAATCTACCAGTTCACCCGGTATGAGGGAATGCGGGTTGCGATCGGCTCCCTGACGACGACCAGCGGAACCGGCGCCACGCTCAACGAGGCAGCCGAGAAGAACACCTCCAATGGACGCTTCTACGGCGTGGTGACAGGGGTTCCGCGGCCCTTCCGCGAGCCCGGCGTTTCGGTGACGGACACCGTCTTTGGCCCGGTTCCCCCAGGAGTTCCCCTATGGGACTCGAATCCCGAGCTTCTCTATATCGACAGCCTTGTCCTTGGTGGACCGGCAATCGATGTAACCAGCAAAACCACTTTGACCGGTTTAGCCGGGGTCATGGACTTCTCCTTCGGATCGCCAGAGCTTCTGCTTGACGCTGCGACGCGTCCGACGGTGACCGGTGGACTGACCGTGGAGCCGATTCCTGCAGAGGCGGCCAATGAATTCACCATTGCCAGCTTCAACATGGAACGCTTCTATAACGACAAGGCCGATGCAGATAATCCCGGGAGCAGCGCCGTGGTCGTTACCCCGGAGGCCTATCAACGCAGGTTGGCAAAGGCTTCGCTGGCGATCCGGACCGTGTTGAACTCGCCGGACATCATCGGAACCCAGGAGATCGAGAATCTCGCCGTGTTGACCGATCTGGCCGACAAGGTGAACAGCGATGCGGTCGCGGCAGGTCAGCCGAGCCCGGAATATGTTGCGGATCTCTTTCTCGCCAACGATGGCACGGCGATCAACACGGGCTTCCTGGTGAAGAGCACGCGGGTCAATACTGTCAGCGCCGAGCAGATTGGGCTGACGACAACCTTCACCAACTCGGTGGGCAATCAGGCCATCCTGAACGACCGCACGCCGCTTGTGCTGCACGCGGGGATCTCCGTCACCGGAGCTTCGGATTATCCGGTGACGGTGATCTCAGTGCATCAGCGCTCGCTGATCAATGTCGATGATCCCACCAGCACCGGTGCGACAGTTCGGCTGAAGCGGGAGGCGCAGGCCGAATTCCTGGCCAAGCTGATCCAGGGCTACCAGACCGCAGGGGAGCACGTGGTGACGGTGGGTGACTACAACTCCTTCGAGTTCTCGGACGGCTTTGTCGATACGATCGGCGTGACCAAGGGCAATCCTGTTCCGGCAACCCAGGTGGTGACTCCTCCCGTATCCGGGCTGGCGAATCCTCCATTGGTGGACCTGGTGACCCTGCTTCCGGCGGACCAGCGCCAGAGTTACGTAGAGGATGGAAGCGCGCAGGTTCTCGATCACGTCCTCGTGACCCAGGACCTTGTTCCGACCAACACCCGGCTGGTTTATGCCCACATCGACTCGGACTTCCCTCTGACGAACCTGAATGATGCCAGCAGCCCGACGCGCATCAGCGATCACGACCCGGCGGTGGCGTACTTCTCGATTCCTACAGCACAGGGAACCGTGAAATTGATCACTACGGCAACGCTCACGGCGGTCCAGGGAGGCTATCAGGCGTTGGTGACGGTGAAGAATACCGGCACCTCCACCGCACAGAGCGTGCAGCTGACGGGTGCGATACTGGGCAATGCACCAGGATCGCCGGTGCCGTCGGCGCTTGGTGATTTGCCGCCCGGGGCTTCGGCTGTGGCGACAATCAACTTCCTATCTTCTGCAGGTGCGCCGGGAACGGCTACCGTGGAGAAGTTCACGGGAACCTATACCGGAGGCAGTTTCGGCGGAAACCTTCGCGCTACGCTGCCTTAGAACCATCAAAGAGTCCACGCCACATTTCCCATTCCTCTCGGAGAAGAAACAAACAATGATCAAGAAATATCTTTCCCTGTCCACACTTGCACTGGCAATTCTGTTTTCGGCTACTTCCCGCGCGTCGGCTGACCCGATCGTCATTCCCGGCACCATTGGAACCACGGTCGACTTCCCTGCCGAGCTCGATAACTCCGACAACAGTGTGGAGCTGTTTTTGAATGGGAGCAGCTTCAACATCGATAGCCCGCTGGTGATCGACGATCTGCTGTTCGTGAATTTTCCTGCCAGCATCGCGGCAGGCGCTGTCGCGGACGGAATCCTGTTTACGGTTGACCTTCCGGTGGGTCTGGCTCCTGGCCTCTATAACGGGACTTACACGATCTTTGGCGGACTCACTCCGAATGATTTTGATGATCTCGCCGATATCTCTTTCCAGATCGATGCCCAACCGGCGGCGAGCGCGGTTCCGGAACCCGGCACCTGGCTTCTGCTTGCGACCGGACTCGGCATCCTGGGTGCGGCCTTCTACACGCGTAGCCGAAAAGTATCATTCGAACGCGCAGCCTGAAGACATCCAAATGAAGGTGAGAGAAAGGGTCCCATACGGGACCCCTTTCTCTTGGCCATAGCCGCTGGCCATAGGCAGTTCTAGATATATGGGTCGTCCCATCTTCGGCATGAACTTCCGGCTTTATGAGCGAAAGAATGGATTCGGATCAGAGCGATCGGAAGATCGCCGCCATGCGATCGACAACGGAAGGCCACGTGTAACGGGCAAGCACAATCTCACGCCCCTTTTTCCCCATCCCTGCAAGCTGGTCAGGGTTGGAAAGCAACTGCGTGATCTTCTCCGCCAGATCCCCGGCAGATCCTTTTTCCACCAGGGCTCCATTGACTCCCGGGGTGACGAACTCGCGTAGCGCCCAGGCATTCGTAACCACCGCGGGAACCTGGTAAAGCATCGCCTCAAGAGGGGCGATCCCGAAGGGCTCGTAAAGGGAGGGCAGGACGAAGAGTGAAGCGTCGCGAAAGAGCGATTCCAGCTTTGCTCTCTGCTCCGGATCGGACTTGGAGAGATGACCGTGGAGAATAGCTCCCGGAGGTAGATTCTCGATCTGCGTGGGGCCTACGATATGCAGCTCTGCCGATGGGATCGATTGGCGCACGCTACGGAAAGCCTCCAGCAACTGCGGCCCCCCCTTGCGGGTAAACTCCGTGCCGATGAAGAGAATGCGTGGAGAATGGAAGTTCTTTTGGGGTGCGGACTCTGGGAGCTCCGTGATCTCCGGAAGCTCCGTGATCTCCGGAAGCTCCGTGATCTCCGGAAGCTCCGTAAGATTGATGCCGCCTCCCACATTGAAGACCCGGTCCGAGGGCACACCGTAGTTGTTGATGAAGGATTGGCGAAGGTACTCGCTGAAGGTGAAGACAGCGGCCATCCTCTGGGCCGCCTGCTGTTCATAGTGCAGCGCCTGGTCAATTCGCTTCTGAGAGACCCCTTCCATCCCGAAGCCGCTGGCGAGAAGCTCGACCAGGTTGCCGTCGTGATAGGAGACGCACTTGTGCGCGGGAAAGGCATCAGGCAGCGAGAACATGTGGCCGATCTGCATCAGGACAGAGCTGTTGACTAGGACGCGCGAGGCGACACGAGTCAATGCGTTGCGATAACTGGGATCGAAATAGAAGTGTTTCCGCCATACGCCGCGGTTTCGTGTAAAGTTTCTGGCCAGCAGCAGGGTGTTGGGGATACGAGGGACCCGGATTCCCACGGCTTTGTCGAGAAGTCTGGCTCCCTCCATCGTCTGGAGAAGGAACTGGGAAGATCCGGACCAGGTCTTCGCAGAATAAGGTTCGGATCCGGTGGATCCGCCGACGAAGACTGTGACTTCGCGCATTGGGTCAGGCTAGCATAAAGCTCTTGACGCCTTGTCTCTCAAAATTTGCCGTATTTGGACCTGGACAAGGAAGGCATAACAATGCCGATAACCCACTCCTCCTTTGCCGAGGGTGGTCATGCGTGGAGGGTAAGTGAAAAGATGGCAATACTACCGGGATGTCCCGTTCAGCAGGCTCTGGGCCCTCTATGCAGCCGTCTTTTGCCTGTTTGCAATCACCGGGTTCTTTGGGGACCTGGTAAATGTGGGCAGAACACCCTATGTTGTCGCGATTCTGAATGCCATTGTCAGCGGATTTGTGGCGACGGTGTACCTGCATATCGGCACGCGTCTTAATCCCCGCTACTTCATTCTTGCAACGGTGCTACAGATTCCCTTGTGGACCGGCTTCTCCGTACTATCCGTTTTTCTGATCACGCACTTTCATCTGCAACCTGTGAACACGGCTTCGGGCATTCGCGTCGCCGCCATCATCATGCTGACCCTGGTCGTCGTCTCGTACTCCCTGTTCATCCGATTTCTTCGCGGAGAAGGACAGGAAACGTTTCGTCTGCGGAATGAGCTTGAACTGGCGCACGGCATCCAGAAAACGCTCGTTCCTCCGATCGCACTGAGTACGGTGGGCTTCGAATTGTATGGCCGCTCTGACCCCAGCGATAAGGTAGGCGGCGATCTTGTAGACGCGGTCCAGCTTCCGGACGGGTCGACGGTTGCCTATCTCGCCGACATTGCCGGCCACGGTTTACAGGCAGGAATTCTGATGGGAATGGTGAAGACAGCCGCACGGACGGCATTACTCGAAGAGTCTTCCCGGTGTCCGCAGGAGGTTTTGTCTTCGCTGCTGGATCGATTGAATCGGGTACTTCCTGACGTGAAGGAGTCCCAGATGTACGCAAGCTTCGCTGCTTTCTCCCTGGACGCGAACGGGATGGTCTTTTATGCCGTTGCAGGGCATCCCCCCTTCCTTCACTATCGCCATCGAGAGAGTGTCGAACGGATATCGAGGGAGCAGTTTCCTCTGGGGCTTCTTCCGGTGACAGACTTTTTTGCGGAAGCAGCGATACTGTCGCCCGGAGACCTGCTGGTCGTGGTGACCGATGGAATTCTTGAGGCCTGCGACCAGTCGGAGAGGGAGTTCGGTCTGGACCGCCTGCAGGAGGTGATCTCCGATCACGAGGGGGAAGAACTTCCGGCACTGTCAGAGGCAATCCTGAGAGCAGTCCGCGCCTTTGGGACGATCAGACTTTGCTGTTGATTCGAAAGCACTAAATCCAACATGTCTGGAAGTTGCCGAAAAAAGTCCTATATATGAGTGTAGTTTAATCAACTTATTTGCAACTTTTATATAAGATATGCGTCTCATTAATAGCTCGAATCTTGGTGACTCGAGCTAAATATCTGATTCTGTTGGAGGATTTTGACATGACGATCACACGCTTTTCCCCATTCCGCAGCCAGTTCAATGATTTGACTTTGCTGCAGAACCGGTTGAATTCGATCTTTCATGACTTTGCCCTGCCGACCAGCGGCGCCAGCGAGCCCCTTGCCGCCGGAAGCTTCGTTCCGGCTGTGGATGTCTACGAGGATGCCCAGAAAGTTGTGGTCAAGCTGGAGGTCCCGGGCGTCAGGGAGGAAGACCTGGATGTTCGAATCGAAAACCACACCCTGACCGTGAAGGGCGAGAGAAAATTCGAGGCGGAGGAGAAGGAAGAGAACTTCCGTCGCATCGAGCGCAGGTTCGGAAGCTTCGTTCGTAGCTTTACGGTCTCTCAGGCAGTGGATACCGACTCGATAACGGCGAACTATGACGCCGGCGTTCTGACGGTGGCACTGGCCAAGAAGGCCGAGGCGAAGCCGAAGCAGGTAAAGATCGAGGTAGGTTCGGCGACTCAGCCAAAGCAGGTGGAAGCGCCAGCTGCCTGAAGTTCGTACCAGGATAGAAACAGGCGGGAGACGAACCGGTCTCCCGTCTTTGTGTATGGGGATGTGGGGGAGTGTGGTTTGAGGCTTCGTTCGAGTCACCCATCTTAGCGACGAAGAGACCGTCGTTGAGATGAGGCACCCCAGAATGACGTTTCGGCGTTTACGGGCAGGTGGGCAGGCTTAGGTCTTTGAGGATTAGGATTTTGGAGACGACGTTCTCCACATGAGTGAGAGGGAGATTTTGGAATGGCGATCAAGTGGGAAAAACTGACGGTGAAATCGCAGGAGGCCGTACAGGGCGCGGTGGCGCATGCAGCGGAGAATGGAAATCCTGAGGTTCTGCCGTTGCATCTGATGGCGGCGTTGCTGGAAGACCGCGAGGGCGTGGTGATCCCGGTGCTGGAGAAGGTAGGGGTGCCGGTGGAGCAGCTTCTGAGCGGGATTAACTCGGCGATTCAGAAGCTGCCGAAGGTCCAGGGAGGGGCGCAGCCCGGACTGGGGCAGGCGACGCAGAAAGTTTTAGAGCAGGCATTTAAAGAAGCGGACAACTTCAAAGACGAGTACGTCTCGACCGAGCACCTGCTGCTGGCTTTGTCGAAGCAGAAGGGCGACGCGGTTGCGAGCGCTCTGGCTTCATTTGGCGCGACGCATGACGCGATCCTCAAAGCTCTGGCTGAGGTGCGTGGATCACAGCGTGTGACGGACCAGAATCCGGAGGGCAAGTTCCAGGCACTCGAAAAATACGCCAAGGATCTGACGGAGCTTGCGCGCAAGGGCAAGCTGGACCCGGTGATCGGGCGCGACGAGGAGATCCGCCGCGTGATCCAGGTGCTGTCCCGCAGGACGAAGAACAACCCGGTATTGATCGGCGAACCCGGCGTGGGCAAGACGGCGATCGTCGAAGGGCTGGCGCGCCGGATCTTCATGGGCGATGTTCCGGAGATCCTGAAGAACAAGCGCGTGTGCGCTCTCGACCTGGCTTCGATGGTTGCGGGAGCGAAGTTCCGCGGCGAGTTCGAAGAGCGTTTGAAGGCTGTGCTCAAGGAGATCGAGGCTTCGAACGGCGAGATCATCCTGTTTATCGATGAGCTGCATACGCTGGTGGGCGCGGGAGCTGCTGAAGGCGCAATGGATGCGAGCAACATGCTGAAGCCCGCACTGGCTCGGGGCGAGCTCCGCGCGATCGGAGCAACCACGCTGAACGAGTATCGGAAGTACATCGAAAAGGATGCGGCCCTGGAGCGGCGTTTCCAGATCGTGTATGTGGGTGAGCCGAACGTGGAGGATACGATTGCGATTCTGCGCGGCCTGAAGGAAAAATACGAGGCACACCACAAGGTCAGGATCAAGGATTCGGCGATCGTGGCGGCGGCGACGCTTTCGCATCGCTACATCTCGGACCGCTTTCTGCCGGACAAGGCGATCGACCTTGTGGATGAGGCTGCGTCTGCGCTGGCGATCCAGATTGGGTCAGTCCCTGTGGAGATCGATGACCTGGAGCGGAGGGCGACTTCGCTCGAGATCGAGAAGGCTGCGTTGAAACGCGAGAAGGATGCGAACTCGCAGGAGCGGCTTGAAGTTGTGGAGCGCGAGCTCGCGGAGATCAAAGAGCAAGCCGCCGCGTTGCGCGCTCGCTGGCAGAAGGAACGCGGGGCCATCGGTCGGATCGCCGAGCTGAAGGAGCAGCTTGAAGGTCTGCGCTTCCAGATGCAGGAGGAGACACGCAAAGGCAATCTGCAGCGCGCTGCCGAACTGCAGTATGGAGAGATTCCGAAGCTTGAAGCGGAGCTGAAGGAGCTAACTGCGTTACAGGAAGAGGCGGTCCGCGAGGACAAGGCCGAGGCGAAGACGGGAACTCGACCTCTTCCTTCACGGATGCTGAAGGAAGAGGTCGACGAAGAAGATATCGCGGCAATCGTCTCCAAGTGGACCGGCATTCCTGTGTCGAAGATGCTGGAGGGAGAGACGCAGAAGCTGGTGACGATGGAGAATCGTCTGCGCGAACGCGTGATTGGCCAGGACGAGGCTCTGAGTGCGGTGGCGAATGCGATTCGTCGCTCGCGTGCAGGCCTGTCCGATCCGAAGCGCCCGATTGGGTCGTTCATCTTCCTCGGACCTACGGGCGTCGGAAAGACCGAAACGGCGCGTGCCTTGGCGGAGTTCCTGTTCGACGACGAGCAGGCAATGGTGCGCATCGACATGAGTGAGTACATGGAGAAGCACGCCGTGGCTCGTCTGATCGGCGCGCCTCCGGGATACGTGGGCTACGACGAAGGCGGGCAGTTGACCGAAGCTGTGCGGCGCAGGCCGTACTCGGTGATCCTGTTCGACGAGATCGAGAAGGCTCATCCGGATGTCTTCAACGTGCTCCTGCAGGTGCTCGACGATGGCCGGCTGACGGACTCGAAGGGCCGCACGGTGGACTTCAAAAACACCGTGCTGATCATGACGTCGAATACTGGAGCGGACAAGCTGACCAGCGCGTGGGCACAGGGCGAGGAGGGCTTCGAAGAAGCAAAGGCACGAGTGATCGATGCTCTGAAGCAGACGTTCCGTCCCGAGTTTCTCAATCGCGTGGACGACATCGTTGTCTTCCATCCTCTGGACGACAAGGAGCTGACGTATATCGTCGACCTGCGGCTGAAGGACCTCGAGAAGTTGCTGGCAGATCGCCGCATCACACTCGAACTCACTGAGGCGGCAAGGAAGGCGATCTTCAAGGCGGGCTACGATCGGGCCTATGGCGCGCGTCCGCTGAAGAGGGCGATCCAGCGGCTGGTGCAGGACAAGCTGGCGGTGAAGATCCTCGACGGCACCGTGCTGCATGGCGACCACGTGGTGGCGGATGCAGGCAAAGATGGCCTTACCTTCTCCGTGAAGGAGAGAGCAGTGGCGTAAGGCTTTTCTTGGGAAGGAAAAATGCGAATGCCGGGCGTGCACAGCGCCCGGCATTTTTTTGCGTCGGTTTAGCATGCGTGATCAAAGCTCGCCATTGGCATTGAGAGAGGGCGAATCAGGAAGATTGGATTTGGAGCGGAACGGAATAGGTGCGGGGGAGCGACGCGTGCGGCCTGAGCGGTCGCCGGATCCGAGAAAGAAGGCAGGATCGCCGTGGTCGAGGGGAGTGAAGCCCTTGATGTCTCCCTGGGGAAAGCGCGCGGGGACACGGCTGACGGGATAACTATGGTTCCGGAGATCGCGCACCAGCCAGTTGCCGTCGCTGGCGAGGATGAGATAGTCGGCAGCGTTGCGCTGGAAGTCGGCCAGCGGCAGGATGGCGAGATGGTAGAGGTTGCGCCCGGCCCACAGGTTCTCTTCGGGAGAGTCTTCCCCGCGAAAGAACCGGATCGCAGGAAAGTCGACGGGAAAGACAATGCGCGACACGATCGAGGGTGGAGCGTAGTGGGCAAGCGTGAGAACCATGAGAGGGTCCGACACAACGATGGGCTGGTTGCCTGATGCCGTGGTGAGATGTTGGAGGACCTGATAGAAGCATTGCTTCTGCCGGCTGTAGGCCTGGCCGACAGCGCAGACACGGCCGAGGAAGACGGCGCTGCTAAGAATCAGCGCTATGGCCCCGGCATACGAGAGGCGCCCGAAGACATGGTGCCCTGCAACTGTTCCGGCGATGGCAAAGCCGAGGCAAACAGGGATAACGAAGCGCGGGGAAAGCATGCCTCCGTGGATCGAAGCAACGAGGTAGCCGAGAAAGGGATAGAGCATGAGGGTTAACGCGGCGACGGCCTCATGCAGGGGAAAGGAAAAATAAGAGTTGCGGACGTGCCGGTTTGCGAGGCCTGCCAGCCACGCTGGACGCATGCCCGCGCGGCAATGAGGACACATACGTGAGAGAAGGGAAACCGCTGCAGCCAGCGCCAGTAGACCGACGACGGGAAAGAGGATGACCTCCACCATACCGGTGTAGGAATCGAAGACCTGGTCGAGGGTGACCTTGTTCCACGCATGAGGAGCGAAGTGGGCGATGGATGCCTGAATGAGCTTGCGGAAGATGAGCAGGGGAGTGGCGGCTACTGCCAGGGAAATCCAGATGCGGGCGCTGAATGCGCGCCGCGAGACGGGCGAGAACGCCGGTCGAGGCGAAGCGAGCGAGCGAACGAGCTCGCCGCCAGCAATAGGAAAGAAGGCGAGAACAGCAAAGTAGTTAGTGCAGACGCCGGCCGCCAGAGCGAGCGTCATGCCGCACAGCGCGAGATGACGGCGGATCGACGGAATTCCGGGATCGACCGCGCGGCTCCAGCAAAGAACGGCGAGCATCGCCAGACCGTAGAAGATTCCATAAGAGCGGGATTCGTAGCTGTAATCGAATGCCGCATTTGCCATGGAGAGGATAGTTCCGGCAAGAGCCCAGGTCGTCGGCAGACGTCTCCTGAGGAAGAGGAAGAGAGAGAGCATGCCTACCCAATAGCCGAGGATGGCAGGAAGGCGAAGGGCAAACTCATGGTTTCCGAAGAAGCGCAACGAGGCGAGAACGGCCAGATGGGTCAGGGGAGGGTTGGGATCGGCCGCCTGCGCGAGCGCGTTCCAGATGGCGGAGGCGCTGCCTAGCTGCGCGATGTGCAGTGTGATCAGCTCGTCGAGCCAAAGAAGCTTCGCATGCGAGAGAAGGGCGACAACGATGAGATAGGAGAGGGATAAAAAGGCGAAGGCAACTCCGGCTCGATGCTCGAAGAAGCTTTCGATTGAATTTCCGGCGCGACGAATGGAAGAGGACAAGACCGAAGGGGGCCTTGCAGAAAGTTCAGAAGCAACCAGTAAACCCACAGCAACAGCTCCAACGACGGGGGAGGATCGACGTACAGCATCTAGCTGTGTGCTTGGATGCCCAGAGATGGAGTCGCTTTGCCTTGGTTAAGCCTTCTCCTCGCGGGATCGATTTCAAAGTTTTCCAGTGAAATGCCTGATTTCGCAAACGTTCCGGATGCCGGATAGAGAAGGAGCCGAAGTCAGCGTAAAAAAACCTGTGCAATTCTCCTCAGGAAATCCACTTTAAAAGGCGGATCACACCCATGGAAGCGGGTTTGCGATGAGTTGAAACGTTGGTGCGCGTACTGATCTCATCGCGATTTTTCGCATAGTACTCATAAGATTTAAGCAGCATCTCTTCGTTGGTGAGCGTAGGTTTCCATCCCAGCCGTTCCTTGATGCGTGTGGTATCGAAGACGAAGCTTTCGGCGATCATCTTGTAGTGATAAGGCCCAAGCGGCGAGATCCGCAGCTTGTGCGCTGCCATCATGGCAGCAATCGTCGGCCCCTTGGGAAGTGAACGGACGCGCGAGCGACTTCCGCAAGAACGGATGACAGCCTCATAAACCTGGCGCATGGATTGAACGTTATCCGAGCCGATGTGGAAGAGATCGGATTTGCCATGCTTCGCCGCGAGAATGCAGGCGCTAGCGAGATCTTCCGCATAGATGAACTGATAGCGATTATCGCCTTCTCCCACAACCCATACGGTCTTGTGATCGTCGATGAACTCGTAGAGAATTGCCAGCAGGCCAAGGCGTCCGGCGTCCATGATAGTGGGACATCGGATGGTGACGATGTCGAGATCGCCGGTAAATTCCTCGAGCAGCTTTTCGGCGGCAAGCTTCGATTTACCGTAAAGCTCAACAGGGGCCGGAGTGTCACGGTCTTCGTGGACGGGATGGCCGAGATTCGAGGCCCACAGGCAGTTCGTGGAGACGAAGACGAAGGGGCGAACTCCGGCATCGCGTGCGGTTTCAGCCAGAAGTCGCGTAGCATCCACGTTCGAGGTCCACAACAGATGCTCGTCCATCCTCATTCCGTGAGCCAGCTGCGCTGCGACGTGAAAGACGGCGTCGAAGCGGTGTTCGCCGAAGACGCGCTTCATCAGGGCTGCGTCTCGCAGGTCGCCCTGGATGCTGGTGAGACCGGGAAGAGTATCCTCGTCGGGCTCGAGGTCGATATTGACGACGGTGTGGCCCTCGCGAAGGAGACGCCGCTTGAGGACTCCGCCGAAGAAGCCGGAGGCTCCGGTGACGAGATAATGAGACATGGCAGTTCCGTAAACCGAGATGGGCCAACGTGGCCCGCAAAGACGTCCAGCTTCCTGTCGTCCATCTCTATCTTAAGGCCCCAACGGAATGTTCGCAGGATCGTCTTAGATTAGAAGGCCGGGATTCGCAGGGTTTGTCTCTGCCTAAGCAGCACCCGTGCTTTAGTTCTGAAATTGATTGAGTATACTGATCGGATTAGTTTGTCCACTCCCAATAGAATCTTCATGCAACAAGCAGTCATTATCGGAGCCGGGCCAGCAGGGCTCACGGCTGCGCTCGAACTCCTTCGCCGTACCGGGATCAAGCCCATCATCCTGGAGAGCAGCCATGAGATCGGCGGCATCTCCCGGACCATACGGTATAAAGGCAACCGCATGGATATTGGCGGCCATCGCTTTTTTTCCAAGAGCGATCGCGTCATGCAGTGGTGGGTCGATCTTATGCCACCGGAAGCCGAGTCCGACGCCCTTATCAGCTATCAAGGCAAGCAGCGCGTGGTCGAGATTCCGGTCGATCAGCCGCAATACCCGCCGTTGCGCGGCATGGGGCCGCTTGAAAGCGATCATCAGGTAAGAGAGCTTGAGGAAGAGGAAGAGTCGGAGGCTTACGGTCACGTAGAGACCGTGGTCGCTCCGGCGCCCGACGATCCCGATCTTGTGATGCTGATTCGGCCCCGCAAGAGCCGTATCTACTATCTGCGCAAGTTCTTCGACTATCCCATCACGCTGACAGCAACGACGCTCGGCAATCTTGGAGCTGTGCGGACCGTGAAGGTGGGCCTTAGCTATCTGAAGTCGCGCGTCACGCAGATTCAACCTGAGAAGAGTCTCGAAGATTTCCTGATCAACCGCTTTGGCCGCGAGCTCTACCTCACCTTCTTCAAGAGCTATACAGAGAAAGTATGGGGAACGCCGTGTGACCAGATCTCTGCTGAGTGGGGCGCGCAACGCATCAAGGGCCTGAGCCTGACCACCGCAGTGAAGCACTTTGTGAAGAAGACATTCACAAGGCAATCGAAGGATCTTGGGCAGAAGAAGACCGACACCAGCCTGATCGAGCGATTCATGTACCCAAAGTTCGGGCCAGGGCAGCTATGGGAGCATGTTGCGGACCTTGTGCGCGAAGGCGGCGGCGAGATCCACATGGGATGGAAGGTCGATCGCATTCACTGCGAAGGCGAAAAGGTGGTTTCGATCGAAGCCGTTAACGAAGCGGGCGAGAGAAAGACGTTCGCAGGAGATTATTTTTTCTCGACCATGCCGATGCGAGAGCTGGTTCGCGCGCTCGATGCACCAGTCCCCGAGAATGTGCGTGAGGTCAGCGAAGGACTTGAGTATCGCGATTTCATCACCGTGGGCCTGCTCGCCGATCGACTGAAGGTGAAGGAGCCCGACGGCGGTCTCCTGAAGGATACGTGGATCTACGTGCAGGAGCCGGATGTGCTCCTGGGACGGTTACAGATCTTCAATAACTGGAGTCCGTACCTGGTAGCGGACCCTTCAAAGGTGTGGATCGGCCTCGAATACTTCTGCTACGACACCGACCCGCTCTGGAAGATGCCGGATGAAGATTTGAAGCGGTTTGCCATCGCAGAGGTCGCCAAGATCGGAATCCTCCGTGCGGAAGATGTGAGCGACGGGCACGTGGTTCGAGTGCCGAAGACCTATCCGGCCTACTTCGGAACGTATGACAGGTTCGATGAGCTGCGGCAGTTTACAGACTCGTTCGAAAACCTCTTTCTGGTGGGTCGAAATGGAATGCATAAGTACAACAACCAGGATCACAGCATGCTGACGGCGATGGCGGTTGTGGATGGACTGGTTGCGGGAAAAGTCGACAAGGCGGGACTGTGGGAGATCAACACCGAGCAGGAATATCACGAGGAAAAAAAGTGACATCCACCGTTTCGCGGGAGCCGGTATGAAGTTCCGGACAAAGTTATTCCTTACTGCCAGCCTGTGCTGTGCGTCGATCCTGCCGGCGCAACAGACAAAGTCCGTGGATGGGGCCGCAGTATCTGGTGTTGAGAATGCAAGGCTTGCCGAGGTGCGGGATCTGCAGGGGACGCTCTACCACGTCCAGGGAGTTGCCCTCGATCGCGAGCACATCTGGATTACATCGGTGGATATCGCAAACCGAAAGGGGTATCTGCATCAGTTCAACCGGGCCACCGCAAAGCTGGAACGCCAGGTCGAGGTAACCGATGGAGCCCGCTTTCATCCCGGCGGGCTCTCTGTCGCAGGGGATTCGATCTGGGTCCCGGTCGCAGAGTACAAGCCGCATAGCTCCGCCGTTCTTATGGAGCTGGACAAGCATACCCTCGCGGTCAAAAGGAAGATCTCCGTGGCAGACCATCTTGGATGCGTTGCTGTGACCGGCGATGGTCTTATTGCAGGGAACTGGGGAAGCCGGCAGTTTTATGTCTTCGACCGGCAAGGCAAGCAGCTTCGTGTGATCGACAATGCCTCACCGAATCAGTATCAGGACATCAAATTTGTGGAGGGCAAGCTGGTTGCTTCAGGAAATCTGACGCATAGCAGCGGGGCCATTGATTGGTACGCGTGGCCGTCGATGAAGCTGGTGCGCAGCGTTCGATCCGGCGCCACGGATCGAGGCAAGCCTTACACAGGCGAAGCGATGGCGTTGGAAGGTGACGATCTCTACCTCGTACCTGAGGATGGCCCAAGTCGCCTCTTTCATTTCGTGCTGTCCAGGTAAGCCATCAACGAAAAATTGTGGTGATTGTTTCAGCGTCGAAAGCAGGGATGGATTCAAGTGAAAAGAATCGTGGTGTTGGTCGGAATCGTATTCATCGCGTTGCTTGCGATCCATCGGCAGAGAGTATTTCTGCGCGACCCCTTGGGAAAGGTGTATCGAAACGACGTGCAGCTCCATGGAGCTCAGGTGTATATCAATTACTCCAATGACGTTCTGGTGGAGGAGCCCGGGCAACATCCCTACATGGTGCAGGGATGGAACAAGATACCTGGGCTCCCGCAGCCGCTTACCTGCCTGCACGGCATGCTCTGCTGGACGGACGCCGACCATGCCAGCATGGTCGCAGCGCAAGACACGGCGCACTCGCCGGATACGATGATGAGCAACCGCGAGGTGACCTTCAAAGATCGCGACGGCAGCCGAGTCCGTATTACTCTGCGCTAAGGAGTAGCCTGAACAAGGGAGGCTCTACGATGAGCGACGGACGCGAAGAGCGCGAGGAACAGGAGCATCGTCGGCGCTGGCAGGAACAGGAGGATCAGCGGGATCGATTGGACCCGGCAGGTCGTCCGTATCGCGAGCGCGAGTGGGAAGAACGCGGCCGGGAACCCTCGTAAGCCGCCGCGTTCATGCGGCGATCGTCCCCTGATGAAACAACATCTGCCACCGGTTGTCGCGCTGCACCCAGATCGAGGAGTGGTGCGACGTAGAGTTGGTGGTGGTGATGTGGTAAGTGGCCAGTGCGGCTCCTTCGCCCAGGGGCGTTACGTAGAAATGGCTCATCGTGGCCGAGCGGGGTGAGGTGGTGAGAAGTGCATGCGAGAGCTGGTTCAGATTGAAGATGCGACCTGAGGTGCAGAATTCCTTGAAATCCGAGGCAAGCAAAGAGGTTAAGTCATTCCGATTGGTTTCGCGATCGGGATGAAGCAGACGTTCCTCAAGGGAGTGAAGGTGTTCCTGTAACTGAGCTGCTGTCATGGTGAATAGTTTGACGTCCTTTCCCTTTGCAGAAGTTTCACCAAGGGTACAGAAAGATAGGGCTGTTCCGCTATGGGAACAGCCCTATCTTTGGTCAGATATCGCTGGAGTTAGAAGTTGAACTTCCCGGCCAACTGGAAGATACGTGGATCGAGAGCACCGGTGACGTTGCCGAAGGTTCCGGAGTTGAGGCCCTGTGTGAAGGCGCTGGCCCCGGTGGCGCTGAACGGACCGAAGTTGGGGTGATTGAGAACGTTGAACGCCTCCATGCGGAGCTGGAAGTTTAGACGCTCATGGACAGGGAAGATACGGCTGACCGCGAGGTCGACGTTGTAGTTGGCCGGCGTGCGGAAAGCAAAGCGGCCGATGTTGCCGTAGGTTCCGACGGCGTTCTGAGAGAAGGCCGCCTTGTTGAGATAGGCGAGATTGCCCGGAGACGCCCGTTGGATTTTATTGTGCGTGTAGGGATCGACGCCGGGAATGAGGTTCGGACGATCGAGCTGGATGCCGGTGCGGGAATTATCCGCGCCGGAGGTGACGTTGAGGGGCTGGCCTGAGATGATGCGGATGAGCGGAGCCACCTGCCAGTTGTTGGCCAGTGCCCCTCCTATGCCGTGCAGCCCGGGGAAGTGGGTGGAGGCGATTAGGGTGGTGTTGAAGATGTGGCGCACATCGAAGCCGCACGGTCCACGATCGAGACGCATATTGTTGGTGTGCTGGAACTGAGGCGCGGCGATGTCGCCGGTGGTGTCGGAGACGTCGGAGCACTTGGACCAGGTGTAATTTGCCAGGAAGCTGAAGTTGTTCGACATACGGTGCTGGATGTTGGCGATCATGCCGTTATAGCTGGAGGTGCCGTTGTCGGAGATCAACGTCATGGTGGGGCTATAACCCTGTCCCTGGACGTTGTTTGCCAATGTGAGAGGCGTACGATTGTTGGCGTTTCCGGTAGTCGAGCAGGCAGTTCCAACAGCGCCTGGAGCGGTAGCGAGCGCACCGCAGGTGCCTGGGCCCCTCCAGGTGCCGGGGATATAGATAGCAGCGTTAATGCCGCTTCCGATCCACTGGTGTGCCTGCTGGCTGCCGAGATAGTTCAGAGTGAACATCCATCCACGGCCGAAGTCCTGCTGAACACTGGCTGTCCACTGATAGATGACGGGGGTCTGCATGTTGCGCTGCAGCAGAACCCAAAGAGTGTTCGTCGGGAAGGTCGCTGTCGCGTCAGGTGGGAAGACACCGGGGAACGGGTCTCCGCCGGGATAGTTGCGCCAGGGCTGGTCGAAGGGAATGTTGGGACCGTTGAGATCAATCTCGTTGACGAACGGCGGGTTGGAAGCGACGCGCTGCGACATGTAAAGTGGCGGCGTGTCATACATCAAAGCTCCGCCGGCGCGGAAGACGGTCTTGCCGTTGCCGAAGGGATCGAGAGTGGCGCCGACACGCGGTGAGATGTTGCCGAGCCGGTTGCTGGTAAAGGACTTGGGAACGCCGGCGTCGCCGTAATAGAAGGCTCCGGCGGGGGCGTTGGGGAATTTGGCGGAGTGCTGGCCGGCGTTGAAGGCCGCCTGGTCGAAGGTAGCGCCGCGGCCAAACTTGTCGGTCTGGTAGAAGTTCGGCTCCCAGCGCGCGCCGTAGTTGACGGTCAGCTTGGAGGTGAGGTGCCAGGTGTCCTGCGCGTAGAGACCAAAGACGTTTTGGCGATAGGTAGTGTCCTGGGTGCGGCTCTGGCCGAAGGAGCTCATCTGCCCGGTAAGGAAGTCCGCGAGGGTTTCCCCGGAGGCGGAGCCATTGCCGCCGAAGGTATAGCTGCCGTTGAAGAGATAGCCGGTGCGGGTGTTATCGCCAGTGCGGATGTACTCGCCGCCAAAGGCGAACTGGTGCTTGCCTACAAGCCAGTCAACGTCGTCGGAAAAGTCTTCGGTATTGACGTTGAAGTAGCCGGGGGCGCAGGTTCCGCATCCGGTGTTGAAGCCGCCGGTCATCTGGATACGCAGGTCAACAGGGGTGTAAGTAAAGATGTTGATGCCAAGATCGTTCGCGTTGATGCCACCGGCCGTCGGCCCACGATTGTTGCGCCGGCGGGAGTAGGTGCCGTGAAAGGTGTTGACGATCTTTGGCGAGATGATGAAGGTATCGCCTAGAGTGACGCTTTGAACGCGCTCGTCGTTGCCGGCGGTTGTGGTCAACAGGATGTTGGTGGGCGAGTAGTAGTTGGGTGCGTTGTAGTTGGTGAGATAGTAGCGCCCATACATCGAGTGGCGCTCCGACCAGGTGTAGTCGACACGGCCGATGTACTGGTCCTCGGTGTTGTTGCCAGGAAGAGCGACACTGACGAAGCCGACAGAGTTGGCCTGCGAGAGCGGAAGCATTTTTACGAGGTTAAGCGCGGCTGGGCTGAACTCCGAGGTGGAGATCTTTTTGCTTGGAGTGGGTACGCCGGTAATGGGGTCTTTGAAGGCGGCTGGTGTGGCGGTTTGGGCGCAGTTGCCGCTGGCGGGCATCCCGCTGAAGTCTCCGTTAAGCATCGCGGGGGTGGGGACGCAGTAGTTGGTTGCGGCCGATGTTTTATGCTCACGGGTGCCCTGATAGCCACCGAAGAAGAAGAGCTTGTCAGTGATGATCTTTCCGCCGAGGGTGCCGCCGAACTGGTTGCGCTTGACGGTGTCCTTTGTGGGGGAGAAGAAGTTGGTGGCGTTGATGACGTTGTTGCGGACGAAGTCGAAGACCGTGCCGTGCCACTGGTTGCTGCCGGAGTTGGTGACGACGTTCACGAGCGAACCGGGGTGGAGACCGTTGCGTGCTGGCAGCGAGCTCGATTCGACGGAGAACTCGCGGAGGGCGTCGGGAAAGGGATAGGGCAGGTTGACGTTGGTGAAGTTGTCGGTGTGGTATCCGCCGTCGAGAACGTAGTTGTTGTAGTTACCTTGGCTGCCGGCGACGGCGATGACGACTGAGCTGGCATAGTTCTTCGAGCCGACCATGTCGTTGCCGGGCGCGGTGACGGCGCCGCCGGAGACGAGGACGAGTTGCGTAGCCTGGCGTCCGTTGAGCGGCATCTCGGTGATGCGCGCCTGGTCGATAACCTGCTTGAAGGTGCTGGTCTCGGTCTCGAGCGCGACGCCGGAGGCCTGGACCTCGACGTGTTCGGAAGCGGACCCCACGGTGAGTTGCGGGTTGATCTGGACGTTATTGCCGACCTCGAGGTTTCCCTTCTGGGTGTATCCGCTGAAGCCCTGGGCTTCAACATCGAGGGAGTAGGGACCGACGGGGACGTTGGGAAGAGAGTAGAGGCCGTTGCCGTCGGTGGCAGTAGTACGGCTGGTCCCTGTGTCGGACTTGGTGAGGGTGACCTTGGCATTCGTGATGGATGCCCCGGTCTGGTCGGTGACGGTTCCCTGAATGCTAGCTGTGCCTGCTGACTGCGCCCGGGCTTTCGTCTGCAGCGCGAGTGGAAGAAGAGCAACAGCCAGGAGGAGATTGGACAGTCCAATTAATCGTTTTCTTTTCATAACTTGGCCTCAGAAGGGTGGTGCATTCGCGAGTATTGGCTCTACTTTCACGTTTTAGAAAAGGCTCTTTACTCGTGCGTCAGACTATATGGATCCGCTTTCTTGACTGTCAACAGGAATTGTTCACCCTTTGGAGTCCAAAGGTGATGCTGAAGTCACTTGGTCAGACCAACTTCGCCCACTTCAAGAGAACGATATCTCCGGAGGCTATCTCCGAGCTAGAGCGATCCGCGGGATCGACTGCAGATCGTTCACGAAGTCGATGTCGTGCCAGCGGTTGAGAAGGATTGCGATGGCCTTGCTCTGGCCGTGACCGATCTCTAGCGCAAGCAGCCCCCCGGGCTTCAAGGCTTCATGGGCCTGCGGGATGAGTTTCCTGTACACGTCGAGTCCATCGGCACCGGCGAAGAGCGCCGATGCGGGCTCGTAATCGCGTACCTGTGGATGGAGCGCCGCGGCATCCGCCGTTGGGACGTAAGGCGGATTGCTGACAATTGCGTCGAAATGCTCGCGTCTCTGTTGCGCAGGAAGAGCATCCAGAAGGTTGGAGACGGAAAAGCGGATGAGATTCGATACGTTTAGTGCTTCGGCATTGGCCTGGGCGACCTCGAGTGCGGCGGCTGAGAGATCGAGCGCGGTCAGGCTGGCATGAGGGAGATGAGCAGCCAGTGCGATGGCGATGGCGCCAGAGCCGGTTCCGATATCCGCTATGGTGACCGGCTGATCGTGCGGCAGACGCTCGAGTACTGCTTCTACCAGGTGTTCTGTCTCGGGCCGTGGAATCAGCACGTCGCGGGTGACCCGGAATGGGAGGCCGTAGAACTCCTGCATGCCGGTGATGTACTGCAGAGGCTCATGCCGCAGCCTGCGGTTGATGAAGGTCTCGTAGCGGCGAAGTTGCTCCGGGGTGAGCTCCCGCGTGGGGTCGGACAGGAGAGCCGCTCGTGAGATGCCGGCAGTGTGCAGCATCAGCGACTCGGCATCGCGTCGGGCAAAATCGCTGAGTTGGGGATCGGCGGCGAGCTGCCGGGCAGCGGAGAGAAGCGCCTGCTGTAACGTCATGGCAGCCGTGACCTGATTACAGGCTCTTGATCATGATGAGGTTGCCATCCGGGTCAGAGAGGGTAAGAGTATCCTTCGACTTCAACACAGAGATCTGATGTTTGTGCAGGAGACGCGAGGCCTTGGAGAGATTGGAGCTGCGTAGCGTGAACCGTGCTTTGGAGCCGAGAGAGGCTGCAGTGGCGATCTCGATCTCCTGGCCTGAATTGCCGGGCATGTGCAGGAACATGGGATCGCCTGCGATGGATTTAAAAGAGAGCTGGTTAAGGTAGAAGTCGCGAGCGGCGGCAGGATCGCGCATGGCGATGGAGACGGAGCCGATGGAATCGGCGACGCGGTCCTCGCCGAGGTGCTTGCCCTGATCGTTGGAGTGAAGGGATCCGGGCTGGTATTGCGTGTACTCAAGATTCTGGGCGGCGCCATTGGCGTCGAGAGGGCCCGCCAGGGTAAAGAGCAGATTTCCGGCTCCGGCCTTGCGCACCTGCTTGGGAGTTAACCCGTGTTGGACATAGTCGTCGTGGATGGCCTGGAGGTCGTCTCCCTCAAAACAAACGTGTAGAAATCCGATCGCGGCCTCTGCGGGAACGTCAGGATTCGCCGGGTAGAGTTCGAGAAACTGGTGATCGTTGATCTTGATGAAGCTCTCGCGAGGTTTGCCGTTTTTGTCCTTGAGGTCGAAGGCCTCCTCGAAGCCGAGCTTGTTATAAAACTCCCGGGAGGCATCGAGCGAGCGCACGCGAATCGCAATATGCGCAATGCCGGCCAGTGGCGGAGCCTGCTGTTGGGCACGGACGAACGGAGCGGCGAGAGCAATGAGGGAAAGTGCAAGGAAGCGGCGCAGGGAGGCGGTGTTTTGGAGCATGGGCGTGGGTCCTCTGGAGCTGAAGTCATTTTCTCAGAGAAAGTCTTTTTCGGTCTGCCGGTGAACTGGCGAAGCGAGGTGTAGCTTCCGCGAAATGGCCACGGGGTCCCAAAAGCGAGACCCCGTGCACTTATACCGATACTGAGAGCGAGGGGCAGTTTTACTTTGTCAGCTTCAGCAGCACCGCCCCGTGCCGCTGCATGGTAAAGACGTTGGTGTCCTTGATGACTCCGAGGTCTTTGTGTGTCCATAAATCTCGTGCGTGCGCCGTGCCGCTCGGGAATCCTGCCTCCTTGAGGTGAAGGCGAAGGCCGCGCATGACGTTGCGGTCATGCGAGAGATTGAAGATAGCCAGCGCGACGGAGCCGTCGGCGAGCGGGCGCGACCATATCTCCGTCTCTTCGCCGGCCCACACTCGGTCGCCCTGCTTGCCCAGCATGTCCTGATCGATTGCGATGACCTCTTTGTTGGTCAGGATGGAGCGTACGTCGTCGTTCATCTCGGTGAAATTGTTGCCCGCGATCAGCGGCGCGGCCAGCATCGACCACATGGTCATATGCGAGATGTTTTCTTCGTGCGTCATCTTGCCATTGCCTACCTCGAGCATGTCGGGGTCGTTCCAGTGGCCGGGACCGGCGAACTTCGAGAGGCCTGCCTGCGACAGGCCAATCAGGATCATGCTGTCGTAGTTGGCACGAATATCGTCGGTGGTGCGCCACAGGTTGCCGCCAACCTCCGGCGCCCACTGCCATGACTGGTCAAAGCCGTACTGGCAGAGGCTGAAGACCATGGGACGTCCCGCTTTGAGGATGGCGTTGTGCATCTTCACGTAGGCGTCGCGCATCATCTTGTTTTGCGCGTCGGGATCGTTGGGGTGCTCCTCCTTCATGTTCTTGCCGAAGCTGCAGAGATCGTATTTGAGGTAATCCATTCCCCATTCCGCGTATGTCTTCGCGTCCTGCTCTTCATGGCCCAACGAACCTTCGTAGCGCGCGCAGGTCTGCGGCCCGGGCGACGAGTAGATGCCGATCTTGAGGCCCTTGGAGTGGACATAATCGGCGAGCGCCTTCATGTCCGGAAACTTCTCATTGGCCTGAATGACTCCGTTTGCATCGCGCTTGCCTTGCCAGGTGTCGTCGATGTTGACATAGACATACCCCGCATCGCGCATGCCGCTGGAGACGAGGAGGTCGGCAGCCTTTCGAATATCCGCGTCGGTAACCTTGCCTGCGAACCAGTTCCAGCTGTTCCAGCCCATGGGCGGTGTTGCGGCAAGTTTTTGTGCAGCGAGAGGCAGGGAAGCAAAGATGAGGGCGGCTACAAAAAGACAGCGACGCATTGGGGTATGGATCCTCCTGAGAACTTTGAAGAAGTCCATGAGACTTACTGTCGGCGCGATTGTCAATCACAACGGTGGATTTCGCCGAGGCCCACGAACGCTCTCCGCATTCACGGAGCCACGCCTCTCAAAGAATCCAAGACACGTGTTACTGCGGCGGTGTGGGGTTGTCGCCCACGTCAGTAATAATGTGCGAGGTTACGGTGAGCTTGTGATAGTTGCGGTAATTGGCCGTAAAGGACCAGACCGCACGGTTGTCATTGGCCTCGGCCTTCGTCGATATGGTCTTCGGTAGCCAGAATTGTTTCGCGTCGAAGGAGACAGGAGCGTAATCGATCTCCCAGGTCCAGAGAGTGAGGATTCCGTTGGCCTCGTGGTTCGGGATTCGCGTCTCGACGCGAAGAAGATGAAAGTCACGCGGGTCGATATAGGCACGTCCAGTCTCCCGCTCGCTACTGGGGCAGGACTTGTCCGAGAGAGCCGATTCCTGAAGGGCGAAGCCGACGACAAGGGCAGAGACGCGGCCCACACGCGCGGGCGGCAAGACGCTGTAGTCATAGCAGTGAAGCATCTCGAGCGACACGATGCTCACTGCATTGGTAAATGCCCCGCTGAAGATGGCAGGCCCATGAATGTCTTCTCCCTTGGCGGGCTGTTTGTTTACAGTCTTGATCTCCCGGCTTTCGGTGAACTGTTGCTGTCCTGAGGGGTTCGTGGAGCGTCGCAGGCGGAAGACAGATTCAGTGACGGTCTTCATCGAGGGAGCTCCGCGCTGTTGCAAATCGGAGTCGACATGCTCATCGCAGAAGAAGCTGGGAACATTGGCGAGATAGTCCGCCAGATTGCTCTGCATGTGAATCAGGAGGTCATTCAGAGAGATCTCTGTCGATGCCGCATCCGAATTCGTGGATTGCTGCGCGAAAGATCGCGTGATCAGAAGCGAACCGGCAAGAAACAGGATGCAGATGCTCGTAGTGCGAAGAGACTTCAACGAGCCCCCTGGCTCCCTTAGAGCTGTGGGAGCGCGTGCCGAGGATTTTCGCCGACAAGCCCACGGAATTGCAAGTGCGTCAGGCTACCGCGGTCTCCGCCTTCATCTTCTCGGCAATATCGTGCGCGATCAAAGCGTCGATGGTAGGTTGCAACATCCCTTCCATCACCATATTCAATTGGTGGTTGGTGAGGCCGATGCGATGATCGGTCAGGCGGTTCTGCGGGAAGTTGTAGGTGCGAATCTTCTCCGAGCGGTCGCCGGAGCCGACCTGCTGCTTGCGGTCCTTGGCCTGCAGCTGGTGGATGCGCTCCTCTTCCACTTCGTACAGACGCGCGCGAAGAACCCGCATCGCCTTCTCGCGATTCTTGATCTGCGACTTCTCGTCCTGGCAGCTAACGACGGTGTTAGTCGGGAGGTGCGTGATGCGTATAGCTGAGTAGGTTGTGTTGACCGACTGTCCGCCGGGACCGGAGGAGCAGAAGGTATCCACGCGCAGATCCTTTGTTTCAATCTTGATGTCGACCTCTTCGGCCTCGGGCAGTACAGCGACCGTGATGGCAGACGTATGAACGCGTCCCTGGGTCTCGGTGGCTGGCACGCGCTGTACGCGGTGCACGCCAGACTCATACTTCATCTGCGAGTAAACCTTGTCGCCCTCGAAGATGGCCGTGACTTCCTTCATGCCGCCGCCGATTCCGGTCTCGGAGCTGGAAAGCACCTGCACCTTCCATTTGTGCTGTTCGGCAAAGCGCAGGTAGGTGCGGAACATCTCGGAGACGAAGATGGCAGCCTCATCGCCGCCCGTTCCGGCGCGAAGCTCGATGATGATGTTCTTGTCGTCGTTAGGATCCTTGGGCAACAGCATGACTTTGAGCTCTTCTTCGAGCTCCGCCAGACGCGGTTCGAGCGTCAGCAGCTCGGCTTGGGCCATCTCCTTGATCTCGGCGTCGTCCTCGGTGAGCATGGCCTTCGCATCGGCAACGCCCTGCTTCACACTCTGGTACTCCCGGAACTTTTCAACGACCGGCTCCAGGTCGCGATGAGCCTTGGCGGTGGCGGAGAACTTCTTCTGGTCGGTGACGAGCGTGGGGTCGGCAAGCTGGCTGCCAAGTTCTTCATAACGCGCTTGCATCTGGTTGAGGCGGTCGAACATGGTGACTCCTGAAGAAAAGAAAGAGGATAAGAGGAGGGGTGCGAGAGTGGGCGCAGCTAGGCGAAGTCGTGACGGCTGGGCGTCACGCCGGGAGAAAACACCGTGATTCGGGCTGCAAATCGCATCTCTCTTTAGATGTTACTCCTGTAGACGCGGATGCGGGAGGAGGGTTGAACGCCCGATTAGCTTCCCCCTGCCATTTATTTTGTTATCCGCAACCGTTTTGCTATCAGTTGCCTATCTATCAGTAGCCAGTTTTATTAAGGGCACGGCTTGAGCCGTGCCGTCCCGCCTGAGCGAAAAAGGGGCTTCAGCCACTGAGGTACGGCTTTCCGCGGCCAAAGATCAGATCTTTGGATAATGCTCAATCGGCGGCGACGCCGAAAGCACAGGAACCTGAAAGTATTCGCATATTCTGTGCGCCGCCTCTTTAGGTTCCACGGTACTGGTGTCGATCGATAGCCCGGAGGAAGGCAGCGCCGGGAAACGGTCCGCTCCCTTCCGGCGAAGCGTACGGAAGACAGCGACTGAATTGAGCTTGAGAAACTCGGCCCGCGACGCATTCTCCATGCGCTGCTCGAGCACATCGATCGGGCAGGTCAGCTCCACGAAGCAGATCTCGCCACCTGCTGCCTGCACGGCGGCGACGGCCGCGTCGATGAACTCAGGATTGACCGTGGATTCAGGAGCGAAGGTGAAGATGATGGAAATATCATCCTTCGCTGCGGCCTCAAAGACAGAGAGCCACGTCTGTTCGCGCAGCTGCACGAAAGACGGTGTCCCGAACGGAAACACGGACAACAGCGTGTCCACAACAAGATGATTGTGGAACAGGCGGAATCCGGTCAGATCCTGCAGGGCTCTCCCTACGGTGAGCTTTCCGGCAGCCGCCGGTCCATGCAGGAAGATCAGCTTCATCGTCCCTGGCCTACGCCCCCAGCCAGGCGCTCGGTGTCGACTTTGAGATCGCGATCTCTTCCTCATTCATATCGACGCCGACCTCCGCGAAGAGTGGCGTGCTCAGGTAGCGCTCGCCCGTATCGGGGAGCATGCAAAGGATCGTCGATCCCTTGGGAGCTTTTTCCGCAACACGAAGCGCACCGGCAAAGGTGGCGCCCGAGGTGATGCCGACGAAGATGCCCTCCTGGCGGGCTAGCTCCTTGCTCCACTTCATAGCTTCGGCGTTTTCTATGCCCAGCACCTGGTCGATCTTGTAGCTCTTCACGGCATCTTCGGCGAGCTTGGCGATGAAGTCGGGGCTCCAGCCCTGCTGCGGGTGCGACTTCCACGAGGGATGGCTGGCCGAAGGGTCGCCGTCCGGATTGCGCGGCTGCGGGATGCCGCTTGAGACCATCGGCGCGTCCGATGGCTCGCACACGACAACCTTCGTCTCGGGGCTCTCTTTGGCGAGCACTCGTGCCACCCCCTTCAAGGTTCCTCCGGTACCGAAGCCGGTGACCCAGTAGTCAAGCTTCTGCCCTTCGAAGTCGTCGAGAATCTCAACCGCCGTAGTCTTCGAGTGAAAATCCGCATTCGCCTCATTGGTGAACTGACGGGTGAGGAACCAGCCATGTGTGTCGGCGAGTTCTTTCGCCTTGGCTGCCATGCCGATCCCCCGGCTTGCTGCCGGAGTCAGAATGACCTTGGCTCCGAGAAAACGCATCAGCTTGCGACGCTCGACTGAGAAGGTCTCCGCCATCACCAGCACCAGCGGATATCCCTTCTGTGCGCAGACCATGGCCAAGCCAATGCCGGTATTGCCGCTCGTCGCCTCGACCACGGTCTGGCCGGGTTTGAGCGTGCCCGTGCGCTCGGCATCTTCGATCACGCCAAGAGCGAGACGGTCTTTTACAGAGCCCAGAGGGTTGAAGGCTTCCATCTTGACGAAGAGATGGATGTCCTGTGGCGCCAGCCGATTGATCTTTATGACAGGCGTATGGCCGACGGTCTCAAGGATATTGGCGTATCGTTTTCCCACTCGCTCGCTCCTGGCAATCATTTGCCTTCTATGGCCCATAGATGCCTGATCTGAATTTTAGATGGGTTGGGACAGTTTAGGCATCCATTCAAATGTAAATATGAGGTCTCTTCGAGATGGCTTTGTTTCGAGACGTGGCAAATCTGGCCGAAACGCTGGCACAGGAATCAAGCCGGCTCAAAAAACGAGCAGCGATTTCGGAGGCGATCCGCTCTGTGCACGAGTCTGACCCCAGCAGCGAGGATGCTGGAAGATTCGCGTTATATATTGCGGGAACCCCGTTTGCAGAGGCGGACCCGCGAAAGCTGAATGCAGGGGGAGCGCTGCTTTCAAAGGCGTTGCTTGAGGTGAGCGGGGCGACGCAGGTCGAGTTGACGGCCGCGTATCGCCGTCACGGCGACCTGGGGGCCGCAGGCTTTGATCTCCTCGGAAAAAATCCCACAGCCAGCACTTTAACTCTGAACGAAGTTGCCGAGGCCTTTGCGGCCATGGCAGTTGCGAGGACGACAGCAGTTCGCGCCGGGCTGGTACAAAACCTGCTGCGAAGAACGACCCCGCTTGAAGCAAAGTATCTGTTGAAGCTGATGATCGGAGACATGCGCATCGGGGTGAAACAGAGCTTGGTGGAGGAGGCCATCGCCGCAGCTTCGTCCTCTGCAGTTGCGGAAGTGCGCCATGCTGTCATGCTTGAAGCTGACCTCGCCTTCGCGGTGCAGCGAGCCTTCTCGGGAACCTTGAAGGAAGCGCATATGCGCCTCTTTCATCCGCTCGGTTTTATGCTCGCATCTCCCGTCGATTCGCCGGAAGAGGCCGTTGAACGATTTGAAGAGAAGCCCACAGTGCCGTCGGCCCCGAAAAAGACGCGAAAGAAGAAGGCGGAAAGCGGTCAAGGGAACGATGCAACAGAGACCGCTCCTGCGGAGCATGTAGAATCGCCAGCGATTCGGCTCCCGTCCGATCAGCGCATCCTCGCCGCCTTCCTCGAGGACAAATACGACGGCATGCGCGCGCAGTTGCACTGCGGCGATCCCAGCCAGCCGGGCCGTGTCGCCATCTACTCGCGGAATAAAGAAGATGTCACAGAGAGCTATCCGGATCTCGAGGAGGCCTTCGCCAAAGCCAGCGAAGCCGGTGCGGGGCCACTCATCTTCGATGGCGAAATTCTGGGCTGGGATCTCAAGGAAGGTCACGCATTACCCTTCGCTGTCCTCGGCCAGCGCATCGGCCGCAAGCGCGTCTCGAACGCCTGGCGCGAGCAGGTTCCCGTGATCTTCATGGCCTTCGACGTTATCTTCGCCGATGGAGAGCTTCTTCTCGACCTTCCTCTGCGCAAAAGGCGGAATCGGCTGGAGGCAGTGGTGGAGCGTCTCGTCGAGACCGCCCGCTCCCCACTCGCAGTCGATGAGCGCACCAGGTTGCCGCAGGGCATCATGTTCGCCGAACCGGATGGCGAAGCCGTGGAACGGTTAATGCTGGCTCCATCGCGGCTGGTCGAGTCTGTCGAGGACATCGAGCGCGCCTATGCCGATGCTCGCGCACGCTCCAACGAGGGCGTGATGTTGAAGGCGGCTGAGTCAATCTATCAACCCGGACGCCGAGGCCTCGCCTGGCTGAAGCTCAAGCGCGAGCTAGCGACGCTCGATGTCGTCGTAACCGGCGCGGAGTTCGGTCACGGGAAGCGCGCGGGCATTCTCAGCGACTACACCTTTGCAGTGCGCGGCCCGGGCTATGAGAAAACCGGCGAACTGCTCAATGTAGGCAAGGCGTACTCCGGCCTGACCGACGCCGAGATCGCGGAGCTCAGTGCGTGGATGATGGAGCACACGCTTGAAGATCGTGGCTTCTTCCGCACGGTCGAGCCGCTGCGGATTCTCGAGGTCGCCTTCAACAACGTCATGCGCAGCGACCGGCATGCCAGCGGATTCGCTCTGCGCTTTCCACGCATCGTGCGAATCCGTGATGACAAGCCGGTCGATGAGATCGATACCGTCGATCGAGTCGAAGAGGTCTACCAGTCGCAGGTCGACAAGCCCGTTGAGCTGACAGAGTGATACATGCTCTTCGTCTGGACGTTAGTCGCAGACTTGAGCTGGAAGAGTCTCTCCGGACAGGATGCGCGTCATCTTCTCCGCGGAAAGCTTCTGGCGCCATCCCTGTCCCATGATCTGGAAGGCGTAGTCATCAGGCCGGAAGCCGAAGTGCACAAGGTTTAGCTTCGTGCCGCCCGTGACCGTTGGTGTCAGAGTCCATGTCACAGTCGTATCCAGCAGATGACCATAGTTTTCGTTTTTTTTGTCGCTGCCGCCCTTCCAGCTGTACACCAGCCTGTTCGGTTCATCGACCTCGAGCACCTCGCAGTAGACGATTCCGTCCCAATCGCCCATCGGTTTAGCGCGAAAGTTGAACCTGTGGCCGACAGTGGGTTGAATGTCGTTCTCCATCAGTCACTGCGAGAGCAGCGCCGGTTGGGTAAGGGCATTCCAGACCTCTGCCGGCGGCTCGTTAAGCAGGTAGTCGACGACGATCGATTCATTTCCTTTCATTCTTCTCTCCTTTGCCGGCGTTCTGCTCGGCCAATAGCTTGCGAAGTCGCGCCAGCCGTTCAGGCCAGAAGACGCGGTAGTGATTGAGCCAGTCGGTCAACGGCGCCAGGCCATCAGGACGCGCTTGATAGAAGATGTTGCGTCCTTCGCGACGGTGTTCGACCAGCCCGGATTGCCGCAGCACCGCGAGATGCTGGGACACTGCAGGTTGCGAGATGGGGAACTTTTCAACCAGGGAGCCGACGGTCGTTTCGCCCTGCGAAAGGTGCTCGAAGATCGCGAGCCGTGTAGGGTCGGCGAGAACCTGAAAGACAGCGATCTGACGAGCTCCAGCCATGAACAATATATAAGTAACAACTTATATAAATGCAAGCCTAATTTTGTCGCTATTTCAGTTTTTCGCGCCGATCACCGCCCATGACCGGCCTTAGCTTGAAACAATTGTGCTGACGGAGGCATCTTTAACTCATGGAATATAGACAGCTTGGACGATCGGGATTGAAGGTGCCGGAGCTCTGCTTCGGTGCGGGAACGTTTGGCGCGAATAACGAGTTCTTCAAGGCGTGGTCGGAGACGACCCAGCAGGAGGCCGACCGCATCGTCGGCATCTGTATGGACGCGGGGCTGAACTTCTTCGATACCGCAGATGTCTATTCGAACGGTTCGAGCGAAGAGGTGCTGGGCAAATCGCTGAAGGCCTACAAACGCGAGGATGTGTTGATCTCCACCAAGACCACGTTCCGCTTTGGCGAAGGAGCCAACAACGTCGGGTCCAGCCGCTACCACATGATCCAGCAACTCGAAGGAAGCCTGAAGCGGCTTGGTACGGATTATGTCGACGTGTACCACATGCATGCCTTCGATGCGTCGACCCCGGTGGAAGAGACTCTGAACACTCTCGATCAATTCATACGCGACGGCAAGGTGCGGTATATCGCCTGCTCGAATTTTTCCGGCTGGCACCTGATGAAATCGTTGAGCGTAAGCGAACGCTACGGATGGGCGCGCTATGTCGGCCATCAGGTGTATTACTCTCTCGTAGGCCGCGACTATGAGTGGGAGCTGATGCCGCTGGCGCTCGACCAGGGCGTAGGTGCGCTGGTATGGTCGCCACTCGGCTGGGGCAGGTTGACTGGCAAGATTCGCCGCGGCCACCCGCTGCCAAAGGACAGTCGCTTGCAGACGAAGGTCGTGCTGGACAACGGACCTCGTCCTGACGATGAGTATGTCTACAAGGTCGTCGATGCCTTGGATGAAGTAGCCAAGGAGACAGGCAAGACCATCCCGCAGATCGCGCTGAATTGGCTGCTGCAGCGTCCGACCGTCTCCACGCTGATCATCGGGGCGCGTAACGAAGAACAGCTTAAGCAGAACCTCGCAGCGGTTGGCTGGAAGCTTGCGCCAGAGCACATCGCAAAGCTCGATGCCGCCAGTGAGGTGCAGCGCGCTTATCCGTACTGGCATCAGGTGCAGTTCACCGAGCGTAACCCCTTGCCGGTGTAAACCTTTAGCACTGTGACAAAGAGCAGCGCATGATTGTCGCGGCTCTTTGTCTTTAAACTGCCTTACAATTCTTTAACTGACTTCCTACGGTTTTTTTATGTCTCGCTCGATATGCTTGGTTATGCCGTCCTAGTGGTGGGCGATGAGATCTCCAAGACGGATTCATCGAGAACAGGCTGCCGGCAGGAGAGGTATGAAAACAAGGAATAGATCCGGCTCGGTGCGAAGTATGTGCCTGAGCTTTTTTCTTGCATCGGGCGCAGCAGTTGCGCTTGCGCAAAGCGATTCTTCTTCTTCCGCAGATTTACAGACTGCTTCGACCGATGGTGATGCAGGCGTGCTTTACAAGGTACCGGGAGTAACCGAATCCCAAGACGCAGCACAGAGCAGCTCAACGAATAGCGTGCCGGCCTCGGGAAACTTCTTCCAGCGGCTTGGCGGCTACTACAAGGCCGACTGGACCGGAAAACTTCCGTCCTCTTCCTCGCCACGACGCATGCTCGACGCTCCGCTCGATTCGCCACCGTTTCCCAGCTCCGACTGGGGATACGGCGGCTCGCCGGCAATTGGCGTGCCTGATGGGAACGTTTATCCGTTGATGACCGCGCTGGGCAAGCTGAACAGCCGCACCAAGATCTATGGCTGGATCGCCGCAAGCGTCAATGGGAGCACATCGGACAAGAACAACTTCCCTCTCTCCTACGATATATTTCCCAACTCCGTGGTATTGAATCAGGCAGTGATCTACCTCGAGCGCCTTCCCAATACGGTGCAGAAAGAGCATTTCGACTGGGGCTATCACCTGACGGCGTTCTACGGCAACGATTATCGTTTCACGACAGCCAGGGACTACCTGAGCCAGCAGCTGTTGCAGAAGAACCGCCGCTATGGCTTCGATCCCGTGCTTGAGTATCTCGACCTCTACTTCCCCGTAAAGGAAGGCCTCAACATTCGCTTCGGCCGCTTTCTTTCGGTGCCCGGCATCGAGGCGCAGCTTGCGCCGAACAACTACAACATGACGCACTCCCTGCTCTACACGATCGATCCCTTTACCGACACCGGTGCGATTGCGACCCTGAAGCTGACGAAGCAATGGATAGTACAGCTCGGCATCTCGGCGGGACACGATGTAGCGCCATGGTCCGACGACGCCAAGCCGTCGGCAATCGCCTGCTTGAACTATTCGACCAAGTCCAATCACGATAACTTCTACGCTTGCGCGAACGGTATCAACGACGGCAAGTATGCGTACAACAACCTGCAGCACTACGACGCCACGTGGTATCACCGCTTCAATGCGAAGTGGCACATGGCCACCGAGGCCTGGTACATGTACGAGCGCGAAGTCCCCAACGTCGCAGGCAACGTCGCGAACCCTGTCCCCACCAAGATAGGAGCCAACGGCGCCTACTGCGCTCCCGGAGAGCTTACCTGTACAGCTCCGGAGTATGCGATCGTCAACTACGTAAACCGCGAATTCAACCCGCATCTCTTCGTCGGCTTCCGCTCGGATGTGCTCAACGACAAGAAAGGCCAGCGCACCGGCATCCCCGGCAAGTACACGGAGAACACGCTGTATGCGACGAAGTACTTCGGGTCTACGGTCCTGGTACGGCCTGAGATCCGCTTCGATCACTCATGGGATCGTCCGGGCTACAACAGTGGTACGGCGAGGAATCAGTTCTTCTTCGGTGTCGACCTGATCTACAAGTTCTAATGTCTGGAGAGCTGCACTCGTCTGGACCAATAGTTTGAGACAACAGGCGGTAAGAGGATTCCATTCTCTTACCGCCTGCAAGCATAGGAGCGTTATGCAATCGACGAACAGGTGGCAGAACGCTCGACATCTGGCGAGAGTCATGCTCCTGCTATGCCTGTGTTCTGTCGCACGGGCCGACAGCGGCGACGCAGCTCCACTCGGGCGAATGTACCGACTGCCGGGCGTTGGCGACGTCGAAGCTCAGTCTGCGGCTCAGTCATCAGCACCTCAGCGCACCTTCTTCACGCGCCTCGCCAATTTCTACAAGTCCGACTGGACAGGCAAACTGCCTGCATCGTCTGCGCCTCCCCGCCGTGCGCTCGATGCTCCGCTCGACTCGCCGCCATTTCCGTCTTCTGACTGGGGCTATGGCGGCTCCCCCACCATCGGCGTTCCCGACGGCAATGTATATCCGCTGATGACGGCGCTCAAGAAGCAGAACAGCCGGACGAAGCTCTACGGCTGGATCGAACCCACCGTCAACGCGAGCACATCCTCGGATACCAATCTACCGCTGGCCTATGCCATCTATCCCAACTCCATCCAGCTCAGTCAGCTCGTCGTGTATCTCGAGCGGCTGCCCGATACGGTGCAGAAAACGCACTTCGACTGGGGCTTTCATCTTACGGCCTTCTTCGGCACCGACTACCGCTTCACCACGTCCAAGGGATATCTCAGCAGCCAGCTTCTCGATCACAACAACAAGTACGGCTTTGACCCCGCGATCGAGTATCTCGATCTTTACTTCCCTGTTCGCGAGGGCCTGAACCTGCGTATCGGGCGTTTCATCTCTATCCCCGGCATCGAGGCCCAGCTTGCTCCCAACAACTACGCCGTGACACACTCGCTGCTCTACCTGACCGATCCGTTCACCGATACCGGCGCGATCGCGACGCTGAAGCTGACGAAGCAGTGGATGGTGCAGGCGGGCATCACCGCGGGACATGATGTCGCACCCTGGACCGACGATGCCAAGCCCTCGGCGACGATATGTCTGAATTACTCGACAACAAGCAACCATGACAATCTCTACGCGTGCGCCAACGGCATCAACAATGGCAAGTATGCCTACGACAACGCGCAGCACTACGACCTTACGTGGTACCACCGCTTGAACGCGAAGTGGCACACTGCGACAGAGGCCTGGTATCTCTACCAGCTTGACGTGCCGAACGTCGCTGGCAACGTCGATCATCCCATCAGCCCCGGCAAGGGAGCGAATGGGGCTTTCTGCGCGACAGGGCAGCTCCGTTGCTTCGCCCCGGCCTATGCCGTGGCCAACTACCTGAACCGCGAGATTAACGCGAAGACGATGGTCGGCTTCCGCTCCGACTTCCTCGACGACCGCAAGGGACAGCGTACCGGCATCCCGAGCAAGTACACGGAGAACACGCTCTATCTGACGCGTTATATCGGAACCACCGTCATGCTGCGGCCTGAGATTCGCTTCGACCATTCGTGGGACCGCAAAGGCTACGACAACGGCAACGCACGCAACCAGTTTTTCTTTGGAGCCGACCTGATCTACAAGTTCTAAACACTATTGAACGATGGGAAGGCGCGATGTGCGTGCGCCTACCCATCGCCTCGAAGAGAGATGTCTCAAGAGGAACAGACTGGACGTCTATACAAATATTTTTCTTTATTTTTAGTCTGTTGCATCGAGCTTTCGAAATGCTAGACTTCTCCCCGTTCTGCTGACCCGAGTTCCGCCGTAGGAACTGCCGTGCGAGGCTGCAGAACTACGGAGAACAATCCCAATGATCAGCCGCTTGACGGGCGGGGCTCTATGCCTCGGCCTGATTCTTGCGTTTGGGTGCGCATGCGCTCTGGCGCAGGACCATTTAATAGAACGAGGCGACGTCGGCCGGGAACAGGTGACTCTGGGGGCAGTGACAGGAGTCGGTCTGTTGCCCACGCTGCCTGCCGACGCAACGAGCTCTCCCAAGAGCATTCAGCAGAGCGCTGGTCTTCTGCACCGGATCAGCCGCTTCTACCTGACAGACTGGGGTGGGGCTCCCTCCGCCAGTGCGCCCGCGGTGCGCCGTGGGCTTGACGCTCCGATGGACTCTCCTCCTTTCCCCTCGTCCGACTGGGCCTATGGCGGCTCGCCGACGATCGGCGTGCCCGATGCGAATGTCTACCCGGCCATGTCGGCGATCCAGCAGGAAGGTCGTCGCACTCGTCTCTACGGTTGGGTTCAGGCCTCCGGCAACGCCAGCACCTCTTCGAGCACAAATTACCCCATCACCTATGGCTTCGTTCCCAATCGCGTGGTGCTAAATCAGGCTGTACTTGCACTCGAGCGGCAGCCGGATACGACGCAGGCCTCGCACTTCGACTGGGGCTTTCATCTCTCCGGCCTCTTCGGTACCGACTACCGCTACACCACGTCGAAGGGCTACCTGAGCGGGCAGCTCCTGACCGACAACAACCAGTATGGATTCGACCCGCTCTGGGAGTCTCTGGATCTCTACTTCCCTGTCAAGGAAGGGCTTGTCGTCCGCATCGGTCGCTTTCTCGCGATGCCGGGGATCGAGACACAACTTGCGCCCAGCAACTACGCCCTCACGCACTCGCTGGTCTACTCCGCCGCGCCTTCGACGGAGACGGGAGCGATGGCTTCGCTCAAACTGACGAGGCAATGGATCGTGCAGTTGGGTATCTCGGCCGGTCACGATGTTGCTCCCTGGACGGTGGACCGTAAGGCGTCGCTGATCGCTTGTGTCGATTACTCCACCACAACCAACTACAACAACCTGTACCTGTGCGCGAGCGGAATCAACGATGGAAGGTATGCCTATAACAACGTGCAACACTACGACGCGACCTGGAATCATCGCTTCAATGCGAAGTGGAACGCCGAGACAGAGGCATGGGTAATGTACGAGCGCGATGTTCCCAACGTTGCGCACAATGTCCTCTCTCCCATTCCTACCGAGACAGGGGCCAATGGGGCCTTCTGCGCCGCAGGCCAGGTCGCCTGTATGGCTCCCGCATACGCCGCGATGAACTACCTCAGCCGCACCATCAGCTCGAAGCTGTTTGTTGGAATGCGCAACGGATTCCTCAACGATAAGAAGGGACAGCGCACCGGCATCCCCGGCAAGTACACAGAGAACACCTTGTACGCAACCAAAACCTTCGGCACTACCGTCATGCTGCGTTCCGAGCTTCGCTTCGATCACTCGTGGGACAATCTGGGCTATAACGCTGGCAAAGCACGGAATCAGCTCTTCTTCGCCATGGACCTGATCTACAAGTTTTAGTGAGTCCGACGTAGGTCAGGCGTAATGTATAAGAAATCGAGGGAAGGCTCGCGCGATAGCCTTCCCACATTTCTTTGGAGTAGATGATTTGCGTCAGCGACTTCTCGCCCTTCTCCTTGTCGTCGGCTTCGCCGTAACAGCCAAAGCTCAACCTGCTACGGGACATTCCTTCGCCGTAGCGAATGGACAGTTCACTCTCGACGGCAAGCCCTTCCGCGTCATCTCGGGCGAGATGCACTACCCGCGCATTCCACGTGCCTACTGGCGCGATCGCCTGCGCATGGCCAGGGCGATGGGCCTCAACACCATCACGACCTATGTCTTTTGGAACGTCAACGAGCCGCAATCCGGTGTCTACGACTTCACTGGCAACAACGACGTCGCGGAATTTATCCGCGAGGCTCAGCAGGAGGGCCTGTACGTCATCCTTCGCCCCGGCCCCTACGTCTGTGCCGAGTGGGAGTGGGGCGGATATCCTGCATGGTTGTTGAAGGATCGCGACATCGTCGTCCGTACGACGGACCCGAAGTTCATGCAGCCTGTCGCACGCTGGATCTCTCGTCTTGGTAAGGAACTTGCGTCGCTGCAGATCGGCAACGGTGGACCGATTATCCTCACACAGGTTGAGAACGAGTACGGCTCCTTCGGCAACGACCACGCCTATATGCAGCAGATCCATAAACTGCTCGTCGACGCCGGATTCACGAAATCGCAGCTCTATACGGCTGATGGTCCCGCCCAGGTTCCCGACGGCTCGCTGCCCGACCTTCCTGTCGGCATCAACTTCGGCGGAGAAAAAGATGGCGATGCGAAGGAAGGGTTCGCTACACTGAAGAAATTCCGTCCCGATGGTCCCTTCTTCAACAGCGAGTACTGGGCCGGCTGGTTCGATCACTGGGGAGGAAAACACGCGCACACCAACACCGAAGCGCAGCTGGCAAATCTCAAATGGATGCTCGAGCAGGGCTACTCCGTCAGCATCTACATGTTTCATGGAGGCACCAGCTTCGGCTGGATGAACGGCGCCAACAGCGACGGCAAGGGAAGCTACGAGCCCGACGTGACCAGCTACGACTACGACTCGGCACTCGACGAGAGCGGACGTCCCACGCCAAAGTACTTCGCCATGCGCGACATCATCACGAAGACGACAGGCATCACGCCTCCACCCGTCCCGAAGATCGCTCCAGCGATCAGTATTCCTGCTGTTCCTCTGCCGGAGACAGCATCGCTATGGGATAACCTGCCGCTTGCCATCCAATCAGAGAACGTCGAAAGCATGGAACAGATTGGCCAGGCGTACGGATACATCCTCTATCGGACGCATCTGAAAGCCGATGCCACCGGCGAGCTGGTACTGGACGCGCTGCATAGCTACGCGCAGGTATACATCAATAAAAAACTGGCAGGGACCATCGACCGTCGCCTGAAGCAGGACCGCCTCACCCTTCGCGCAACCGCCGGAGCCCAGCTCGATATTTTCGTCGAAAACACGGGCCGCGTGAACTTCGGCAAGGCCATCAACGGCGAGCGAGCGGGCATTACGAAGCAGGTCACGCTGTCAGGCAAGCCACTGCTCGGCTGGGAGATCTATCCCCTGACCATGACCCACACCGACAAACTGCCTTTTGCGAAGAAGCCCTGCGAAGGTCCTTGCTTCTATCGGGGCACCTTCGATCTCACAAGTACCGCAGACACATTTCTCGATACCACCGCGTTCACCAAAGGCCAGTTATGGCTGAACGGGCTGGCGTTGGGACGCATCTGGAACGTCGGCCCGCAGAAGGCGCTGTACGCTCCAGGGCCGTTCCTGCGGGAGGGGCACAACGAGGCGATCGTCTTCGACGCGCAGGGCAAGATGGGCGGCACCCTCAAGGGCGTCGATCATCCAGAACTTGGCCCGGTGAAATAACCGTTCGCAAAACATCTCCGCGTTGATATATTCCTCCGACTGGGGCAAATACCGATCGGAGGATTTTTATGCAGAAAGTTTGCATTACGACAGTAAAAACGGGTCCTCTACTCCTGGGCATGGCGCTGCTGTTCGCTGCCGCAGGCTGCCAGCCCGCGGCGCCCGACGCCGCAGCCATCGCGAAGGCACAGGCCGCCGACGAAGCCACGATCCGCCAGCTCGATGCCGACTGGGTAAAGGCTGGCGCCGCAAAAAACATCGACGGCTGGGATGCCTTCTATGCCGATGACGCCGTCGTGTTGCCGCCCAACCAACCCATCGCCAACGATAAGGCCGCCATCCGGCGCAGCGTCGCCGGTCTGCTCACGCTGCCGGGGCTCTCTCTCAGCTGGCAGCCGACGAAGGTCGAGGTGTCGAAGTCCGGCGATCTCGGCTATCTCCATGGCACCTACCAGATGTCCATGGACGATGGCAAAGGCCAGCCGGTGCACGATACTGGCAAGATCCTCGAGATCTGGAAGAAGCAGCCGGACGGTAAGTGGAAGTGCATCGTCGACACCTGGAACTCCGATCTGCCTGTGCCCACTTCTACTGCAAAGTGATCGCGCAGGAAGAAGGCCCGGCGATGGGGCCGGGCCTCGTATTGTTCGTGTCGCGATGGAGTGGCCTGTCGACGACACTGCGCCTTTCGATGACATCGACCTCGCAGTCGAGGAATTCAAGAGAACCAATCTTGCCTGAAGATCAGGTTCTAAGGACCGGGTCTATCTGTTGTAGCCTCGATTCGCATCGTAGGTGAGGTTCATCAGGCCATCGCGATAATCAATGTCGATCTTGAGGTAGCCAAGCGCCGTAATCCCAATCAGCCCCGAGACATCCATCCCCACCGACTTGCTCATCGAGTCCGTCGAAAACGACACCACATCCTGCACCTGCTGCGAGAGGTGAGCGAACCGGAACGTAATCTTATCGGCGACAAACACCTTGTCCACCTTCCCGCTGATCCCCTTCACCGTCATGTCGTTATCGTTGTGTACCTTTGTTACTTCGCGCGCCGTCTCTGGGGAGATGGTCGTTGCAAATGCTCCCGTATCCAGAATGAACAGCTTCTTTGCAGTATTGTTCAGTGCCGCCGGAATCAGAAGGTAATGCCCGATGCGATAGATCGGGGTCCAATCCTTCATCTCCGGTGCGACATAGCGGTTACGCGGCCCGCTCGAGACCGGCTCTTTCTTCTCGCTTGTCTCCGCCGGTGCCTCCTCGTTGCCTTCATTGCCCGCCGTTTCGAGCGCCGGTTTCGCCGCGACCACTTCATCCGGTCGCTTCGGCAGTGGAGCCAGCTGTAGCTTCCGCATCGGGTAGTCCAGCGTCACCAGGAAGTGCGAGAAGACGTCTGCTCCAATCAGCCCGTCCACATCGACCACGTTCCCCTGGTCGATCACATCCACCTCGCAGTCGCGGAACTCCAGCGGACCGATCCGTATATCGTCCGCGTAGGCCGTATACCCCTGCCTGCCTCCCTTGCTTCCGATCCCCGAAATCTCCGTCTTGCTGAACTGCTTCAGCCCTGCATGCTCCGCGACCGTCCGGCTGACGATGAGTCCGCTCGCGCCCGTATCCAGCTGCAGCCGCGAGTTGTGCCCATTCAGCTTCACCTCAAGCCCGAACGCCCGGATACGGGTCGCATCATGCAAGATCAGCGCGAAAGGAACCGTAGCCGAATCAACCTCCGACACCATCCGGCACGACCGGTGCGGATCGGTAAGCTGGTGCTTCAGAAAATCCAGGTAGAGCCCGAGATTCTTCTTTGTCTCCGCATCCTCCCCGCTTCCCGACGCCAAATACGATTCCAGTTCGGCAATCCGATCCTTGAGTGGAAGCGTCCTCAACCACTCACGCCGGATCCCCGGATCGTGCGGGTCCAGCTTGTACGCGGTCTTGACCTCGTTCGCCGCCACGCCATAGTACGAGCTCAACCGATACAGCTTTGCGCCCAGCAGACGAAGCGGTGCATAGCACGGGTCGATCGTCATGGCGTCGTTCATCGTCGCGACGGCCAACCATGGCGTTCCTTCTCTGTACTGCACCTCGCCCAGCGCCGTCAGCAGTTCCACCGACTTAGGGTGCTGTCCCAGCGCCTTGTGAACTAGGATGTCGGCCTCATGCACCTTCTGCTGTCGCAGCAGCACAAGCGAATACTCCTTCGTAAGTGAAGGATCGTCAGGACGCCCCTGAAGCTGCCCCTGGTAGAGCGTCGCGGCCTTCTCGTAGTTGCTGTCAAGAAAGGCCCGTTGAGCCTCCGTAGGAGTCACGGCGGGCGCGACCACGCAATGGACCGAGGCCGGTGCAGCCGATTGGCAAAAGCTCAAACCAGGCAACGCAGAGACAAACAAGGCAAAGCAAAGACGCTTCAATGGAGCTCCGAGAGCACTGAATTCTACGAGTGCTCTGACAGCATAGTTTCCATCGGAGATTTGGGGAAGAAAAATTGGACGATCCATTCCCGGAAAGAGAATGGATCGGAATTGGAGCTAGTGACCCGCCGACGGACTCGCATTCTTCGGTGGCTTCGGAATAAAGAACAGCAGAGGAAGCATGCAGCCGCAGAAGATCGCCATGTACTGAATGATGTCGAGGTACGCCAGCATCCCGGCCTGACGATGCAGCTGGTTGTAAATGTAGGCCTGCGCCGTGTGTGCCGAATCGCCAAGGAACGGGTTGCCGTCACCATGACCTCCGAACATGCCGCGCAGCTTCTTCACCTGATCGACAAAGGCACCATTCCCCGGCGTCAGGTTGCGGACCATCTGCGTCTCGTGAGCTGCCGTCAGTCGCGTGAGCATAGTCGCCACGAAGGCCGTTCCGCACGATCCGCCGATGTTGCGGGCGAGATTCGTGAGGCCGGAGACATCGTTGCTCTCCGACTGCTTCACCCCGATGTAGGCGATCATGTTGATCGGGATGAACAGGAACGCCAGCCCCGAGGCCTGAAAGACGCGCAGGAAGACCAGGCGTGGGTAACTGATCCCGAGGTCCATCGTGTGCATCGTGATCAGCGACAGCGTAAGCATGGCGAAGCCATAGCCCATCAGCTTGCGCGGGTCCACCTTGCTCGACAGGAAGCCCACCACTGGCATCATTGCCATCATCATCAGGCCCGCCGGTGACAGCACCATGCCCGCAAGCTGCGCCGTGTAGCCCAGCAGCGTTTGTACAAACTGCGGAATCAGCACCGTCGTGCCGTAGAGCGAGAAGCCCAGCACGAACATCAGGATGAAGCCGATGGCAAAGTTGGGGCGTTTGAAGAGCGTGAGATTGACGATCGGCCGATTCCCCACCTTCAGCTGCCGCAGCTCCCACCAGATCATGAACACGAAGGCGACGATCATCGCGATAAAGAAGAAGGTGATAAGGGGCGAACCGAACCAGTCGTCCTCCTGACCCTTGTCGAGGATGAACTCCAGCGAGCCGAAGGTGATGCCCAGCAACGCGAAGCCCAGAAAGTCGAGCTTGATGCCGCCCTTCTGCGACTCTTTCACCTGGTCGTGAACCCACGGCGGATCTTCAACAATGCGCGAGGTCAGAAACAGCGAGAGGATACAGATCGGCACATTCAGGAAGAAGATCCAGCGCCAGTCATAGTTGTCGGTGATCCATCCGCCCAGCGTCGGCCCGATCGCCGGGGCCACTACCACGGCAAGGCCGTACATCGCGAACGCCTGCCCTCGTTTTTCAGGAGGGAAGGTGTCGGCGAGAATCGCCTGTTCCGAAGGAGCCAGCCCACCTCCGCCGATTCCCTGCAGGATGCGGAAGAAGACCAGCAAAGGCAGCGAAGGGGCCAGCCCGCACAATGCCGAGCTGACGCCGAAGAGCAGCACGCAGATCATGTAGAACTTCTTGCGCCCGATGAAGGTCGTCATGTAGGCGCCCGCCGGCAGGATCACGGCGTTGGCGACCAGGTAGGAAGTCAGAACCCACGTCGCCTCGTCCTGCGAAGCACCCAGGCCGCCCGCGATGTGCGGCAGGGCGACGTTGGCGATGGAAGAGTCAAGCACCTCCATGAAGGTCGCCAGGGTTACGGTCATGGCGACGATCCACGGATTTATGCTCGGTCGCCACGCAACATGCGGAGCAACCGTCGTCTCCTGAGTCTTCTCAGGAAGCTGGGAACCGGGTAAGTCTAATGTAGTCGAGGCCATGCGTTGACGTTTCGATTCCTGCCCGAAGTCGAGGGATTCAGTTTTTGCCCGGCTTTTTACCGTTGCCCCGAAGGTGGTGCAGACCGGGCTAATACCAGAGAAGAGTCAAGTCTCGTAACCGCCTAAATCGCTAAAACCAAAAAGGATCTACGTTGCCGATTCGCTACGCTCGACTCGTTATAATAAATTCAGGACAGAACAAGAACGCCCAGGGAGTGATCCCGGGGCGTTTCTTTTGCAGTTTAGTACTGAAGGTCCAAGTCTAAGTTATATATTTAGAATACTTTGCGCAAAAACAAGGGGGAGGGTGTACCTGGTTTAACGGTCGTAGTTTTGAGCGTAAAGATCGCGGGGTAATCCTGCGCCGCGAGCCTTTTGTTTAAAGGCGTTCGCCTCTTCGCGGGTCATCGCCCCTCCCACCGTCACCAGGTAAGGAGCACGGCCGGTGGGGGAAAAAACCTCAGGGTTCAGCGACGAATGTTGCTTTCTAAGGTCTTCGACCTTCTGTTGCGCCTGGGCTTCGCGGTTGTAGGTATACGCCACCACGTGCCATTGCGTGCGTCCGGACGAGGGTGCTGCCCCGGACGAAGGAATGGAAGGAGTCGTTACTTTGGGAGTCGCCACCTTCCCGGATGTCGACGCCGGGAACCCTGCCGTTGGCTTCGGCTTCAGGGCAGGAGAAGTAGTGTCAGCCGGCTGTGCCGTTGGAGTCCGCGCATCCTCGCTGGCTCCCGCAGTCGCTCCACTTCGTGTGAGCCGCCAGCCGAAGAACACCAGCAGCAGGATCGCCACTGCTGCGGCTGCCCAGAGCTTTGTCCGGCGTGGATCTCGCTCCACCGGCCTCACAATGCGGTGCCTCACATCCGGTGTCTGGGCAGGAATCGTGGGGATCGCCCGCCGCTCTGCTGTTCCCACAGTCGAGGGCTTTGTATCTCCCGGTTTCGCCGCCACGGTCGACTTCGCCTCTTCGATCCCATCGAACAGTGTTGCCCGGGACCCTGGCTTTGAGAGGGTTGACGGGGATTCCGTCTTTGGCCCGATCGGCAGGGTTCCTGCGTCAACGGTCGGCTTCTCCTTCTCCGGCTCCTTCGCTGCGGTTTGGGCTGCGGCAGGGCGTGGTGCGGTCGCTGCCGCGACCTGAGTGGGCGAAACCGGCCCAAGCGCGGCACTCATCTCGCTGAGTCCCCACTTTCCGCTCAGCCCATTGCGAATAATGCCATCGAACGGGGAGGGCAACAGCGTGGCCGAACCCTGCAGCGAACGCCTTCCGGTCATGGCCTGCAGCAGTACGGCTGCCAGATCGTGCGCGTCCTTGGCCTTTCGTTGGACCGCGGCCGCCTCACCACCGTCGGGATCGGCATTGGCCTCTTTTACGCAGTCGCTGCGAAGTTTAATGATCTCGCCCGCTGCAAGAATATTGATAGGCTCAATCTGCTGGTGCACCAGTCCGCGCGCGTGCAGCGCGGTAAGGGCGGCGAGCAGGCTGGCTGCCAGTTGTTTGGCCTCTTCGACGGTAAGGGTGCGATTCTGCAGCAGGTCCGCCAGGCTCATCTCTGTCGGCTCCATGACGGCATACACCAGCGGAGTGCCGTCCAGCATGGCCTCGCCATACTTCCGCATGGCCACCAGGTTCTCCTGCTGGATCTCCGACACCATCCGCCACCGCGCCAGAATCTCCGGCTCATCGAAGTGCGCTTCGATCAGACGGACCATCGCTGGCGTACCCGTACCGTTGGTAGTCAGGAAGAAGGCGCTTCGACCCTCTGGACGGATCAGCTTTTTCAACGGGTAGGCTTCAGCAATCGTTCGGCCTTCGTAGTCATTCCACAGTTGCATATACAGACCAGTCCTGAAGGGATGTGTGTGCAGGAAGAGTGCCCATCGGGCAAGTGGTACAAGAGCCGCTCTCTTCTCCGGAACGTGCACACGGCGAGTAGCGGCTCGTAACGTTCTCATTATCCTCCAATGTTCGGGCCATCTCAACGCGCAGATCTTTGCACGTGCCTGAATTGGTTCAGGTCCGCCGGCCATGCTAGACTGCGATTTTTCCGGCCTTCGTAATTTCTGTTCACTGCGACCGGCGAAAAAGGGAAGAAGGCCTCGATGCACCCGGACCTCGAAAAGATGATTGTGCTGCAGGGCTTCGATCTGGAAGCCCGTCGCCTGACCGAAGAAATGGCCTCACTGCCAAAGAAAGTCGCCAGCCTCGCGGCGGATCACGAAGCGGCAAAACGACAGCTGGCCGTCACCGTGGACGGCCTCGCGAAGGAAGAAGCTCTCCGCCGTCGCCAGGAGCTCGATGTAAAGGATCATCAGCAAAAGGCCGCACGTCTCCGTAAGCAGATGGATGTCGTCACCACCACCGCGCAGGCCTCGGCGCTCGAGCACGAGATTTCGTTCGCAGAGAACGAGGTGACCCGTCTCGAGGATGCTGAACTCGAAAGCATGGAGCGCACCGAGCAGCTCGAAGCCGCAAAGCTCACCGCGGAAGAGACTGTCGGCAATCTTGCCTCGGCGCACGCTGCCGAGAGTGCTCGCGCTGCCGAGACCCTCAAACGCGACCGTGTCCTGCTCGCCGACCTCAACGCGAAGCGCATCGAGTTGCGTCCCCAGATTGGGGAAAACTCTCTCTCCGTCTATGACCGCGTCGCCAAATCGCGCGGTACCGCACTGGCTGAGGGTGTTGACCATAAATGCTCCGCCTGCCAGATAATGGTGCGGCCGCAGCGCTGGAACGACCTGCGCGATCGCGGCAACGAAGACATGTTTACCTGTGAGAGTTGTGGAAGGCTGCTCTATTGGGATCCGGCTCGCGACGCCCCGCAGAAAAAGCCCGCACAGAACGAGAGCATCGCAGCCTCCATCGTGAGAGCGCTGTGAAACGAATTTGTGTCGATATGGATGAAGTCATGGCGGATTCACTAGCGGAGCATCTGCTCCGCTATAACCGTGACCACAACGAGAACCTGACCCTCGACGACCTGCAGGGCAAGGCGCTTTGGGATGTCATCTCCATCGACCGCCATAATGCCCTCGAAGGCTATCTGCGCTCTGAAGATTTCTTCGAGGGCCTCGCCGTGATGCCGGAATCGCAGCGTGTCATGCGCCTCCTCCAGCAGAACTTCGATGTCTTCATCGCGACCGCCGCCATGGAGGTTCCCACCTCCTTCCACCAGAAGTTCCGTTGGCTCGAGCGGCACTTTCCCTTTATTGCTCCCTCGCACATTGTCTACTGCGGCGATAAGGGAATCCTCAACGCCGACTACCTTATCGACGACAACCCGCGCCAGCTGCGACGTTTCAAAGGGGAAGGCATTCTCTTCACCTCGCCTCACAACATCGCAGTCAAAGGGTACCGTCGCGTCAACGACTGGCTCGACGTCGAGAAGCTCTTCCTCCGCTAGCCGCTCCCCCGGTCTCAGTGTCTTTACCGGTGGAGTTGCGAAAGCTCTCCCGCGCCACTGTGGCAAATGCGCTCACGACGGCGCGGTCCTCGTTCGAGCGGAAGGCCAGCTCGATATCGCTCATCACACGCGCCCCTCGCAGTGCGGGGCACGATACATTCTCTCCCGCGATCTGCTGCACGCAGGCCGGACCAATGGAGACGCCAAGCCCGGCGCCGATCAGGCGAAGAATCGTCAGCCACTGCGGAGCCTCCTGCACGACGCGCGGACGAAATCCATGTTCCTCGCACAGAGAGATGGGCTTCTCATAAGCCAGGGCGCCCGCCATCGGCGCGAAGAAGACAAACGGCTCTTCACGCAAATCTGCGGCGGAGATCATCTCCTGTCCCGCTAGCCGGTGCGTGTTCGGCAAGACTGCGACGAAGGGCTCGGAGAACAGGGTCTCGACATGCAGGCCTTCGGTAGGTCCCCCGTCCCGCAGGAAACCGGCATCCAGCGCGCTGCGATTCAGCGACTGCGCGATCCCTGACGTGTACGACTCCGACAGCTGCAATTGCACTCGCGGATAAAGCTCGCGATAGCGTCCCAGCATGGCAGGCAGTGGAGTCAGCATGCCCGAGCCAATGAATCCCACGTTCAAAAAACCCTCATCGCCACGGCCGATGCTGCGAGCCTCCTCCATATCCTCGCGAACGTTGCGCAACGTGCGCCGTGCACGATCCAGAAACACCTCGCCTGCGGCCGTCAGCCGCACCGCTCGCGAGGTGCGCAGGAACAGCGGATAGCCCAGAATCTCTTCGAGTCTGCGGATCTGTTGCGAAAGAGGTGGCTGGGCCAGATGCAGCCTCTCTGCAGCCCGGCCGAAGTGAAGCTCCTCCGCCACGGCTACGAAATAGCGCAGATGGCGCAATTCCAGGTCACGGTCATCCATATCTAAAACATCATAATCCGAACGAACAATATATTGGACGTATCACATCACGACTCTTAACCTGACATTAGAAAAAGGAGCTCGTCATGTCTTCGACCTTGTCTCTTGCCGATATACCCTCGAATGAAGATTCGATGTCCGCAGCCTCCGTTCAATTGCGACCTTTCAAAACCGGGGATTCCGAAGCCTTCCGTCTCCTCAACGAGGCCTGGATCACGAAGTTTTTTGGGCTCGAGGAGAGCGATAACGCGATCCTTGGGGATCCCGAGGGGTACGTCCTTGCAAAGGGCGGCCACATCTTCTTCGCCGTCGCAAATGGAAGACCGATTGGCTGCTGCGCCCTGGTCCCAATCTCCGAGGGTGTCTACGAAGTCGCCAAGATGGCCGTCGCAGAATCCTGGCAGGGAAGGGGAATCGGCCGCCGGGTTCTGGCTTACACCATCGAGCAGGGACGCGCGATCGGCGCGAAATCGCTCTACCTCGAGACCAATAGCAAGCTCGCCAATGCGATTCATCTCTACGAATCGCTCGGCTTCCAGCACCTGCCGCCCAAGCAGTCCCCGTATGTCCGCGCCAACGTTTTTATGGAGTTGTGCTTCTAGCTCGCTCTAACCGTTCGCATCCGGCGATCCAGCCATGCCATACAGCTCGCTCTCAAAGCGCTGGATCGCCGCCTCGGACCAGGCATGGGAAGCCTTCCTCCACGTATCGCCCTGCTCTTCGAGGAAGTTCGGAAAGTTCAAGCGGCAGTAACCCGCTCGCTCCCCAAAGTCGTACAGACCCTGCGGGGTTCCGTCCAGGTACAGTAAGGCTCGCATTCCGTCGCGCGACCACTCCACCGCGGCGATGCGCTCCGGTTCCGGTCGCTCCAGCTCGGCATCGCTCTTGGCCAGCGCCTCGACGTTATAGATCAGCATCGCGTCCAGGATGCTCTCCTCGTGCGACGTCTGCGAGCGATCGCAGGCGTAGAAGTAGCCTGCAATCCCTTCGTCTTCAAAGACCACCGTCCACGGCGGTGCAGTAGGAGAATCGGAGGAGAGAAAGGCGCGTCCGGGCGTAAAAGTAAGCGACTGCATACCCTTCACGATACGATAGAAAGGATGCCTCATGGCAATGGCTTAATGAAGAAGAAGGCGGACGCCGTTTGAAGGTTCCTGCATTTAAGATAGGTTGGCCTCAGCGGCTGGCAGCGTTGCTGCTCGTGCTTTTTCTGTCGCAGTGTGTCTGGGTCATCTCCCGTCAGCAGCTCTCTACCGACGACTATCGCTTTGCCCGCTGCGGACGCGAGATGTGGGAGCGTCCCTCCCCCCTCGCCGGCTACTTTACCTCCTGCGGCAATCTCAATGGCGACGGAACCTTCGGCTACCGCGTTGCCGGCTTTCCACTTACCGCCCAGAGGCTGGTCCTGCTTGCCGTCGATAAGCTGCGCAGCCCGGAGAATCGTCTCTACGCCGCCGGCGCGCTGAACGGCTCCACCTGGGAGGCGCGGCATGAGCTATCCAGCGTCAAATATCTCCTTCATCTCCCCTTCGTCTTCTTCGCCCTCTGGCTCGGTGGCGGACTGTGGTGGGTATCGCGGCGGC
>Ga0193743_1000122_pt1 | contig 59688 bp, 54 predicted proteins | sample L2c2metaG_FD_143038 | JGI IMG/M metagenome (GOLD analysis project Ga0193743, IMG submission 143038) | Soil microbial communities from a riparian zone of the East river system, Colorado, United States - L2c2 | ecosystem: Environmental > Terrestrial > Soil > Riparian zone | place: USA: East River... | reverse complement strand
CTACGCTTCGACAACGCAGTTATGCCATGGATTGAAGGCCTTTCCAAATCTTTTTATCAGCCCCGTTTTCGCTCTATCCAATCTCCTCGTGAGAAATCCGGGCTAGATCGAGCACAGCCGCATGTGGAGTTGCTGCAATCTCCCGCCCCAGCATCCCCAGGTCTTCTCCGGTGGCATGCGTCACACTCTCCAGATACGCTCGCGCTGTGGTGCCGAACTGCTGCGCAACAAGAACATCGTGATCCATGCTGCCTTCCTTCTGGCCGTGCAGCTTTGCTAAGGGCAACTATTCTTTGGTCGCTTCAACTTCAAGTGTCACCTTCACATCGTCACCAATCATTGCGTCGCCGGTTTTCAGGGTTCCGCCGTAGTTCAACCCGAAGTCCTGGCGATGGATCGTCGTGGTCGCATCGAAACCGCGACGCGTCTGCTTGCCCATCGGCACCTCCTTCGAAGGTGCATCCATTTCCAGCACCACCTGCTTGGTCACGCCGTGCATCGTCAGATCGCCGGTGACCGTGTAGCCGTCGCCACTCTTCGTCACGCTCTTGCTGACAAAGGTCATGGTGGGATACTTCGCCACATCGAAAAAGTGGTCACTCTTCAAGTCTGTATCGCGCGCCGCGACACCGGTGTCGACCGTGGTCGTATCGATCGTCGCCTTGACGGATGCCTTGCTCAGGTCCGCCGGGTCCAACACGATCTCGCCACTGACGCCGCCAAAACGTCCGCGAACATTCGAGATGCCCATATGGCGGACGGTAAAGTCGGCCGCGGAGTGGTTCGGGTCGACCTTCCACGTGGAAGACTGCGCCAGTGCCAGCGGAGCGCTCACGACGAGCAGTGCGCCGGCAAGAAGGGTGCGAAAGGGGCTTAGCATGAAGGGCTCTCCAGAAGAGGAAATGCGGCAATACAGACGGCAACGCCTGTGATTGAGATGTATCAGATCGAAACCATACGCGCGATCGATGGGATTCGGCATCGCGTGAGCGGATGCAAAATTCGTTTGTTCAGGAAAGCGACGCCACCTCCGCATCTTCCTGCGGAGGGCTGGCTATGGTGCGATTCGCTTTTTTGTGTGCAGGAGCTTTGCGCCCCGGCGCCAGCTTCGTTACCGGGCTGCTCTGTCCCATTTCCACTGCAGGCGGTATCTGGTCCGCGGTCACGCGTCCCTCGGCAAGCTGCATGAAGAAGTCCTGCGCGGAGAAGGCGGTCTTACCGGTTGCGGGGCGGGCGCGCCGGTAGTCGCCGGAAGGTTCAAGGATGCGGGTCTTCGCCGTATCGGCCAGATACGCAGCCAGGATTTCATCCTTGAGCCGTGCGCGGATCTGCGCGTCGTTCACGGGGAAGAGCACCTCGCAGCGCTCGAAGAGATTGCGGGGCATCCAGTCTGCGCTGCCGCAGTAGATGGCCTCCTCGCCGCCGTTGGCGAAGTAGAAGATGCGGCTGTGCTCCAGGAAGCGACCAACCAAAGAGCGCACCCGGATCCGCTCGCTGAGCCCTTTCACTCCCGGCCGGAGCGAGCAGATGCCGCGCACGATCAGGTCGATCTCCACGCCTGCCTGCGATGCCTCGTAGAGCGCTTCAACGATGCTCTTTTCCAGCAGCGAGTTCATCTTTGCAAGAATGCGCGCCGGCCGCCCCTTGCGCGCATGCTCGGCCTCGCGCCGGATCATCTGGATGGATTGCTCGGCCAGCGTAAGTGGGGCCACCAGCAGCGGCGAGTAGTCGTCCGATTCGGAGTGAGCCGTCAGGTAATTGAAGACCGCCTGCATGCTCGCCGTAATCGCCGGATCGCAGGTCAGCAGACTGAGATCGGTATAGAAGCGCGCCGTATTCGGGTTGTAATTGCCCGTGCCGAGGTGAGCATAACGCCGGGTCACGCCGTCTTCGTCCCGGCGCACCATCAGGGCCAGCTTGCAGTGCGTCTTCAGCCCCACGATGCCGTGAAAGACTTGCACTCCGGCGTCTTCGAGATTGCGTGCCCAGCGAATGTTCGAGGCCTCGTCGAATCGGGCCATCAACTCGACCACGACCGTGACTTCCTTCGACTGTGCGGCTTCGATCAGCGCCGTAAACATGGGCGAATCCGCCGAGGTGCGATAGAGCGTCTGCTTCATCGAGAGCACAGCAGGGTCTTCGGCCGCGGCTTCGATGAAGCTGACGACACCGTCATAGGAGTCGTAGGGATGGTGCAGCAGGATGTCGCGGTGCTGGATCTCCTCGAAGATATTCGCCGAGCGCCGATTCAGGCGCAGCTCGCGCGGCACAAATGGCGCGTACTTCAAGTCGGGCCGCGGGGTATCGGTGTAAAGCGTCATCAGCCTCGACAGGTTCACCGGACCGTCCGTGCGCACCACTTGCGACTCGTCCACCTCGAAGTTCACGCGCAGACGGTCGATGACGTCGGGGTCGGCGCCCTCTTCGATCTCCAGCCGCACCGCATCGCCCTTGCGGCGATTGTGCAGCTCCGTGCGCACGCTTTCGAGCAGCGAGCGCGTCTCCTCTTCCTGCAGGTACAGGTTGCTGTTGCGCGTTACCCGGAAGGCGGCAGCGGAGAGGACCTCGTATCCCCTGTACATGCGCGCGGCATTGGCTTCGATCAGTTCGTGGAGAAAAATGTAGTCGATGGCTCCCCCGACGGACGGTACCGGCACCAGTCGAGGGAGTGCGCGCGGCACCGTGACCACGCCCAGGACCGGCCCGGCAGTGCTCTTGCGTTTGCTGCGCAACAGCAAAGCCAGGCACAGCGCCTTGTTCAGCACTCTTGGAAAGGGATGCGCCGGGTCGATGGTGATCGGGGTCAGCAGCGGATCGACCTCGCGCTGGTAAAACTCCGAGGCATGCTCCAGTTGCTCACCCGTCATGTCCTTGTAATCCAGAACGCGGATGCCGGCTGCGTGCAGCGCAGGCCGCAGCGACTCGTTCCAACAGCGGTATTGGCTCTCGACGAAGGTGCGCAGTTCGGAAGTGTCGCGGTCGAAGGTCTGTTCCGGAGTGAGGCCGTCTGGCCCGGCTTCGTTGTAGCCATCTTCTATGCGCTGCATCACGCCGGCCACGCGAATTTCGACAAATTCATCCAGATTGGAGGCGGTAATGGCAAGGAACTTTACCCGCTCGAGCAGAGGGTTGCTGGGGTCCTCCGCCTCCTGCAAGACACGGCCATTGAAGCGCAACCAGGATTCGTCGCGGCTGAAGAACAATTGCTCTCGCTTTGATGGGCGTGTGGTCATGCTGGTAAGGGCCTGGTTCGGCTGGAAGCTGTTCCTTTCATACAGGATACGCGTCTCCCTTGATATGAACGCCGCACGAAAATTCAATCGACGCCTCGGTTGACGGCGGGCGCGACGTGGCTGAGGATGAAACAATAACCAAAAGTATAGGCATAACCCAGCGAGTGGAGGCACCCGTGATCGAAACTCAGACAGCCATTCCTGACCCCGCGACAGACTGTGGGGACTGTAGCGAAAGCGCCTTGGCCGAATCTGCGGCCCGCGAACTTTACCAAACCGCAGCCCTCTTCGTCGGAGACGAAAGTGAAGCCATGCAGCTGGTGGAACAGACCGTGGCCAGCGTCGAAATGGATCCTTGTGCCGATGGCGACGCCGCGCGCGCCGCAGCCAGCCGCGATCTCGTCCAGCGGGCGCTGGCTCGCGTAGCAGCTCTGCGCCCGGCCCAGATGCACCCATCGGCTGCCGCGGATCTGGGAGGATGCGTGGAAACCGACGAACTGAGCGCTGCCGGCATCACGCGGGTGCAACTGGAGGGCCTGATTTCCGGCACCGGCCGCACGCGCATGCGGCAGTGGCTCGAAGGTCTTGGTCCGGCGGAGCGCAGCGTCTTTGTGCTTCGTGCGGTGCTGGGCCGCAGCGGTGCAGAGTCCGAACACTTGCTGCAGCAAGCCACGGGTGACTCCTGGACCGAAGCTCACGTCGGCGGAGCTTATCGCGCTGCATTGTGCTCGCTGGCCAGCGCACTGGTTCACTCCGCCGCCCACTAGTCGCAACATCTCGGTCTTGAGCAGCTCTTCCGCCCCGGAGCTTCCGCAATCCGGCGGCGGAAGGGTACCGCTCACCAGTTTGATCCGGATATGCTGCTGTCTGGCTGGCAAGTCTCCAGAATCAAACGGGAAGTTCTGATTTTTTAAGTCTTTGCCAGCGTTCTGGCATCCAAAATGGCGACTATCATGCGGGGATTTTTATTGAGGCATTCAAGGCCTGAAGTGTGCGTGCGACCCTTCCTCATGGTTGGCCGGCTGATGCTGGTCCTTCTGGCCGGGGCCACCCCGGCACTGGGACAGTTGGGCGGCAGCTCGTCTTCTTCGAGTTCCTCCTCTCCGAAATGGGAGCCGCCCACCGTTCCGCAGGCTCCGCCGCAGAGCGCCTACCAGGGCAGCGTTGCAAACCAGCCTGTGACGTTCGGCGTGATGCAGCTCACCATCAAGGACGCGGTGCTGACCGGCCTTAAGAACAACCTGGGCATCATCCTTTCCGGGCAGAACGTGAACCAGGCCGGCGGACAGCGGTTGCAGCAGTTGCAGAAGCTTTTGCCGACGGTGAACGGCACTTTCAAGGAATCTGTCCAGCAGGTAAACCTCGAGGCGGAGGGGCTGAATATTCCCGGATTCCCGGCCATCATCGGGCCATTCGCCTATACCGATGTACGCGGCAGCGTGGACTGGACACTGTTGAGCGTGCCGTCGCTCAACAACTATCTCGCATCGCGGCACGACTTTGAGGCGACCAAACTGTCGCTGAACGATGCGCGCAACCTGGTAGCGCTCAGCATTGGCTATGCCTATCTGGCCTGCATCTCGGACGAGGCCAACATCGCGAATGACGAGGCGCAAGTCGCCTCCACGAAGGTTTCGCTCGACCAGGCGAACGCGAACCACGAGGCGGGGACTGCCCCTGAGCTGGACGTACTTCGTGCGCGTGTGGACTACCAGACGCAACAGCAGGCGCTGATTCGCGACCAGAATGCGCATGAGAAGGACAAGATTGCGCTGGCGCGGGCCGTTGGCCTTCCCCTCGAACAGAAGTTTGAACTGGCCGACAGGCTGCCGTTTGCGCCGCTGGAGGGCTTGCAGCCGGATGAGGCGGTAAAGGTGGCGTACGCAACACGTAAAGACCTGCAGGCGCTGCAGCAGCAGGTGAAGGCCGCTGAACTGAGCCGCAAGGCGGCCACTGCCGAGCGCTTCCCCAGCATCTCCTTCAGCGGCGACTACGGCGACATCGGCCCTACCCTCGGCAATTCACACGGCACCTATGACGCGGTAGGCTCGGCCAGCGTGCCGCTCTTTGAGGAGGCCAAGCTGCGAGGCGATGCCCGGCAGGCCCAGGCGCAGCTCGATAGCCAGAAGGCGCAGTTAAGCGATCTGCGCGGCCAGATCGATGCCGACATCCAGGATGCATTTCTCGACCTCAATGCGGCGGCGAAGCAGGTGGAAGTCGCACGCAGCAACATGGAGCTGGCCAACCAGACACTGAGTGATGCGCAGCAACGTTATGGCGCCGGCGTCAGCGATAACCTCGCCGTCGTGCAGGCGCAGGCCAGCGTCGCGCAGGCGAACGGCCAGTACGTGGCGAGTCTTTATCAGCACAACGTCGCCAAGCTGTCTCTGGCGCGGGCGATGGGCGTGGTGGATACGCGATATCAGGAATTTCTCGGAGGAAAGTGACCGTGGCGGAACAGGATCCGGAGTCCGGCAGGGCCGGCAGCCAGAACCAGCAGCAGGGGACTGATCAGGAACAACGCGAGAACCCGGAGAAGAAGCGGCGGCGCAGCTTCATTCTCTTCTTCATCATCGCTGTGCTGGTGGTGGGTGCGTTGCTTTATTACTGGCACTCCACTTTTTATGAAGACACGGATGACGCTCAGGTCAACGGCCACATCATCCAGATCAGTGCGCGCGTCCAGGGCCATGTGATCAACGTGCCCGTCAAAGAGAACCAGGAAGTCTCTGCCGGAACAGTGATTGCGGAGATCGATCCGCACGACTACGAAGTTCTGGTTGCGCAGGACGAGGCGAACCTGGAGGCGGCTGAGGCCAACTATGAATCGGCCAGGGTGAACATCCCGGTTACGGACATTCAGTCCTATAGCGCATTGTCGTCGGCAAATTCGAACGTTCTCGGCTCCAGCGCCCAGGTAAAGCGCGCCAACGGCCTGCTGGAGCAGGCGCAGGCACAGGTGGCACAGGCGGAAGCAAACAACACCAAGTCGCAGCTTGACCTGAAGCGCTTTACCCCGCTGGTCGAGAAGGATGTGATCTCCAAGCAGCAATACGACCAGGCTGTGGCCGCCGCGCAGGCAAATCAGGCGGCGGTCGTCTCCGCCAAGGCCAATGCGGCGGCGGCAACGGATCAAATCGCTGTCGCCAAAAATGATCTGGCGGCGTCGCAGGCCGCCGCACGCAATGCCGGCAATGCTCCCCGCTTGTTGCAGGTGCAAAAGGCAAAGGCCGATCAGGCAGCGGCACAGGTAGAACAGGCTCGTGCCGAGCTGAACCAGGCAAAGCTCAACCTGAGCTACACCAAAATCATCGCCCCGGTAGATGGCATCATCACTACCAAGAACGTCGAAGTCGGCCAGAACGTCAGCGTGGGGCAGAATCTGGTCACGCTGGTCTCTCTGCAGGATCTGTGGGTGACTGCCAACTTCAAGGAGACCCAGCTTCACTTGATGCGGCCGAATCAAAAGGTGAAAGTTCACGTAGATATGAACGGGCGCGACTACGAGGGCGTCGTGACGCAGATCGGTGGCGCCACAGGATCCATGCTGAGCCTGTTTCCACCGGAAAATGCGACAGGGAACTACGTCAAAGTGGTGCAGCGCGTGCCTGTGCGCATCGATTTCACCAAGCCGGAGGAGGACAAGGACCATATCCTGCGGCCGGGTCTCTCGGTGGAGCCCACGGTGCGGGTCAAGGGGAGTTGATCACCTCTGCGTCCGTGAGTTGGTGGTCTCGAATCAACGACCGGCGCGGCACCAGCAGCATCTAATCTGCCGTAAGGGAGGATTCGAGATGAGTAGCAATGCCCTGAAGGAAGCGCCGAAAACCAGTGCCAAGGTGGCGGATCTGGTCACACCGAACTGGCGGCAACATGCGAAGTCCATCCAGAAGTACGGAACCGTCGTAAAGGATCTGCCGATCGGCCTGGATGTCTCGGCACGTCAGGAGATCGTAGGCCGTCTGAATCTGTTGCTTGCCGACACGATTACCTTGCGCGATCTCTATAAGAAATCACATTGGCAGGTTGGTGGCCCCACCTTTTACCAGCTTCACCTGCTTTTCGATAAGCATGCGGGGGAGCAGTCCGAATTGGTCGACGAGATTGCGGAGCGGGTTCAGATACTGGGGGGCGTCAGCATCGCGATGGCTCACGATGTGGCCGCCAACACCCGCATCGAGCGTGTTCCGATCGATCGCGAAGAGGTGCCGGTGCAGATCTCGCGTCTGCTCGAAGCGCATCATGTGATCCTCAAGGACGCGCGGGACTTGGCTGAAAAGGCGAATGATCTGGGCGATGTGGGCACCAATGACCTGCTTGCCAGTTCGGTCGTCCGGACCAACGAGATGCAGGTATGGTTCGTCGGCGAGCACCTGGTCGAGATGCCGCTGGTTCTGGCCAAATAGCGCGATTTACCTGGTAGTCACCAGCCCGGGCCGGATCGTTTCAACGATCCGGCCCGGTTTTTCTTTGCGGAGCGAAACTTTTGCCGCTCTGGCCCGTCGCCGGACATCTATCCTTTGGGCAACGCATTTGATATAGGTCAGGGTTGGAAAGTTATGCCGGTCGCGCTCGATTTTTTCATCAATCACGCCTATCTCATCCTCTTCGGCTGGATCGCCGCGGAGCAGATCGGTTTGCCGATTCCGAGCGTTCCTATTCTCCTCACGGCCGGGACGCTAACGGCCACCCACCAGCTCAGCCTGCCACTCATCCTGCTCTCGGCTGTCCTGGCGTGCCTCCTCAGCGACTCCATCTGGTATTTCCTGGGAGCGCGCTACGGCGGCACCATCGTGCGCACGGTGTGCAAGCTCTCCTTCGAGTCTGCAGCCTGCGTCCGGCGCACCGGCGACTTCTTCCAGCGCTACGGCGAGCGTACGCTGCTGTTGGCCAAGTTCATCCCCGGGCTCGGCGCTGTGGCGGCCCCCATCGCAGGCCAAAGCAAAATGCCGTACTCGACGTTTGTGATCTTCGATATGGGCGGCGCTTTGTTGTGGAGTCTGAGCGCGACCCTGGTGGGACGCTTTTTCGGAGATGTTCTGAAACGCCACCCAGGCGCCCTGGCGGAAGTCGGACACTCGGCGGGTCTGCTCTTCGTTCTGCTGCTGGGCGGCTTTTTCGGTTACCGAGTCTATCGGCAACGTGCCTTCCTGCGGCAGATTCGCGGCGCCAAGATCGAGCCTGAAGAATTGAAGACCATGCTCGATGCCGGCGAAGACGTTTACATCATCGACCTGCGTCATCCGCTGGACTACCTGCCCGATCCACGCCGGCTGCCCGGAGCCGTACTCTTCAAACCAGACACGCTGGTTGCCGAGGGCGACCGCATCCCGCGCGATCGCGATATCGTGCTCTACTGCACCTGCCCCAGCGATGCCACCAGCGCGCGCACCGCGCTGCGACTGCGCAGCCTGGGCATTTACCGCGTACGCCCGCTGCACGGCGGCTACGAGAGCTGGAAAAAGCTCGGCTATCCGCTGGAGCCGATGGAACAGCGCGTCGCTTGAAGTAGGTCCCGTACCGATCGTAAGATGCGGCGGCCTTTGTCCTTGTGCTAAGTTGCCTTTGCGGTGGTGTTTCAACTTTGCTGCCGCGCTTTCCAAGGGGTGCGGCTATGGCATGGACAGAGTCCTATCACTGTGACGTTTGCAACAATCCGCGTGGAGACGCGGAGGACTGGTGGCTTGCATGGACGGACCACACCACGCCTCCCGACGGCGGGGAACAGGAGGCACTGCGCATCACGCGCTGGAGTCACTCGCTTTCGCATAGTGCTGATGTGAAACACCTGTGTGGCGCGCGCTGTGCGCAAACCTTTATGGATCGCTGGATGCAATCGGAAGACGAACGTCGTTAGGGCAGTACCAGGGGTCCTGCACGTGTGCGTAACTCTCGCTACTATGAGGGTCAGGAGACGAACTTGGCCTATCACGATCTGCGCGACTGGATCGCGCGACTGGACCGCGCCGGCGAGCTGAAGCGCATCCGCGAAGAAGTGGATCCCATCCTGGAAATCGCGGAGATTACCGACCGGGTCTCCAAAGCGGGTCGCAAGGGCGCCGCGCCGGGTGGGCCGGCACTTCTTTTTGAGCGGGTAAAGGGTTATCCCGGCGGGAGCGTGCTGATGAACCAGTTCGGCAGCCATCGGCGCATGGAGATGGCGCTTGAGGCAGCAAGCCTGGACGAGATCGCTGGCCGCATTCAGACGCTGATGGAGATGAAGTCGCCCGAAGGCATGCTGGGCAAGTTGAAGATGCTGCCCATGCTGGCCGAGGTAGGGAAGTACTTCCCCAAGGTCGTGCAGGCGCGGCAGGCCGAGTGCAAAGAGGTCATCCTCCGCGACAACTTCAGCGTGCTCGACTTTCCCGTGCTGCAATGCTGGCCCATGGATGGCGGCCGCTTCATCACACTGCCGCTGGTGGTCACGCGCGACCCGCGCCATGGCAAGCGAAACATGGGTATGTATCGCATGCAGGTCTACGACGGCCAGACCACCGGCATGCACTGGCAGCGCCAGAAGGTGGCGGCAGAGCACTTCCGCGAGCGGCTGCGCATGGCCGCGGCTTCCAGCGCGTCCGGCAGCTCCACTGCTGCCCAAATAGACATCATGGCGCAGACCGCCGGAGGCTCCATTCAGTTCGCCGGAGGCAGCACACGAGCAGCAGGAAGCGTTGCCGGTATGCCTGCCGTGACCACGACCGACCTGCGTGGCGAGCGCATGGAGATTGCCGTCGCCATCGGCACCGATCCGGCGACGACCTTTTCGGCAATCGTACCCGCCCCGCCAGAGGTGGAGGAGTACATCATCGCTGGCTTTCTCAGGCAGGCGCCGGTCGAGCTGGTGCAATGCGAGACGGTCGACCTGCAGGTGCCCGCACATGCGGAGATCGTGCTCGAAGGCTATGTCGAGTTAGGCGAGCTGCGCCCCGAAGGTCCATTCGGCGACCACACCGGCTTCTACACGCTGCCTGACGACTATCCGGTCTTCCACCTAACCTGCATTACCCATCGGAAGGATCCGATCTACGCATCCACCATCGTTGGCAAGCCGCCGATGGAGGACGCATGGATGGGGCTCGCCGTCGAGCGCATCTTCCTGCCGCTGATTCGGCTCTCCGCGCCCGAGATTGTGGATATTCATCTGCCTCCCGAGGCCGTCTTCCATAATCTGATGATCGTATCCATTCGCAAAAGCTATGCGGGCCAGGCGCGCAAGGTGATGAGCGCCATCTGGTCGCTGGGGCAGGCCATGTTCACCAAGTGCATCATCGTTGTGGATGAGGACTGCGATGTGCACGACGTCGCCGAGGTCACGTTGCGAGTGGCCAACAACATCGATCCGGAGCGCGATATTCAATTCACTATGGGGCCGATCGACTCACTCGACCACGCTTCGCGCCTGCCCAACTACGGCAGCAAGATGGGCATCGACGCTACGCGCAAATGGGCCGCGGAAGGATTCAGCCGCCCCTGGCCGCCGATGATCGAGATGGATGCGGCCACCAAGGCGCGCGTCGATGCAATCTGGAAAAAGCTGGGGCTCGACGCATGAGGCAATGGCAACTCCGCTTTGCTATCTGGGTTGTGGTGGTCCTCGCAGCGTTTGTCTCGACGCCCGCGCTGCGCGCGCAATCGATAGAGAACTTCCGCTGGCTCGATCTGCATCAGCCGAGCGATGTGCAAACGATCGTCGCGCGCGCGTTGATGAATGAGCCTGACACGGCTCTGCGAGAGATCGGCTACATCGGTCTGCCGGCGAAAGAAACAACGACGCCCCCGGTCAGGGCAGCTGCAGCCGCCTCCGCCGCGAGCAATAGCGCCCTCAATGTTTCCAGGCTGCCGGTTCCACGCGATGCACACCTGCTGGTCATCACTGCGGAGCGCACGAATCCTTCCGCGTTGCCGGACGACGACATTCTGAGGGTCTACGACGTGAACCAGCGGCAGATTACGGCGACCCTGTTATTGCGCGGCCCCGGACTGCGTCTGCTGGGATGGGTGCGCATGTGGCGCGAGGGCAGCCCGGAAATGGCGGCGACATACAACGACTGCGTCGAGTGCCAGCGGACCACCTTCTTTACCACCTTCCACGTCGACCTGAAGACGCACGAGTGGCAGATGCGCTGGCCGCGCTCCACGGCCGGAGCCCCCATCTTCTCCGAAGGGCAGGAGGCCAATGGCGGGCAGCAAGTCTATGCGCTGCTGGATGATGAAGCGGGTCGCGTCGTGCTAGGGACATGGGCGCATTTCAGCACTCATGGCCGCCCGGGCACGGACGTCGTCTACGCCTATCGAGTGGAATACTACGGCTCGCACGAAGCTACAGAGCCATTGTCCGGCACGCAGGCACGCGCCTTCGAACAACGGCTGTGCGGCAGCCAGGGCGTGCTCTTCGGTCTCGCCGATGGCCAGGACAGTGCTCTCTGCCATTCCATCGGCATCACCAGCGCGCCGGAGTCGCTGGCCACGCGCAGACGGCATCGGGCACACTAGAGTTGCCGCCCCGCATGCAACTCCGCTGTCTGGTGTGGTGCGTCACCCTTATGTTCTCCACGTGGTCGCGTGGGCAGGCGCAGCATGCCGCAGATGAGCGCTACTATGCGCCGCTCAACAGCGTGGCCGCGTTCGTCGAATACTCGAACTCATCGAGCCACATCATTCTCGGTGACGATCGCCAGAGGAAGTTTGCCGGCCTCGCTTTTGCCTACCAGCGCCGCATCTCCGCGGCACACTGGATGGCGTGGGACTACAGCGCGGAGATCCGGCCACTGCTCTTCGAGAGCGATCCAACGCTCGATGGACAACGCATTACGCTGACCATCGACGGGAAGTCCAAGGTGTATGAGGAACGCTCTCCGCAAAAGGTACCGATCGAGAATGTGAAGTTGTACCCGGATCGGACCTTCTCCGGCACCACGCTGCAAGGCAACTCATTCACCGAGGTCTTCCACAACGAACTCGGGCGCCGCTGGACCGATTCGCCCGGCGTCACGCCACTTGCCTTTTCCGTGCATCTGCTGCCGGCACATCGTCTGCAGACCTTTCTCGCCAGCACTGCAGGGTTCATCGTCAGTACCCGCGATATTCCCGAGTTCTATACCTCTGCGTTCAACTTCACCTTCAGCTTCGGCGGCGGTGTGGAGTGGTTCCGCGATCACAAGCGGTCATGGACGGTTGAATATCGCATGCAGCACATGTCGAACAAAGACATTGGATATATCAATCCAGGGGTCGATTCACAGTTCATACGCGTCGGCTACCGCTTCGGCTTCGGAGCCTCGAGATTCTCGATCAACTGCACCAGTGTCGCTTGCAGGTGACCCACTTCGGAGGCTGTAAGCGTGCGCAGCATCTGGTCCTGCAATCGGATAGCGATCGTCTTGCCGCGCATAAAAATACGCCTTCCCTGCGGTGTCAGGCTGGCCAGCAGCGTGTGCGCGTTTTCCGGATGGGGCGAGCGCCGGACCCAGCCACGATCCTCCGCTACCGCCAGCAGCGCGTGCGTGGTCTGCGGAGTCACCTGGCAGTAACGGGAGATGTGTGCGCCGCTGGTGCCCGGTTCCTTGATGAGCGCGGCCAGCAACTGCAGTTGCGCCGCAGTGATGCCCAGCGGTTTGAGCTGCTCTTCCAGCCGGTCGCGGAAGAGCGTAGTCATGCGGCGCGTCAGTTTCAGAACCTCCGGAGGGCCCTTCTCCGTTCGCCCCCTTTTTTGTGACGCTCGCACCATATCAGCCTCCTGATACTCTATCAGTACCCTGATACTCCCTGCCGAGGCTGGATGACGGAAGAGTGGAAGCCAAGCCACAATCCATGGTTGATCGCGCTCACGGTGACGCTCGCCACCTTCATGGAGGTGCTCGATACCTCGATCGCCAATGTCGCGCTTCCGCACATCGCTGGATCGCTCGGCGGCAGCCAGGAAGAAGCCACCTGGGTCCTTACCAGCTATCTGGTCGCGAGCGCCATTGTGCTCCCCATCTCCGGATGGCTGGCAAACCGATTCGGCCGCAAGCGCTTTTACATGACATGTGTGGCCATGTTCACGATCTGCTCGTTCCTGTGCGGGCTGGCACATACCCTGCCGCTGCTCATCTTCGCGCGTGTTCTGCAGGGTCTGGGAGGCGGCGGCCTCGCGACCAGTGAGCAGGCCATCCTCGCCGACACCTTCCCGGTGGAAAAGCGTGGTCAGGCCTTCGCGCTCTACGGTATGGCGGTGGTCGTCGCGCCCGCCATCGGGCCAACACTCGGCGGCTACATCACAGACAATCTGGACTGGCACTGGATCTTCTTCATCAATATCCCGGTCGGGCTCATCTCGCTCTTCCTGTCCAACCGTATGGTCGAAGACCCACCGTATCTAAAGGAGCGCAGCCTCCGGCAGGGCCCCATCGACTCCGTGGGCCTGGGCCTGGTCGCGGTCGGCGTAGGCTGCCTGGAGTATGTCTTCGACCGCGGGCAGGAGAAAGACTGGTTTGGCGATCCTTCGATCACCGCGTTCGCCATCATCGCCGCGGTGCTGCTCGTCTTCTTCGTCTTCTGGGAGTGGAACCATGAAGACCCGGTAGTGGATCTGAAGCTGCTGCGTAACCGGAACTTCGGCACCGCAATCTTTCTGCAATTCATACTCGGCATGGTGCTGTTCGGTTCCACCGTGCTTATTCCGCAATTTCTGCAGGTGCTGCTGGGCTATACGGCGGAACGCTCGGGCATGGTGCTCTCTCCGGCGGGGTTCGCCATGATGGTGACCATGTTCATTGCCGGACGTGTCGTCGGCAAGATGGACCCGCGTCTGCTGGTGACGATGGGTTACATCGTCACGGCCATTGGTCTTTTCAATCTCACCCGTCTCGATCTCGACGTGAGCTTTGCCCAGGTCACGCTATGGCGCGTCTACCAGGTGCTGGGTCTCGCCTTCATCTTCATCCCCATCAGCACGCTGAACTACGTGGGAGTGCCGCGGGAGAAGAACAACCACATTTCGTCCTTCTCCAACTTCGCGCGCAACCTTGGCGGCAGTCTCGGCACCGCGTTGCTCACCACCTTTCTGGCGCGTAGCAGCCAGGTGTACCAACAGCAGCTCGCCGCTCATGTCAGACCGGATGGCCGGCTCTATCGCGGCTATCTCGCCCAGACCCAGGCTGGGCTGATGCGCCTCGGCCAGAGTTCGACTATGGCAGCCCAACTCGCCTACGCCCGCGCCTACCAGCAGATGGTGCGCCAGGCCTCCATGCTCAGTTATAAGAATGCGTTCTTCCTTCTCAGCATTACCATCCTCTGCCTTTCGCCCTTGCCGTTCATCATGCGCAAGCCGCCCAAGGCAATGAAACCCGCCGCCGATGCCGGGCACTAGGATCGAGAACGACAGGCAGCGTCCTCTGCTTTCGCCTATCTCCTGATACACTCAGGAGTTTTCTGAAACATCGATTTCCGTGGAGTGCAGACGATGACCGAGATCAGACGCGTGGGGGTAGTCGGCGCGGGGACCATGGGCAACGGCATCGCCCACGTCTTCGCCCGCAGCGGCCTCCCCGTAGTGTTGGCCGACGTGGATCAGCCGTCGCTCGACCGCGGCCTCATCACGATCGAGAAGAACCTGGCCCGCGAAGTGACCAAAGACAAGCTGACGCAGTCCGACGCGGATGCGGCCCGGGCACGCGTTACCGGCACGCTCGACCGGAAGGCGCTTGCCGGATGCGATCTTGTGGTGGAGGCAGCGACAGAGCGTTTTGCCGTCAAGCAGTCGCTCTTCCAGGAGCTCGATGGGCTACTCGCCGCAGATGCCATTCTCGCCTCGAACACTTCGTCGATCTCGATCACGAAGCTGGCAGCGACGACGAAGCGCCCCGACCGCGTCATCGGCATGCACTTCTTCAATCCCGTGCCGGTCATGCAACTGGTGGAGGTCATTCGTGGCCTGCAGACCTCGCAGGCGACCTTCGACACGGTGAAAGCTGTCTCCGAGCGGCTGGGCAAGACGCCGATCGAGGTCAACGATGCGGCGGGCTTTGTCTCCAACCGTGTGTTGATGCCGCTTTTGAACGAGGCGATGTTCGCCGTCATGGAGGGGGTTGCCACCCCGGAGGCGGTCGACAAAGTCTTCCAACTCGGAATGGCGCATCCAATGGGTCCATTGACCTTGGCGGACTTCATTGGGCTCGATGTCTGCCTGGACATCATGCGCGTGCTGGAGGAGGGCCTGGGCGATCCGAAGTACCGCCCCTGCCCGCTGCTCATCCGCATGGTGGACGCGGGTTGGCGTGGACGTAAGTCGGGCAAGGGATTTTTTGAGTATCCGCAGAAGTAGTGGACGAGCGCGAGACGAAAGCAGACGACTTCAGACAAATGCAGACAAAACAGTGGAAAATGACTGGTATCGTCTGTCATTGAACTGCCTCTCTCTGCCGTTATCTTAGGAGCGATTCATGGACGCACTCAGCATAGGCGCGGTTCGCGCCGCCGAGCAGGTAGCGCAGGCGCACGGCATCGCGGTCAGCAACGCGGAAGTGGTTGCCGATGGCTCAAACCTGCTGGTGCATCTGAAACCCGCACCGCTGCTGGCGCGCGTGGCCACCACGAGTGCGCTGCTGCGCCGTCCGGTGAGTGCATGGCTGGGACGCGATGTCTCCGTGGCGGCTTATCTGCATCAGCAGGGGGTGCCCGTGGTGCCGCCCAGCGATCTGCTGCCGCCCGGACCGCATCAGTACGACGGCTACACCATGAGCTTCTGGCAGTGGGTGGAGCACGAACGCGACGCCACCATCCCCACCGCAGAGGCAGGCGCCATGCTGCGCGATCTGCATGAAACTCTGCGCGGCTACCGCCCTTCTGAATCCGGTGGCGAGTTGCCACTGCTCGAAATCTTTAACGAGATCACCCGCTGGCTGAAGTTCCTTGAGGGGCGGCGGGCGCTCTCGGGTGGCGAACTGATTCAGTTGCGCGAAACTCATTGGCGGCTGGCCGAGACGCTGCGTTATGGCGGCCGTGCCATTCAGCCCATCCACGGCGACGCGCATCGCAAAAACCTGTTGAAAACCGCGAAGGGCTGGCTCTGGACCGACTTCGAGGATGCCTGCGGTGGCCCGGGCGCATGGGACGTAGCCTGCATGGTGCGCACCGCGCCGGAGGGCATCGAGGCTGCGCTCGCGTCGTATCCAGGGGCGCCGACCTGGGATGAACTGTTGCCGTATCTGCGCGCCCGTGAGCTCGAGGCTGTTGTCTACTGGCAGCTCCAGGCCGAACGCTTTCCCGAACAGCGCGCCGAAGCTCATGCGAAGCTGCGCGACTGGCAGCGCCGCCAGCCGCATTCCGGGGCCTTTGGGCAATAGCGAGTCACCGGGTCCGCCAGCCGGCACGCCAGCCAATGCTGACCGGCTGGCAGACGCGCCGAGTCACTTGCCGTTTTCCTCTGCTTTGCTCCGGTTCTGTCTGGTTTTGTCTGCATTTTCTACTCGACGCGCGTATGCTTTTTGAATGATGCGCATGACCGTGCTGGCGAGTGGTTCGAAGGGAAACAGCACACTCATCGCCACCCACCGCACGCGCATCCTGGTCGATGCAGGGCTCTCCTGCCGCGAGATTCTGCGGCGGATGAACATTGCGGGTGAAGATCCGCGCTCGCTCGATGCCATCCTCATCACGCATGAGCACCAGGACCACGTACAGGGCGTTGCCGTACTTGCGCGCAAGCTGGGAATCCCCGTCTATTTCACCGAGATGACGCATCGCGCGTGGGTGCGCTGGTTGCATCCGCGCAAACGCACGACCTATGCCGAGTGGCTGCGCCAGCGGCAGCAGGGCAGTGCGGTGGCTGACAGCGAGAGCTCGCCTTCGAGCACCGCCGTGACTGCCACTGAGGATGAACCGGATGCTGAACTCTGTGAGGCAGCGTCGCCGGAACGGGACCCCGCGGCCTTGCCTTCGGTGGCGTACTTCGAGGCAGGGAAGCGTTTTGTTGTCGGCGATATCGATGTTGAGCCTTTCACCATCCCACACGATGCTGCGGATCCGGTTGGATTTGTCTTCGAGGGTGACGGCGTCCGCATTGGTTTTGCCACAGATCTGGGATATATGCCCGCCAATGCGCGGCAGGCCCTGCGGCGCTGCGATGCCCTGATGCTGGAATCGAATCACGACACCGAGATGCTGCGCGACGGCCCTTACCCGTGGAGCGTCAAGCAGCGCGTGATGTCGCGAGTGGGTCACCTCTCGAACGAAGCCGCTGCAGAGTTTCTGGAACGGAACTATGACGGGCAGGCTGCGTATGTCATTTTGGCGCACCTCTCGGAGAGCAATAATCTGCCGGCTCTGGCGCGGGTGAGTGCGGAACGGGCCCTTCGCGACCGGATGAGCCTGCTGGCGAACAAGCTACTGCTGGCCGAACAGGATCAGCCACTAGCGGCTATCTCGCTTTAACATGCTATCTTGTTCATGCCGCGTGAGTTATCCACATTTTGGCATGAAATCGTGTACCGCTGAGGTTACCAATTTTGGGAATCCACTGGTTTTGAGCTGCATCGAACCATTATCATAGGGTTAACGGAAATGACTTCAGGAAATCAGGTTCGCGTGAAAGAGATTGACAGCGACGCTCTGGCGTCGCCACGCTATACCCGCCAGAATGGCTGCGTGGACCCGGTTGTCGGGGACATATTGTCCAGTTGGCGTTACGACATCTCCGGTATTACTCCGGCGATGCGCGGCGACTACGAAGACCATTTTTCGGAGTGCGCCTACTGTCGCAGCCGTCAACGTCTTCATCGCACGGTGGATGTTGTACTGATCGGTACCACGACCATCTCCACCGCCGCTTTTATCCTCGCGCTGGCGATCATTCATCACATTCAGCCCCTGCAGCATTGGGCTCTCGTAAGCCTTCATCTGTGGGAGATACCCATCGTGCTTAACTTGCAGGCGGCCGCTGCAGTGGGTCTGTTCCTTTCATTCCTCTGTTGGGTCCTGGTGGCCATCGCTACACCGGCTCCGGTGTTTCTCACTGGCGTGGCGATGAATCTAAACCAGGCGCGCTCCCTGCCCGGACGCTCGCTGGACGACAGCGACTCGCGCGTTGCCTGAATCTCATTACTGATACGAAGAAGGCCAGCCCTCGGGCTGGCCTTTTTGATTGAGTGTAGCGAAAGCTTACTTCGCTGGATCCAGCCGCAGCCCGCCCGTCAACTCGGACACCCGCTCCACGTGGTTGGAGCTGCACCAACTCTCCAGTCCTTTGGCCAGCCGCTCGACCGCTCGCGGGTCGGCATAAGAGGCGGTGCCTACTTCCACCGCCGTGGCTCCGGCCAGCAGGAACTCGACCGCATCCTCCGGAGCGGTGATTCCGCCCATCCCGACAACCGGGATTTTGACTGCCTTGGCTGCCTCCCACACCATGCGTACCGCAATCGGCTTGATCGCCGGTCCGGAGAGCCCTCCCGTCACATTTGCAATGCGGGGCCGCCGCGTCTTCACGTCAATCGCAAGCGAGACGAAAGTATTCACCAGCGAGATCGCATCCGCCCCTGCAGCTTCGGCAACGCGCGCCATCTGTCCGATGGAGGTGACATTGGGCGAAAGCTTCACGATCACCGGGCGCGTTGCCAGGCTCTTTGACCGCACCACCAGCTCGGCCAGTTGTGGCGGGTCCGCTCCGAAGGTGAGGCCGCCGTGCTGCGTGTTCGGGCACGAAGCATTGAGTTCGTAGGCTGCGATACCTTCGGCGCCGTTCAACTGCTCGATCACGGCGAGATAATCATCCACCATGTAGCCGAAGACGTTGGCGATGCAGGCGGTGCCCTTGTGGCGGTGCAGCGCTGGCAGCTTTTCTGCGATGAAGGCTGCGACTCCCATGTTCTGCAGCCCGATGGAGTTGATCATGCCGGCTGCGGTTTCGATAATGCGCGGCGCCTGGTTGCCCGGCATCGGCTCGCGTGAGAGTCCTTTGGTGACGAAGCCGCCAATCCGGTCGAGTGAAAGAATCTCTTCAAACTCGACGCCGTAGCCAAACGTACCGGAGGCGGCGATGATCGGGTTGCGCAGCTCCATGCCGCAGAGCCGCACGCGCATGTCGGGCTTCATGGGGGTGTGACGCTCTCCTCCGCGTCCGTCTCTGCGCCACTCTTGGCGTTTGCAGCACTGCGGCGGGGCCGACGCGTGCTCTTCGGAGGTGTCTCCGGCGTGGCGGCAACGGGCTTGAGCGCCTGGGTCAGGATGTGTCCGATGGCCGCGGAGGGTTGGTTCAGGCCCAGCAGCGCAGCGAAGGTTACGGCAAAGTCCACTGGCGCCACTTGTCCATAGTAGATGCCCGGTTGGAAAGGCGCACCGTAGAAGCCGAGCGGCACGTGGCGGTCATAGGACCAGGCGCTGAAGTGGGTGGTGCTCGTGCCCGCGGCATCGCCATTCATCTGGTAAGCCGGAGGAATCAGCATGACGTACCAGCCGCCGTTGGGGCTGTAGCTATGCGCAAGGCGCTCGCCGAACTCATCCGGCGGCAACGTACCGGACGCGAGCTGCAAGCGGGTATAGACCTCCACCAGCATTGGGTGCGGCGCTACCTTGCTGGAAGGTGGTTGCAGCGGCTGTGGAGTGGGTGGCGGAGGCGGTGGTGCTTCAACCTCCTGCTTTGCCTGGCGCGCAGCCGCGCCGCGGGACTGCCGTGTGCGCGGCAACGGCTTGGGCGGCGTCGCCTCCACGATGGGGGGCGGCGTTCCCATCGGCGTATGGATCGGTGGCTGCGCCGGCAGGGTAGCGACCACTGCGGGGAGTGCCACGACGATCGCATCCTCTGCCTCCTGCTCATTGATGCCGGCATGCTCGAAGGCAGGCTGGTTGAGCTGGATGTACGGCAGCTCCTGCTTGGTCAGCAGATAATCGATCTTCTCGCCCGGAGAGAATTTGCCGTTCATCGCGTCGTTGAGACCGGCGAGGAGCTTCGGAATATCCCAGGTCGCCGAGTCCATGCCGAGCGATGCAGCCTGTGCAGGCGTGGAGGCGATGCCGTGATCGGCAGAGAGCGCGATCCACACATTCGCCAGGCCGCCGTCCACATTCTGGTCGAGCCAGGTGAAGAAGCTGTCGAGCTGCTGGTCGAGCTGTCCCAGCATGTTGCGCATCTCCGGCGCATCCGGGCCGACGCGATGGCCGAGGCCATCGTTTGAAGACAATGAGATGGTCAACATGTCCGTCGTCGGATGATGTCCGAGCTGTTCGCCGGTAATCAGCGCGCGGGCAAAATCGAGCTCGTAATCATTTCCGGCGGGCGACTGCCCCACCTGGGTGAAGAAGCTCTTTTGCGCATCGCCGTGGGATTCGTCCAGAGCCTGCTGTGCCCGTGGGCTGGCGTTGAAGGTAGTGGCCCAGTCCGGCAGAGCGTTCTGATAGAAGGTCGAGGTGACAAAGGCGCCGCTCTTCGGGTCGATCCAATATGCGGCATTGGCGGAGTGTCCGACGGGCAGGATAGCTGCGCGGTCCTTGAGCGAGATGCCGAAGACCTTCGACTGACCGACAGTCGCCAGCCGCAGCTCATCGCCCAGGGTCGAAGCCCGCTCGTTGCGCGGAGAATCCCCCTCGGCGCCTTCGTCTGCACTCAGCAAACCGACAATCTTGTAGCGGTCATCCTCCACGGAAGTTACGGGGCGCTTGGTGTTACGGGTCAGATCCCACCACTCGTTCGAGTTGATGCCGTGCCCATCTGTGTAGGCGCCGGTGCCGAGCGTCGCGTGTCCGGGCGCGGTCTTGGTGTTTGCGTAGTCGTAGTAACAGTCGGGAAAGTATGCGCCGTGATCCAGGAAGAGCCGGAAGCCGTGCTGTGCCTTTAAATCCGACCGATATCGCTCGAGATAATCCTCGCGGAACTGGTCGATCACGACCAGAATCACCAGCTTCGGTTTGCCATCATACGCGGAGGCTTTGGCTGGAACGGCGGGAAGAGCAATGAGCAGAGATGCGAGCGTGAGCGAGCAGAGGCGCCGGTGCATTTCCATAGGCGTCTTCCAGTATCGCAAAAGTGGTGAATTTGCGGCGATCTACCTCCGCAACGGCTAGGTTGCCGCGCGTTCCAGCGTGCGGAAGCCGAAGCTTGGCCCGCGCCCGCGTTTGAGCGCCAGATCGATCCACAGCATCGCCATTGCCTCCAGATAGCGTGCATTGGCCAGCGGTCCGGCATCAAAGGGCCGCAGCCCAGCGGCCGCGATCAGTGGCGCCACTGCGGATTTCGCCGCAGCATCATCTCCGCAGTAATAGCCATCCGCCTCGAGACCGTCGAACGCGGCATTCCCCAGCAACGGAGCACCGATGGTGTTAAAGGCCTTCACCACCCCCGCCTGGGCTGCGAGCTCCTGTAGCTGCTCTGCTGCCGAAGTGGTGCCTCCAAACTCCAGACCTTCGAGCGTGGGCAGAACAGGGTTGATGCAATCGATAAGTATTTTGCCGGCAAGGTCGCCACACGACGCCAGGGCCTCTTTGGCAGCCGCCCACGGCACGGCGAGCAAAACGATATCTGCTTTACTCGCGATCGTTTTCGCGGGTCCGCTGCTCACGCCCGGAATCTGTTTGGGCGTAGATCCTTCTCGCGTAGCGACGCTCACCTGTTGCCCGTCTCTTGTCCACAGCCGGGCCAGCGCACCGCCAATGTTTCCAGTTCCAATGATCGCAATACGTGCCATGCTCCCGGTATATTCCTCCCATGTGAGCCGCGCAATCAGGCACAAAAAAGTGACCATGCGTCTCCATTCGTGATCCGGAGCAGCAGCCGTGCAGATCGAAGAATGCAATGTCAGCGCAGCGCTGGAGGTCATCGGCGGCAAATGGAAGCCCCTGATCCTGTGGGTGCTGAAACAGGGCCCGCATCGCTTCAGTGAGCTGCGCCGCAAAGTGCCGGCTGCATCGCAAAAGGTGATGACCGAACAACTGCGCCAGCTCGAACGCTCGGGTATCGTTAAACGGCGCACACTCCCTGGTTCCCGCGCACACACGGAGTATCGGCTCAGCGCGTATGGGGTCACCCTGCGGCCCGCGCTGGTGGCACTGGCAGAGTGGGGCGCTCAGCATCGCAAGCGTCCCACAGCTTAGCCAGCCCGCTCTAGTATCTTCCCTTCAGTGATGCTGCGTAGGCGGCTACAAAGGCATCCAGCGCCGAGCTCTGGCTGCCTGCGTTTTCGGCATCGAATGGACCCGACCATACCTGGCCGAAGGCGTTGCTGGCATCGCGCGAGTGTGTCCAGATGCTCTCCGCATTTGTCACGGCGAACGTAGCATATTGCGCGTTCGGCGCGGCGGCATTGAGCGCCAGGAGATTGCGCAAAAAGATGCCTTTGAACTGCACGCCGTCGGCGCCGCAATTCGCCTCGCACGTATCGTGCAGCACGCCGTTGGCGTCGCTCAGGTGCGTGATGGCCGCGTTTGCAATGGTCTGCGCTGTGCTTATGAGTTGCGGCGCATGCTGCGCGCGGTTGAGCTCCACCAATCCACCCAGGATCACGCCCTGGTTGTAAGTCCAGGTATTCTGCCCGTTGTTCTTGCAGGTGGAAAGATCGAGCCCATCATTGATCAGGTTCTGGCTATTGATCATGCCGGATTGCTGGAACCACGTCCACTCCTTATTGGCCCAGTCGAGGTAGCTCGCGCGAGCGCTGGGCGAAACCCGGTTGGCAAGATGCGCGGCAACCGAGAGGAATAGTTCATTCGCGATCGCGTTTTTGTAGGTCTTGTCCTTGCTCCACCAGATGCCGCCTCCGCAGGTTGCGTCCCATCCGCCACTCATGTCGCTAAAGATCGACGACGCCATCTCCAGGTATTGCTGCGTGTGCGTCCGGTCATAAGCGGCGATCCACGCCAGCGCCCACCAGCCTTCGTCGTCATAAAAGTTGTTCAGGAAGCCGCTGTTCGTCTTCTGCGCCTGCTGAAAGCTATTCGAAAAGACCGTGTTGTAGCTGACTGTGTTGGCTACAAGTGAATAGTCGGCCAGCATAGTCAGCGCATTGGCCGAATTCCACCAGCCGGTTGTCTGGTAGAGGCCGGTCGACTGCGTGTACCAGCTCTGCAGCTTGTCAATGCCGGCGAGGGTCTGCTTCTGAATCTGCGCGGGCGGTGGTGTGGTGGAGGAGGCTGGCATCTGCGCACTCGCACACACAAGGAACGTGAGAGCGGTAGTGATGCAAAGACAATGTTTACGAAGAAGCATCGGGGGAGGCTCCTGTTTCTGAAGTGATTCAGGGCGCCGGCTTGGGCCGCGATAGATACGGCTGTGGCACAGGAAACCCTGATGTGCGCCACCCTAGTTCCATGGTTCGCTGATGTCAACGCGTGAGAGTCAAAAGCCAGTGAAAATGTGAGGCGCGCTTTGCCGCGTTTCATCTCCTATGAACCAAGGAGGCGCTTTGAACGGCTGAAAGCGCCATCAGCCGCCGATGCATTCAGCATTTCCGGTAGAGCAATTTCCCTGCCCATGTGAGGCAGCCGAAATCATCTCGGCGTGGTCTTTCCTTAACGAAAGGCCACATGAACTTCCGCTGGCCGCTCTGCGCTCACAGGGAAATTGCTCTAGCATGGAAGGGTATGCACGATCTGCAATTTGTCAGGGCCAACCTTGCGCTGGTCGAAGAGAAACTGCGCGCCCGCGGACAGGACCCCGCGGCTCTACTCGGCAATTTTGCTGCCCTGGATGCGGAGCGGCGCGAGCGCATCACGGAAGCCGAAACCCTCAAGGCGCGCCGCAATGTGCTCAGCGAAGAGGTGGGCCGCAAGAAACGCGCGAAGGAAGATGCCTCGGCGCTGATGGACGAGACGCGCCAACTCAAGGAGAAGCTTGAAGCGTTGGATGCGTCTGCTTCTGCCATGGACGAACAGCTGCGCGGCATTCTCGCTAGCATCCCCAATCTAGCGCATGCTTCCGTGCCGGCCGGCGCCTCTGAGCACGACAACGTGGAAGAGAAGCAGTGGGGGACGAAGCCGCATTTCGACTTCACGCCGCGCCCACACTGGGAGTTGGGAGAGGCGCTCGGCATCCTCGATTTCGAACGCGCCGCGAAGCTCTCTGGCGCGCGGTTCGCCGTCTACTGGGACCAGGGCGCGCGCCTCGAACGTGCCCTTGCCAACTTCATGCTGGACATCCACACCCGCGAGCACGGGTACCGCGAGGTGCTGCCTCCGGTCATGGTCAACAGCCGATCTTTGTTTGGCACTGGACAGTTGCCAAAGTTCGCCGACGATCTATTTTGTGCAAGCGGTGACGAGACTGTGACAGCCGCCCGGAATGGGGAGTATCGCGAGAATGACCACTGGCTCATCCCCACTGCCGAAGTGCCGGTGACGAATCTCTATCGGGATGAGGTGCTCGACGACGCGGCGCTCAGCATTTCGCTCACCGCCTACACGCCATGTTTCCGCTCCGAGGCGGGCTCCTACGGAAAGGACGTCCGCGGCATCATCCGCCAGCACCAGTTCCAGAAGGTGGAATTGGTGAAGTTCACGCGTCCCGAGGACTCTGAAGCCGAGCACGAGAAGCTCACGCGCGATGCGGAGTCGATCCTCGAACGGCTGAAGCTGCCCTATCGCCGGATGCTGCTTTGCGCGGGGGATATGGGCTTTTCTGCATCCAAGACATACGATCTAGAAGTTTGGCTGCCGGGCCAGGGACTCTATCGCGAGATATCTTCCTGCTCCAACTTCGAGAGCTTCCAGGCACGGCGGGCGAATATCCGCTATCGTCCGCAGGGAAGGAACAAGACTGAGTTTGTCCATACACTGAATGGCAGCGGTCTCGCCATTGGACGGACGTGGCTGGCGATTCTGGAAAACTATCAGCAGGCCAACGGATCGATACGAGTGCCTGAGGCCCTGGTGCCCTATATGGGCGGAGATACTGTCATTGAGAAGCGGAGTTAACAGCGCACCATGAAGACACTGAAGAGTTATCTATTCTGGACCTATCAACGTGGCAGCTTTCACTATGACGTTATGGTGACGCTGATCCTGCTGTTCCTCTTCGTCTCGCCACGCTTCATCAACTTCCACGATCGCCCCGAGGAGCCGAGTTCCCGCGGCCACGGCGTGCTGGTGCACGCTGGCCAGAACGGCAAGTTTACCTTCGAAGTGGGCGCCGACCAGGTGCCGGAAACCTCCAATCGGGACAAACTACGCGAGGAACTCGAATCCAGCATCGCACCCGTAGCCGGCGCGGTTTCGATTGACCACTGGCAGGAACAGAAGGACTCCAGCGGCCGGACTGAGAGCTACAAGGTCTGGGCGCGGCGCTAAGAACCTGCGACGAGAGGGATTTTTGATGAAACGAATCGTATGGGTATCCGCCGCAGTGGCCTTATCTATGCTCCCGATCGCACAGGCACAGAACTGCGACGTGACCAGGGTGCTGGCGCAGATGGATGCCGCCTCCGCGAAATTTCAGAGCACGCAGGCCGACTTCAAATGGGATGTGTTGCAGACCGTCGTCAACGAGCACGATATCCAGAGCGGCACCATCTACTTCGAGCGGCACGGCGATTCCACGTCCATGGCCGCCTACATCAAGCAACCGGCAGAGAAGACGGTCTTCTATAACGGCAGCACGCTCACCCTGCTGCAGCCGGAGATCAAGCAGGAAACGCTCTTCAGTGCGAATTCACAGTACGAAAGCTTCCTTACGCTCGGTTTCGGCGGTAGTGGCAAGGACCTGCAGAGCAACTGGACCGTGACCTGTCAGGGCATGGAGTCTATCGACGGCACCCAGACTGCAAAGCTCGATCTGAAGCCTAAGCAGCAGAACGTTGCCAACATGTTCTCGCATATCACGGTCTGGATCGATCCGGTGCGATCGCTGGGACTGAAGCAGATCTTCTACGAGCCGTCGGGCGACAACCGCACGGCCACCTACACCGCCGTCAAATACAACACGAAGATTCCTGCCGATATGTTCAAGCCAAAGGACAAGGGCTACACCGTCATCCGGAGATAACCTCATTCGTCGCCGCGCGTGAGGCGAACGCTGCGCCGGCCAAAAGACAGAGCATCGGGAATACTTCGATGGTGTACCGAGCCTCCGGTGCCTCGATTGTTGCCAATAGCAGACTGCGCAGCACGCAGTAGCTCACGATCGCGAATACCAGCATCGTCTGGCTCCGCCGCAGACGCCACCCGCCTATCGCCGCCAGGAAGATGTAGGCAAGATTCAGCGCCGCATAGCCGGCTGCAAACTCCGTCTCCGCATTGTGCCGGTCATACTGCCACCAGCGCAGCTCGATATTCAGCATCTCGGTGCGCGGGCGCAGCCACATGTCCAACACTCGGAACAGTGGAAGTTCCAGATAGCTACGTAGCGGGTGAGTACGCTCACGCTCCATGGCCAGCGCCCTGAAGCGCGCATCGATGGCTGGAGTGATGGTCGTCCTCTCGTTATAGGCAGCGAAGATATCGGCAGTCTGCTCCCGCTGCGCCGGCGAATCGAAGGCACGGGAGGGCAGCAGATCGACTTCCAGCGCGTCGGTGTCGGCATTCCAATAGATATCTGAAGTAGAGGCGAAGTCGACAACCCATGTCTTCATCCAGCGCTGGAATCCCGGCACCGTAGACTCCCCAGGATCGGTAGCGTAACGCGGAGCCAGGGGTTCCAAGACATGGAAGGTGCGGAGGTTGCGCGCCGTCCAGAATATGAAGGGGACTACCGACAAGAGGCCAGCGCACAGAGCCAGTCGCCACGCACGCGCGCGGCCCAGCGGCGGCAAACCAGCAAAGCTGCGATGCGCGAAGATGATGATGGCCAGAAAGCTTGCGACCGCCAGGAGCGCACCATCCGGTCGCAACAGCGTCGCATAACTCCAGTCCGCAGCCAGCAGAAGGCAAGGCGCCCATCCCGGACGCATCTGCAGCCACACAAGAGCGGCACATGCCACCGCGACGCAGAAGATAGAGAGCGTTTCGCTCAACGGTGCCGCTACATAGTTAGCAGTGAAAGGACATAGGGCCGCGAGATACAACGCCCACATCCCGGCACGGCTTCCCGCGACGGCTCGCGTCGTCCACGCGACGACCAACGCGGAGACCAGATCAATCGCGACTTGCAGATACAGCACAGCGCCATAGTGATCCACGCCGAAGATACGGAAACACGTGGCCAGAAAGAGTGGATAGCCCGGCAGACGGATCAGCGTCGGATTCACGGATGTGCCCGCTGCGGCGTAATCCGTGCGCCCATAGATGCCGTGAAGCAGCCAGTTCTTGGCGATATCTCCATAAACAAGGCCGTCGCCATTCACCTGCGGAACATGCCACAGAAACCAGAGGCGTAGCCATGCCCCCAGCGCCATGGCGAGTAGCACGAGCGCAACGGTGAGGTAAGAACGTCGCATTGGTTGGCATCATACAGACAGAGCTTGCCCAGAGAGGGGAAGCCGGTTGGCCGCGTACACTTCGCCCTGTAGTCTTGTCTTTGACCGTCTGACTTGATCTCATGAGCCGCCAGATCTTCTACGATCCCGAACGAAAGCGTTGGAAACGGCTGCGCCGCGTCCTGGATTTGACGGCAGTTGCGTCCACGATTTTGCTGGTGGCCTTCTTTCTGGGTGTCATTCACCGCGAGCAGTTGCCCGATCTTCTGCTCCCTCAACAGAAGCGGAACTACAAGGCTGTGAAAGACCGCCAGAGCGCAGAGTCTCGCCGTGCAGCGCTGCGTGCCGCCCATCGCAGGACCAGCAATCGAAGGGCCTCCGAGGTCCCGCTGAACACCGGCGAAGGTCTGCGAGCCACCTTTTATACGGATGACAATCCGGCCAGCTATTCATCCTTGCGGCAGCACATTCACCAGATCGACATGCTCTTCCCGGTCTGGCTGAACGTGAACGATGCCAGCGGCAATCTGCTGGGAGCCGTTTCTTTTGCGCCCGCGCACACCTATCGCGTGGTCGACGACAAAGGAGTTGTGCACGGCGTCGATCCGGACAACAAGGTCCAGCAGGCGATTGTGAATGCGCACGAAGATACCGAAATCTTTCCGCTGATTCGCAATTACAACATCCTCACCGGCCTGTGGGATCCGGTGATTGGCACGGTGTTGAACGATCCCAATGCGCGGGCAAACATGCGCCGGCAATTGGACAAATTCCTCGCTGCCAATCCGAATTACCACGGCATCTCGCTTGATTTTGAAGACGTTCCGGAAGACGCTCAGGCCGGATATCAGGCGCTCATGGCGGAGCTTTACGCCGATTTCTCGAAGAAGAACCTGCGCCTCTACATCAACGCGCCGACTAGCACGGACACGAAGATGCTGACCTTCGAGGCGGCGCATACCGACGGTATCGTGCTGATGAACTACGACCAGCACGAAAATACCTCTGCGCCCGGCCCTATCGCGGCCGAAGACTGGTTTGAGAACAATCTGCAGCGCGTGCTGCAGATTGTGCCGAAGCAGCGTCTCATCTGCGCCATTGGCAACTACGCCTACAACTGGACTGTGCCCCTGCCCGATGCCAAAGGCCACGCCTCGAACAAGGTTATCGACGTGGAGTCTAAGAGCGTGCAGGATGCCTGGCAGGACGCGAGCGATTCGGAATCCGATCTCTCCTTCGCCGGCGACGAATTGAATCCGCACTTCGCTTACGACGACGAGGACGAGCATGTACGCCACCAGGTGTGGCTGCTGGATGCCGTCACCGCCATGAACGAAATGCGCGCTGCACGCCAGATGGGCATCCAGACCTATGCGCTGTGGGCGCTCGGCACGGAGGACCCGTCGATCTGGAATATCTGGGACAAGCCCAGCACACCCAATATTCAGAAGACGCTTGAAAAAATACCTCCCGGCAACGACATCGACTCCGACGGCGAGGGCGACATCCTCCGCATCACCGGCGTGCCCCATTCCGGCTCGCGCACCATCGACATGGACGCCGAGAATCAGACGGCAACCGATGAGCACATGAAGACCTATCCGCAGCCGTACACCATCGAGTACTACGGCTATCACCCGGATAAGCTCGCGCTGAGCTTCGACGACGGACCCGATCCCAAATGGACCCCCAAGATTCTTGACATTCTCAAGGCCAAACACGTCAAGGGCGCATTCATGGTGATTGGCGAGCAGGCGCAGGACAACGTAGGCTTGCTGCGGCGCTACATCCGTGAAGGACACGAGATAGGTAACCACACCTACACGCACCCGGATATCAGCGAGATTCCCACGCGGCAGGTGCAGCTCGAACTGAACCTTACGGAGCGTCTCTTTGCCAGCAAACTCGGCATCAAGCCGTTGTATTTCCGTCCGCCATACTCCATCGACCAGGAGCCTGATACCAACGACCAGGCCGCGCCTGCCTATCGCATCCAGCAGATGGGGTACACCATCATCGGCGACAAGATCGATACCGACGACTGGAACGAGCACCCGCGCAAAAGCCCCCAGGAAATCACCTGGAGCGTGATGGAGCAACTGCGCATCATGAAGACGAAGCCGCAGTTCCGCGGCTCGATCATCCTGCTGCATGACGGCGGCGGGGACCGCTCCGCAACTGTCGCCGCGTTGCCACTGCTTATCGACACGCTGCGCGCCCACGGCTACCAGATCGTGCCCGTCTCTGAATTGATGGGGAAGACCACCGCCGAGGTCATGCCTCCGCTCACGCCCAATCAGCGCTGGCAGGCGCGCATCGATTCCGTCGCCTTCACCATGTTCGCTTTCGTCGGGCGTTTCATCGTCATGGTGTTTTTCATCGGCGATGTGCTCATGAGTGCGCGGCTCGTGCTCATCGGTTTGTTCGCCATCATCGACCGCCTGCGCCATCGCAAGGTGCCGGAGGTGGAAGGTGGTTTTGCCCCGCCTGTCGCCGTTCTTATCCCCGCCTACAACGAAGAGAAGGTGATCGTGCGAACGATCCGCTCCGTTCTCAACTCGGATTATGAGAACCTGCGAGCCATCGTTATCGATGACGGTTCGAGTGATCGCACCTATGAGGTTGCCTGTGAAGCGTACCGCGATGAGATTGCAGCGGGACGTCTCCAGGTGCTCAGCAAGCAGAATGCTGGCAAGGCGGAGGCTCTCAACTACGCCGTTCATCAGCTGACAGAGGACTACTACGTCGGCATCGATGCCGACACGGTGATAGCGCGCGATGCGGTTTCAAAGCTTATAAGCCACCTTGCGGATCCGAAGGTGGGAGCAGTCGCAGGTAACGCCAAGGTGGGCAATCGAGTGAACCTCTGGACTCGCTGGCAGGCGCTCGAATACATCACCAGCCAGAACTTTGAGCGTCGCGCACTGGATCTCTTCAACGTCGTCACGGTCGTACCCGGAGCTATCGGCGGCTGGCGTACAGATGCGGTGCGCCACGGCGGCGGCTATCCCATCAACACCGTCGCCGAAGATGCCGATCTCACCATGAACCTGCTCGAACAGGGCTATAAGGTCATCTACGAAGATCAGGCCCTCGCGTTCACCGAAGCTCCCATCGACGCCAAGGGACTTATGCGGCAACGATTCCGCTGGTCATTCGGTACCCTGCAGGCGGTCTTCAAACACAAGCGGGCTTTTACCAAGAATCGCGCGATGGGATTTTTCGCGCTTCCCAACATACTGATCTTCCAGATATTGCTGCCGCTGGTCTCGCCGCTCATCGACCTGATGTTTGTCTTTGGGACCATCGAGTATCTACTCGACCGGCACTTTCACCCGGACACGGCGAACGCCGCCGGTTTCGAGAAGCTGCTGGCCTACTTCCTCACCTTCCTCGTCATTGATTTCGTCACGTCGGCGCTCGCCTTCTCGCTCGAACGCAGACACCCCGCGAAGCGCGGCGACGGCTGGCTGCTCTTCCACATCTGGCTGCAGCGCTTCGCCTACCGGCAGGTCTTTTCCATCGTGCTCTTCAAGACGCTCAAGCGCGCCATCGACGGGCGCCCCTTCAATTGGGACAAGATCGAGCGCACCGCGAAGATGTCGAAGCAGGCAGAGAAGATCGCCGCCGGCACCTAGCCCTCTGCGATTCAATTTGTCGGCGGTATCAGGTCTTCTGCGGCGACAATTTGCCACTTGCCGTCTCGTTTGACCCAAGTGTCGGTCCAAACAAAGCGGCCATGTACTTCCGCTCCATTATGCTTTTGTACCCACGACTCGCTGCCCTGCGCTACGGCAACATTGCCGAAGAAACGGATAGAAATATTCTCAGGATGGTTCGACAGGAATGGTCCGGGCCCGTTGCGGGCATCCGTCACAGCCTGGGCCTTATTTAATTTCCGTCCGTCGGGATAGACCCACACAAAATCGTCTGCCAGAATGCGCTCAACGACGGAACTATCATTGGTCGCGACGGACTCTGCCCATTGACGTTCGCTTTGATATATATTGGCGCGCACTATCCTCTGAGCGGCTGCAGCCCGCTGTTATGCACAAAACCAGGCACCCGACGCCAAAGATGGGCAAACAATTCGGCTGATATCTGAACGACCGGAATGCCTTCATGCCGCAAACGATAGGCCGAAGTTCAAACCGAATCAATACTTGATTGACAACGGTCGACGATTTGCTGCGTTCTACGCCCACTCACCCTTGCGCATCAAAGGCTCCGTCGCTCCCGCAGCCGTGACGCCGTCCAGGTCGATCTCGCCCGAGCCGATCATCCAGTCCACGTGGATCAGGCTGTCATTCGCGCCTTTTTCCGCCAGCGCCACCGCATCCATTGTGTCTCCGCCACGGATACATGTGCTGTAGGCCTGGCCGAGCGCGATGTGGCTGGCAGCATTCTCGTCGAACAAGGTGTTTGAGAAGAGCAGACCGCTCTTGGCGATCGGCGACGAGTGCGGCACCAGCGCGACCTCGCCCAGCTGACTTGCGCCCTCGTCCGTTTCGAGCATCTTGCGCAGCACGGCCTCACCCTCGGTCGCATGCGACTCCACCACGCGCCCGCCCTCGAAGCGAACCCGGATCCCGGCGATCAGCGTTCCCTGATAGGAGAGTGGCTTTGTGCTCCTCACTGTGCCTTCCACACGCTTGCAATGCGGCGTGGTAAAGACCTCTTCGGTCGGGATGTTCGGGATGCATGCTAGCCCGTTGCCCGCCGTCGTGCCGCCGCCCATCCACACATGGTCATCGGCGAGCCCCACGCGCAGATCGGTTCCCGGCCCGCGGAAGTGCAGCGTACTGTAGCGGCGATCATTCAGCAGGGCAGCGCGCTTGCGCAGCCCGTCATCATGCGCGCGCCACGCCGCCACCGGGTCGGGCGCATCCACACGTGACGCCGCAAAGATCGCGTCCCACAGCTTCTCGATAGCCACCTCCTCCGGCTCGCCCGGGAAAACCGATGCAGCCCATGCCGGAGTGGCCGCCGCCACAATCGTCCAGTTGATCGCGTGCCGCGTGATCAACTCCATCGCCGGCCGGCTCGCCTTCGAGAAGGCGCGATTCGCGCGTCCCACCTTCTCCGGATCTTCCTTCGCCAGCAGGGCGGGATTGGCTCCGGCGATCGCCATGCGTGCTGCGTTATTGCGGAATGCCTGAGCGATGCCGTCCTGCAGCCAGGTGGCTACGGTGTCGAAGCCCGCATCTGGCGCGTAGCGAAAGCGTGCCAGCGTCGCCTCGTCATCGCTATAGAAGGTCGTTACCAGCGAAGCGCCCGCGCGGTACGCATGTTCGGTGATGCGCCGCACCAGCGGCAGCGCATCCAGCGATGCCGTAATCAGCAGTTCCTGTCCTCGCGCCAGCCCCAGTCCCACCTCGATCGCGACCGCTGCCAGCCGGTCTAAACGTGCTGCGTGCGTTGCGTTGGACTCTACGGCGGCGACTGTTGCTGCGCTCATGCTGCGTCTCCTGAAGTCTGGGTATTTCGGGCCATGACCGCATCCGCGCTCACGGCCCCGGCCACTGCCTGTAGCATACGTCCATGCCGAACCGACGCGCATTTCTGGGTGCCTCCGCGGCCGCGCTGCCGTTCATCGCCGGCTTTGCCTCGGCGGAGCAGGGTCACCTGCCGAGCCTCGTCCTCGATCCGGCCAACGCGAAACTCACGCACGAAAGCTATGGTGAGCAACGCATCTATTTCGACGGTTCCACGGGACAGCTCGGTGCGTTGACTGTGGGCAGCCTCGCTTTGAAGGCAGGCATGGTGCCGCATCCTCCCCATCAGCATCCCGAAGAAGAGATCATGCTGGTCACCGAGGGCACAGGCGTGATCACCGTTGAGGGCAAGCCGTATCCAGTGGCTTCGGGATCGATGATGTACTGCTCCGGCCAGAGGCTTCACGGCATCACTGCCGGTTCGCATGGACTCACCTTCTATTTTTATAAGTGGAGAGCCTGAGCGTGCCGCGCCGGAGCCAGGCTCCGCTTGCTACAATCCGCTTATTACCCGCAGAACCAACAGGAGCCGCCATGTCTGACTTTTTTGCCGCACTGGATGCCCGCATCGCCCGCTACGACCTGCTCCAGCACCCCTTCTATCAGGCCTGGTCCAAAGGTGAGCTTACCCGCGATGAACTGCGCGAGTATGCCTCTGAGTACTGGCACCATGTCTCCGCGTTTCCGACCTATCTGAGTGCGCTGCACGCCCGCCTGGAAGACGCCCCCTTGCGTCGCACCGTGCTTGAGAACCTGGCCGACGAGGAGGGCCTGCCCGCGGGCCGCCCCCACAGCGACCTGTGGATGGACTTCGCCGCCGGAATGGGTGCGGATTCGACCACCGTGCGGAATCGCGCGCTCCAGCCGGAAACCGCTGCCCTCATCGCCCACTTCCACGACGCCATGCAGGACGCTCCGGCGTCGGCGTTGGCCGCGCTGTACACCTATGAGTCGCGCGTACCCGCCATCGCCCGCACCAAGGCCGAGGGTCTGAAGCAGCACTACGGTGCGGACATGGCCACCAACCGCTACTTTGCGCTGCATCAGGTCGCGGATGTGTACCACGCAAAGGTCTGGCGCGATGCAATCGAAGCCGAACTGGCCGCGCATCCGGAAGAGACAGATGCGGCACTTGACGCTGCGGAAGCCACAGCAGCCGCGCTATGGAATACGCTCAGCGGCGTCGAGCGCGAGCGCCAACAGGGCCGCACCGTTGCTGCCTGATTTTTGTGTTGCAGGCGGCTCGCCTCGGCGCGCTGCCTGCCTTACACCGCTGCGATTTTGACGCAGCCGCCCTCCCCCTTTGATGTAGACTTCGGCCCCTCCTGTGCGTACTGTGGCGCTAACGCCCGCTGGTGCGTTGCTCTGCGCTATACCGTTTTCGATTGGCGCAGACATGGAGAAAACTCGGCGCAGCTTTTCCGTTAAGAAAAGCTGCTCTTCGCGCCCGCAGGCCAAATAGCGTAGTTGTGAAAACGGTTTATGTCTACGAACGAACATCCGCCGCGCCTGCTGCTCACCGATGCCGAGGGCACGCACACGTACCCGTTGCTGCGCTTTCCTTTTAGCCTCGGACGCAGCGGCGAGAGCGATCTCTGCATGGCGCACGCGCAGGTCTCGCGTCAACATGCCGCGATCGAATCGGAGCCGGATGGCTTCTACCTGCGTGACCTGGGCAGCCGCCATGGCACGCTGCGCAACGGCGAGCGCGTCGAGCGGGCACGACTCCGCTCCGGCGACCGAATCATGCTCGGGCAGTCAAGCGCGACGCTCGTTTTTTTCGATGGGCCCGCACAGGAGGAGATCTCTTCCGCGCGCCAGGACACGATTACGGGGACACGCGACCTGCTGGAGCGCGCGTCGAGCCAGGTCACCGGATCCGATCTGGAAAAGCTTTCGCTCTTTCTCGAAGCGGCTCAGCGATTCAATGGAACCCAGGTGCTGGACGATGTGCTCAGCACCATGATCGAGTATGCGCTGCGACTTACCTGCGCGGAGCGGGGCTTCGTCTTCCTCGGCGATGACGTCGCCTCCCTGCAGCTCCGCATCGGTCGCGCCAGCAACGGCTCCGCGCTGCAGGATGATTCGAAGATCTCCCGCTCGATTGTGCGCGACGCGGCACACTCCGGCCTCGATTACATCCTCGGCGACGCGACCGGCGAAGGCGCCGCCATTGGCCGCGAGAGCATCATCGCCCACGACCTGCGCAGCGTTATCGCTATCCCGCTGCGCCGCCGCAGCAATGGCACCCTGCTCGGGCTGCTCTATCTGGACAGCCGTCTGCAGTCCTGCAACCTCAGCAGCGTGAGCCGGGAGATTCTGCGCGCCATCGCAACAGAGGCGGCCACGCTGGTAGAAAACGCGCGAATGCTGGAAGCGGAGCAGGCCGCCGCCCTGCTGCGCAAGGAGATGGAGATCGCGGCCGCCATCCAACATCGCATCATCTCGAGCGCCCTGCCTGCGGTGCCAGGATTCGCGGTGAGCGGCCGCACCCTACCCTGCGCCGATGTCGGCGGTGACTTCTACGACGTCATCTGCACGGACGATGGCTGCGTTGCCATCGTCGCAGACGTCTCCGGAAAGGGAATGTCGGCGGCGCTGCTCGCCTCTATCATCCACGGCATGATGTATGCCCAGATCAACAGCGGAGCTTCACTGGTGGATGCCGTCAGTGCCGTCCACGCATTCCTCTGCGCCCGGGTGTCGGGAACGAAATACGTCACGCTCGTAGCGCTCCGCTGCCGGCGAGACGGAACCGCCGAGCTGGTCAACGGCGGCCACGTTCCGCCGCTTCTGGTGGAGCCCGGCGGCCGCGTCAGTCAAATCGAGGACGGCGATATGCCGGTGGGCATGTTGCCCGAGGCACGCTTCCACGCCATCCCGGTCAACCTTCCCTCTGGTGGCCGGATGGTTCTCCTCAGCGACGGCATCAGTGAATCTGAAGACCCTTCAGGTGAGCAGTTTACGGTCACATGTTTCGAGCAATACCTGACCGACGAAAACCCTATCGGGGCGATCTTCGCTGCGGTCGATCGATTCAGCGACGGAGTGCCCCAGGCCGACGATCGCACCATGCTCACCATCGACCGTCTGGTTTGAAAATACGAGAGCGAGACACATGAAACTGCTGCTCAAGTTCGACCTCATCCTCGTGACGCTGGCCGCGCTTGGCCTTTTGGTGGTCGCCTTCGTCGCACACAACTTCCTTCACCAGAATGCGAAAGCGCAGGTTCTGCAGCAGGCCGAGCTCATGATGGAGAGCGCCAGCTCGGTCCGCCGCTATACGTCGGACGAACTCAAGCCACTCCTGATGGGCAATCCGAAATATAGGCGGGAGTTCCTGCCGCAGATTGTTCCTGCTTATGGCGCCACTACCATCTTCGCCAAGTTGCGCACTCGATTTCCCGCGTACACCTATCGCGAGCCCGCGCTGAACCCCACCAACCCGCAGGACCAGGCGGTGGACTGGGAATCAGACGTCATTCAGCACTTCCGCAACAACCCCAGCGCTACCGAACTGGTGGCGCAGCGGACGACGCCGACGGGCACTGCGCTCTATCTCGCGCATCCCATCGTCGCCCGGCCAAACTGCCTGCCGTGCCATAGCGAGCCCGCCGCCGCGCCCGCGTCGATGATCCGCAAATATGGCTCGGATCACGGCTTCGGCTGGAAACCCAACGAGATCATCGGCGCGCAGATCGTCTCTGTGCCCACGGCGGTGCCGGTCAGCATTGCGGACAAGGCCTTTCACTCGCTCATGCTGTCACTCACGCTCACCTTTGCAGCGCTGATTATCGCTACGAACGTGATCCTCATTCTGCTCATCATCCGTCCTGTTCGCCGCCTCGCTCATGTCGCCAATCAGGTCAGCACCGGACAACTCGAAGGTGCGGAGCTGCCTGTCCGCGGCAAGGATGAGATCGCGGAGCTCACCGCATCCTTCAACCGTCTCTTTACAAGTCTGGCTAAAGCGGTGCGCTTATTGGGATAAGCGCTTCGGGCAATCAGTATTGCCCGCTGATCCGCAAATGGCTGTGCACCGCGCTGAGGAACTTCTGCCGTGCCGCGGGCGATGCGATCTCCTGCGCCAGGGCATCGCACATCTCCCGCAGATTCGTTGAGCTGCTGGAGGCGCGGCGCACCAGCACTCCGGCGATCGGGCCTACGTGTTCCGCCAGTTGCCGCGTGATCTCGCTCAGCGACTCCGGCCGATGCACGCCAGTGGATCGCGCGGCAGTGGGCTGCGGAGAGCCCGAGGCAGCCGATGCCGAAGCCTGCGCGACCCTCACCTGCGACACGTCTCCCACTGGCGTGCTGCGCAACCCGTCTTCATCCAGAGCCGCCAGAAAGGCCTCCGCTGTCTGCCACCGCTCCCGCGGGTTTTTCTCGAGCGCCCGCATCACCGTAGCCGACAGTGCCGCGGGAATCTTCGGATGGATCTGATCCGGCGGCACCGGTGCATCCTGCAGGTGGCCGGCGATTACCTGGATGTGAGTCGTGCCCTCGATGGGCAGCCGACCTGTGATCATCTCGTAGAGCGTGACCCCAACCGCGTAGATATCCGATCGGGCATCGTGCGGCTCGCCGGAGATATGTTCGGGCGCGATGTAGTGCATTGAGCCCACCAGCGCGCCCGTCGTCGTGAGCCGCTGGTCCAGGCCGCCCAGCGCCATGCCTCCCAGTGCCAGCCCAAAGTCCAGCAGCTTTACCTCGCCCTGCGGCGTGATCATGATGTTCGACGGCTTGATATCGCGGTGCACGATCCCGCGGCCATGCGCATAGCGCAGCCCCTCCAGTACCTGCCGCGTACAGCGCAGCGACTCTTCAAGCGTCAACCCCGCCGGAAGCCGCCGGCCCAGGTCCTCACCTTCGACACATTCCATCACCATCAACAGTTGTTCCTCGTAGCGGAACGCGGTGTGCAGCGTGGCGATGTTCGGATGTTGCAACGTGGCCAGCAGACGGATCTCGCGTACGAATCGGTCCATCATCTCCTGCGCCTGCAGCCCCGAGCCCGGGGCGGCGCGCAGCACCTTCATCGCCTCCATGCGATCCGAGATGGCGTGCCGGACACGATACACCTCGCCCATGCCGCCATAGCCGAGCGTGCCCACAATCTCGTAATCGCCCACGCGGGTTCCGGGTGTCCAGGCCATCGAAGCAGTTATACAACCTCGGCGACAACGAAATCTGCTGACCTGCAGGTCTCGCTACTCGATCCGAAGCGCCTCCATCGGTTCAACGGAGGCGGCGCGCCGCGCCGGAAGAAATCCCGCTACCAGAGCACAGAGACAGAGAACGAGAACAGCTCCGCCGAGAACGATCGGATCGAAGCTGCTGACTCCAAAGAGCTGATGTGCCATCGCACGGCCGCAGAACAGGGCGAGCGGAACGCCGATGCAGAGACCGATCCCAATCTGCGAAAGCGCTCCCACCAGAACCATGCTGACGACATCGCCCCGATTGGCGCCGAGAGCCATGCGGATGCCGATCTCGCCGGTACGGCGTGTCACGTTGTAGGCAGTCACGCCATACAGGCCAACGGAAGCCAGCACCAGCGCAAGCAGGCTGAAGAGGCCGGTAAGCCGCGCAATCAGCCTTTGCTGATTGAACTGAACGGCCACCTGCTCGCTGTAGCTCTTCACACTGTCCAGAGACAGGTCGGGGTTGATGCCGGCGAGAACCTGGCGGAGTGCTTTCTCATAGCCCTCCGGCGCGCCGCCCACGCGAAGCTGAATAGACTGCGCGTACAGCGTCGCCGTATCCATTCGCTGATCGCCCGAAGCCTCATACCGAATGGTCTGCGCGAAAGGCACAAAGAACATGGGGCGCGATGGAGCCGCGGGGCTGCGATAGATCGTGTTTTTCACGACGCCAACAATCTCGTAATCGTATCCATGTCCGGGCAGCGAAAGGCCGATGTGCTGCCCAATTGCATCCTTGCCCGGGAAGAATCTGCGAGCAAAGTCCTCATCCACGACCGCGACATGCTGCGATGCTTGCGTGTCCTGTCGCGTGAATGGGCGTCCACGCAGCACGGGTGTGCCAATGGTCTCGAAATAGCGGGGGCTGACTCGAGAAAAGCTGACGTCGACATTGCCAATCCAGCTCTCGGAGCGTCCTCCAATGGATATATCGAGGCTGATGCAGCAGAGATTCTGCGGACTGTTCAGCGAAAGACTCGCGCTGCGCACACCTGGAATCGCCTCGAGTCGATCCTGCAACTGATCGTAGAGCGCCGCAAGCTGCTCCGGTTTATATCCGGCAGCCTTGAAGTTCAGATTTGCGAGCAGCCGTCCCTGCGTCTGAAAACCCATGTCTGCCTTCTCCAGGTTGCTCAGGCTCTGGGTTACCAATCCTGCGACTGCCAGAAGCGCGACAGAAAGCGCAGCCTGCACAATCACCAACGCTTTTTGTGGCCGCGACGCACGAGTCGTGCTGCTGCGGCTGCTTCCGCGCAAACCCTCCGATGGATCGGCGCGCGTGCCCATCCATGCCGGGGCAACGCCAAATACCACGCCCGTGACGATGGAAAGCAGAAATGCGAAGCCAAGAACCGGCAGAGACGGTGCGGCGTCAACAGGAATGAATGTCGCGCCGCGAAATGCGATCAGAACGATAGCTCGTGTCCCCGCATAAGCGAGCAGCAACCCGGCCGCCCCGCCGATCAGCGAGAGCAACACGCTCTCCGTCAGCACAGCGCGTATCAGGCGCCAGCGCGTGGCACCCAACGACAATCGCAGCGCCGTCTGATGCTCGCGTGCCGCGCTGCGCGCCAGCAGCAGGTTGGCCAGATTCGCGCACGCGATCAGCAGCACCAGGAGCGACGCGGCCGAGAGAAGATATAATCCCTGCTTCGAATCGCTGCGGAAAGGTGAGATACCTGTGCCGCCCGGCGTCAGTTGAATATGCTGATTTGCGATCTTCTGCTCGGCATCATCCGTGCGGCCCTGGGCACGTAGCCAGTGCTGCAGGTCAGTCGAAAGCTGCGACTGCACCTGCGCCGTGGTGACACCAGGTTTGAGTCTGCCGATGACATACAGCCACGCGTCGCCTGAGGAATTCAGCAGAGACTTTGCCCCCAGCCCCTCAAACTTAGGCTGCAGACTAAGCGGAACCCACAATGCGGGCGGGTATGTGGTGAAGCGGTCGCCGAAGAAGCCCTGAGGCGCGATGCCCACCACCGTCACCGGCAGCCCATTGACCAGCATCGTAGAGCCAACGATGGATGGATCGGCGCCGTACTCATGCTGCCACGCGTGGTATCCCAGGACGGCCGTCGCTGGCGCTGCCGCAGTGTCATCGGAGGAATTGAGAAGGCGTCCCAGCGCAGGCTGCAGCCCCAGCGTCGAGAAGTAGTTGCCGGAAACGTATTCGCCATTCGTCGCCTGCGCGCCGTGCGCAGAGTTTGCGCGGCGAAGGTTGAAGGATGGCGTATAGCCGGAGAAGGCAGCGATCTGTTCGAAGAAAGGACTGGTATCGCGCAGGTGTTTATAGAACGGGTAATCGAAAGTCCCCCATGAACCTTCCAGTCCGTTCCATTCGCAGCAGTAGTACTCCCCTTCGCCAACGCGGTAAAGCGTCTGCGGATGCGCAATCGGCAGCTGCTTCAGCATCACCGCATGTACCAGCGTGAAGATCGCGGTATTCGCGCCAATCCCCAGCGCCAGCGTGAGCAGCGCAACAGCCGAGAATCCAGGGTTCCGCAACAACTGGCGCATCCCGTAACGAATGTCCTGCCACAAGAACTCCGCCGCAGACTCCCATCCGGAAGCGCGCACCTTCTGCTTCACCGATTCCGCACCGCCCATCTCCACATGCGCAGCGCGCAGGGCATCGGTGTGATTCATGCCGCGGCGCATTCTGTCCTGAGTAGCCGCTTCGAGATAGCCACTCAGCTCTTCGTCCATCTCGGCGTTTCGTTGATCTCTGTGGAAGAGCGCTTTCAGTCCGCCGAGGAATCGTCGCAGCAGTGTCACAGGCATCCTCCGCTCAGGCTTCCAGAATTCTCGCGATGGCCGCGATCTGCCGGCCCCACTCGCGGGTCTCATCCTTCAATGCTTTCCGCCCGCTGTCCGTCAGCAGGTAGTACTTGGCGCGACGATTGTTCTCCGTCGCTCGCCACTCCGCCTTGATCCGCCCAGCGCGTTCCAGGCGATTGAGGGCAGGGAACAGCGACCCCGGATTCACGCGGAAGACTCCGCTACTGATCTGCTCGATGCGGATGGCAATCCCGTAGCCATGCATGGCGTCGAGCGCAAGAGTCTTCAGGATGAGCATCTCGAGTGTGCCCTGGACAAGATCGCTGGATTTACCGGCCATGGATTGCGCTCCTCTAGCTAATCAAGAGGAATCATGAAGGGCTGTCCTCTAGATTGTCAAGAGGAGGAGATTGAGCAGGCCGCCCTTCGCCGCGCCAGCCAGGGTCGAACTGCTTAAACCGTTTTCACAAAAGATGTAAAGCTTGTAATTACTGCTGACGCAGCTTTTCCGTTGAGAAAAGCTGCTCCGCATGGGATGCGGGTGACCACACACTATTTGTGAAAGCGGTAAACTAAACGGTTATGGCTGCCACAGAGATCTCCACCGTAATCCTTCCGCTTGCCCCCAGCGGCGACTTTCGCAACGAGCCCTTCGTCGACTTCAAGGCCAGCGCCAATGAGCACGCGATGAAGGCCGCGCTCGAACGCGTCGGCTCGATGCTCGGCCACGAGTACGATCTGGTGATCGGCGGCGAGCGGCTGCGCACCAAGGAGAAGATTCGCTCGCTCAACCCGGCAAGACCGGCACAGGTGGTGGGCGTCCATCAGCAGGCCAGTGCCGAGCACTCGGAACAGGCCATCACCGCCGCGCTCAAGGCATTCCAGACCTGGCAGCTTGTCTCGCCGGAACAGCGTGTCTCCCTTCTGCTGCGCGCCGCAGCCATCATCCGCGATCGCAAGTTCGACTTCTGCGCCTGGCTCACCTACGAGGTCGGCAAAAACTGGGCCGAAGCCGACGCCGATGTAGCAGAGACCATCGACTTCCTCGAGTTTTACGCCCGCGAGGCACTGCGCCTAGCCAATGCTGCGCCGCCCATTCAATATCCCGGCGAGCGCAATCAGCTCCTCTACGTTCCGCTCGGCGTCGGCGCGGTCATTCCGCCGTGGAACTTTCCCTTCGCCATCATGGCTGGCATGACGGCCGCAGCCATCGTCTGCGGCAACACCGTCGTACTCAAGCCATCCACCGATGCGCCCACTATCGCGGCGCGCTTCCTCGACGTACTCGAAGAGGCCGGCATGCCGCCGGGCGTCGTGAACCTGTGCCAGGGCGGCCCCGCCGTTGGCCGCGCGCTCGTCGAACATCCGAAGACACGCTTCATCGCCTTCACCGGCTCGAAAGCCGTTGGCCTCGAGATTCATGAGCGCGCTGCGAAAACGCAGAAGGGGCAGATCTGGATCAAGCGCACAGTCCTCGAGCTGGGCGGCAAGGATTCGATCATCGTCAGCGCCGACGCAGACATCGATGCAGCCGTCGACGGCGTAGTGGCCTCGGCCTTCGGATTCAACGGACAGAAGTGCTCCGCCTGCTCCCGCGCCATCGTCGAAGATCCCATCTATGACGCCTTCCTCGAGCGTATCGAGGCGCGTGTGGCGCAGATCAAGGTCGGCGACCCGGTCGAGAACGCTTACATGGGCCCCGTGGTGAATGAGACCGCAGTGAAGCGAATCCTCAATTACATCGACATCGGCAAAGGCGAAGGCCGCGTCATCTCCGGCGGAAAGCGCATCGAGAAAGACGGCGGCTACTACATCCAGCCCACCGTCATTGCCGATGTAGCGCCCACTGCCCGCATCGCCCAGGAAGAAATCTTCGGCCCCGTGCTCGCCGTCATTCGCGTCAAGGATTATGACGAAGCGCTCGACGTTGCCAACAACACGGAGTACGGTCTCACTGGCTCGGTCTACACCGCGGACCGCCGCAAGCTCGACCACGCCAGCCGCGCCTTCCAGGTCGGCAATCTCTACTTCAATCGCAAGAGCACCGGCGCCATGGTGGGCGCGCATCCCTTTGGCGGCTTCAACATGTCCGGTACAGATTCGAAGGCCGGCGGTTCGGATTACTTATTGCTTTTCACGCAAGCAAAATCAGTGGCAGAGAAGCTTCGCTAGAGCGGCGTTAGCCTGGTCAAAAATCAAGGCCCTCCATTCGGAGGGCCTTCACCACGACTGACGATTTTTCACACCGCCAGTGCTTCAGGTTTTTCGATCTTCGGCATCGGGGCGTCCAGAAATTCGCCGACCATCGGCGTCAGCCACGCGGCACGCGTCATCAGCGCCATCTGATCCGTGCCCGGTAGCACGGCCAGTCGCGCATGCGGAAGCAGCAGGAACAAGTCCACAGCGTGTTCCGCACGAGCTCTACCGTGCGCTCGGTCAGGTTGGCCACTGTTCCTTCGCCTCCTGGGTCACTCTTGCGGTCACTTTTGCTCCTCTTCCGGTCGCAGCGTTTTTAGATATGCGTCCACGCGATCAAAGCTCTCCGTCCAGAAGTGCTCGTACTGTGCCACCCAGTCCGCGACCGTCTTCAGCGGCTCTGGCTGCAACCGGCAGGGCCGCCGTTGCGCGTCGCGTTCCCGTGCAATCAGCCCGGCACGCTCCAGCACCTTCAGGTGCTTGGAGACCGCCGGCTGTGACATCGCGAAAGGCTCGGCCAGCTCATTGACCGTCACTTCACCCGACGCCAGCCGAGCGAGAATCGCCCGCCGCGTTGGATCCGCCAAGGCCCCAAAGACAGCATCCAGATGTTCATTCGTCATATATAAAATCAAAAGGTTATATAACCTATGAGTTTGATAAATGACCGCGGCTCGCGTGTCAATTCCTTTGGGCGAATTTTTCCGGGTGAGGAAATTGAGAGGGAAGGGTGAAGGGATGAGAGGTTCAGAGGCCGATTCCTGCCGAAGGCCGATTTCCGTGCAGCGGCTTGCAGACGCAGAGACCCATCACAACGCCCGCGTAGCCACGCGGCAGGCGCCAAAATAGAAGCCCTCCTTGCGGAGGGCTGCTGGAAAGGCCAAAGTGTTGCTCTGTGCGCTTCTATTCTTAGATCTTAGGCGCTGCGCATCTGTAATGTACCGGTGGCCGTCGGGATGCCGCTCGGAGTTGCCGGCGCCTGCAGGCCATTCACTGCCTCGGCTGCCGCTGCGGCCAGAATCTTGTGGTGGATCGTAAACAGTGCGAGCTCCAGCCGGTCGGAGACGCCGGTCTTGTCATACACCGAGCGCAGGTAGTTCTTAATCACCTGCTCGGTAGTGCCCAGCCGCTGCGCAATCTCCTTGTTCTTGCAGCCCTGCACTATCAGGGCAACGATCTTCATCTCTTTCGGGGTCAGGCGATCGCGAACCCGCGCCCCCACGGAATCCTCATCCTCGCTATGCGCCGCATCCGCTGGACGCTGCACGCAAGTCAGTCCGTGGATCACTTTATGTACGCAGTCCACCAGCGCTGCGCCTGTGGTGTTCCGGTAGACCACGCCCCGAACGCCCTGGGCGGTGTAGGAGGTCGCCGACTCGCCGTTTTCCGCAATCACCACAGCGCGGCTGCCGGCGGTCTTGATCCGGTTGATGAAGTCTGCCATGTCCGGGCGTAGCGCGGACGCGAAGACCACAATCGAAGAACGGTAGGTGTCGACTGCCAGTACCATGCGCGCCATATCGCTACATTGCGCGGCTACCCGGAAGTCCTCTTCGCCCGCCAGCACCTTCGCGATGCCTGCGCGGAAGATCGCCTGATTGTCACCGAGAATGATCTTGTTCATTGCGCCTCGTTTGCTAAGCCCCTTTGCCGACAGATTTGAGTGCGCAACTCACGTATCCGCCCCGGTCGGGACTTTCGTCGCCCCGCACAAGAGTTTCGTCTCTTTAACTTCCCACAACGAATGCGCTGTCACCAAGACTTATCGGCAAAATTCGGTAAAACTTCTCTATACTTCTCGTGCACTGCCCGGATGGATGCCTCGCTTTTTTGCTTGCTGCAGCGAGCCATCCTGTGGTGCTCTTTGTTCGAATGTTGCTCCTTAAAGATCCGCGATAGCCCCCCCAGCGACAACCCCACGATAGTGTTACGGGAGTGTGATCCGGGGCCAAAAACGCCTTTGACATTGACCACATCCTGCGTGTTTTCAACGCCGGTGTCGCACACGTCCGCATTGCGCCGCGCTTCCTACAACCGCCATCGCAGCTATGCTGCAACCCGCGCCGTCGAGGCACTACACTAAAGGTGCAGCCATGTTTTGTGCAGCCATGTTTCGCCCCTCGAACAGAGGGGATTACCGTTTTCAGACAATGACTCGCCGCCGGGACAAACCGGACGCAGCTTTCTGTTAAAGAAAAGCTGCTCTTCTTCGCCGCTGGCCGGACACAGCATCTATGAAAGCGGTATAGAACGCTTGAGGAGTCGATGAGCAAGCCAGTTATTCTCGCAATTGATGATGATGTCAGTGTGCTGGAAGCGGTTGTTCAGGATTTGCGCCGCCGCTACGCCGCCAGCTACCGCATCCTGCGCGCCAACTCCGGGCAGGCAGCCCTGGATCTCGCCAAAGAACTGAAACAGCGCTCGGAAAGTGTCGCGCTCTTCCTCTCCGATCAGCGCATGCCTGGCATGAACGGAACCGAGTTCCTGGAGCGCTCCATCGAGATCTTTCCCGATGCGAAACGCGCCCTTCTCACCGCCTACTCCGACACCGAGGCCGCCATTCGTGCCATCAATGCGGCACGTATCCACTACTACCTCACCAAGCCCTGGGATCCGCCGGAAGAGAAGCTCTACCCGGTCGTCGATGACCTTATCGAAACCTGGTGCAATACGCACAAGGAGCCCTTCGAAGGCCTTCGCGTCGTCGGCGCGCGTTACGCACTTCGCGATCACAATGTCCGTCAGTTCCTCACTCGGAACTACGTTCCGTACATCTGGCTGGATGTGGAGAGTTCTCCCGAAGCCCAGCAACTGCTCGAACAGAACGGCCTCACCAATGCGAAGCTGCCGGTGCTCTTCTTTCGCGATGGCTCCTTCGTGGAGCAGCCGGAGCAGACGCAGCTTGCCGAGCGCATCGGCCTGCGCACCCAGCCCTCACAGGATGTCTACGACCTGGTGGTGATGGGCGCAGGCCTCGCCGGACTTGCTGCAGGCGTCTACGGTGCAAGCGAGGGCCTTCGTACCCTGGTAATCGAGCAGCAAGCTCCTGGTGGGCAGGCCGGCACCAGCTCACGCATCGAGAACTACCTCGGCTTTCCCACCGGCCTCAGCGGTGCCGAACTGGCACAGCGCGCCTACCAGCAGGCAATGCGTTTCAACGTCGAATTTCTCTCCGGACGGGCCGCCTCTCTGCGTTCCGACAATGGCTACCACTTTATCTGCCTCGGCGACGGCCGCGAGGTTTCCGCCCAGACCTGCCTGATCGCCACCGGAGTCGACTGGCGAAGGCTGGATGTTGCTGGTGTAGAACAACTTACGGGCGCCGGCGTCTACTACGGCGCGGCTCTCGCTGAGGCTCGTGCCTGCAAGGGCGAGGAGGTCTTCCTGGTCGGCGGAGCCAACTCCGCCGGGCAGGCCGCCATGGCCTTTGCCCAGTACGCCCGCCGGGTTGTCATCCTGGTACGCGCCCCATCCCTCGAAAGCAGCATGTCGAAATACTTAATCGATGAGATCGGTCGTGAATCCAATATTGAGGTCTGGACCGGTTCCAAAGTCGTCGAAGCACTCGGCAATGGCCGTCTCCAGCAACTGCGTATCGCCCGGCCGGATGGGGAACATACCGTGAATGCAACGGGTTTGTTCATCTTCATCGGCGCGGAGCCGAAGACGGATTGGCTCCCGGCGGGCGTGCTGAAGGATGAACGAGGGTTTGTCTTGAGCGGAAATGACCTGAAGAGGTGTCAACAGTTCACTCGGCAGTGGCAGTTACAACGCGACCCATATCTGTTGGAATCGAGCGTGCCCGGTATCTTTGTCGCCGGAGACGTTCGTCATGGCTCCATCAAGCGCTGCGCTTCAGCCGTCGGTGAAGGTTCCATTGCCGTACAGTTCATTCATCAATACATGGCAGCCCGCTAGCATTTTTTTGTGGCTCAAGGAAAGGAAACAGTCGCACTTTCATCCAGCATGAGCAGTGATCAATCCACCCTTCGTATCCAGCGCGTTCCCTCGCAGACACTCTTTCCCGAGCTATCCAAGGTTCCCGTTTTTGCCGAAATGAAGGAAGAGAACCTGGAATGTCTCGGCACGGTCGAGCTGATCGAAGCGGAAACAGGCGCCGAAATTGCCCCTCCCGGCAGCACCTGCGAAGGGTTCTATGTCCTGCTCCATGGTGAAGTGGAAATCCACAAAGCAGGCAGGGAGGGGGAGCCGCCCCAGGTATTCACCCAGATTGCCGGCGAATCCTTCGGAGAAATGGCTCTGCTCAAGGGGGTGCACTCGACTTTCGCACTTCTCGCTACGGCGCCATCGCGCGTGGTCCGTTTTGATGAGGAATCCTTCTGGCAGTTGATGTTCTCCTGCCCCCGCGTGCGCGCAGCCATCCTTGGCAACATGGCGCGGCGGCTGGAGTCCTACCAGGTCAATGCCGTCCACCGCGAAAAGTTGGCGTCGCTCGGCACGCTCGCCGCGGGCCTGATGCACGAGCTCAACAACCCTGGCGCAGCCGCACTCCGGGCTGCTTCGCAGCTTCGGGAAAACCTTGCCCGAATGCAGGAGATCGGCCTCCGCTTTACCAACAAGCCCAAGAGTCAGGAACAGTTGGACTGCATGCGATGGCTACAGACACAGGCGATGCGCCGTGACTGCTGCGTCCTGATGGGCTCACTCGAACAGTCCGACCGCGAAGAGGCTCTGGCCGATTGGCTGGAGCAGGCGGGCGTCGAAAACGCGTGGCGCATTGCTCCCGGACTCGCCGACATGGGTATGGACCCTGAGCGGCTTGCATGTACCCGCAAGGTCTTTGAGGGACAGGATCTTTCTGACACTCTCAACTGGCTCGAATCCGTCATCTCGAATATCCAGCTTGTCTCCACCATTGAATCCAGCATCGCGCGCGTTACGGACCTCGTCGTCGCCGTCAAGAAGTACGCCTACGAGGGAAAGGGTGTCGGCACCTCGCTCAATGTGCACGAGAGCCTGCACAGCACGCTCATCATCCTGGGGCACAAGCTGCGTCACAAAGCCATCGTGCTGCGCAAGCACTTCGCCTCCGATCTGCCCTCGCTTGAGAATGCCGCCGCCGGACTAAATCAGGTGTGGACGAACCTGCTCGACAACGCCATCGACGCCTCCCCGCAGGGCGGAGAAATCGCCATCAGCACGCGGCGCGATGGAGACCGCATCGCCGTCAGTTTCGCCGATCACGGATCGGGCATCTCCGAAGAGGATCAGAAGCACATCTTCGAGCCTTTCTTTACCACCAAGCCGGTCGGCAGCGGCACCGGTCTCGGTCTGGACATCGCACGCCGCATCGTTGAGTCGAAGCATGGCGGCGAGATCACGCTCCAGACCAGCCCGCAGGGCACGGAATTTGTCGTCTATCTCCCCATGAACGGTGGCGGTGAGTTAATGCCGGAAGCAGCCGTCCCAGCCGCAGCAGGGGCTCCTGCCAAGGACACTCAGGCCGTCCCTTCCAGGTAGCGAATCACGCTATCGCCGCCAGAAGCGAGTCAGCGGCCCGCCCGCACCCACCACAGGATCGCTCGCGGGATAAGGCAGTGTCGCCATGCGGGCAGATGCCTCGGCGTTCGGCGCCTGACGGCAGATGTCCCAGCTCTGCCCGCGCGGATAGGCGCCCACCACCAGAAACTCAGCGCTCTCTTCCAACCGGCAGTGTCCTGTGCCTGTGGGCAGCACGGCGATATCGCCGGCGTGTACCGTTACCTCATGTCCGTTAGGTCCGCCCAGCATCAGCCGCGCTGATCCGTCCGCGAAGCCAAGCACCTCGTGCGCGGTCGAATGATAGTGATGGAAGTCATACACGCCATTCCGCCACTGCGCCGGCCATCCATTGCGCTCGAAAATCTGTTCGAATTGCGTCGCCGCATCGTCGCCGTGGGCATGCATCACGTTGCGATAGAGCAGCACCGGGAGATGCTCGTTGTTCGGCATCCACCCGTTTCGCGAGAGCTGCAGCACCTCCGGATCGCCCGCGCCGCCGCCCCCGCCGGTCACCTCACCCTCGCGTGCAGCGGCAAGCGCCCGGGAAGACCCCAGTCCCAACACACCCAGCATCGCTGCAAAAGCACGCCTGTCCATGTTCCGCCTCCGCCTACAGGCTTGGACTCAGCCAACCCTCTCCAGGCTGCACGCAACCCTGCCGTTCCTCGGAATCGTGTGTCATCCCGAACGAAGCGAAAGGCCTGCAACTCGGATGAACTTGTGGTCATCCTGAACGAAGTGAAGGACCTGCAGTTTTCTCTCGCCTCGTGCTATGCCTCCTGCCGTGACCGAAACCGCGCAACTTTAGCGCGATTGCCGCATACCTCCATGCTGCACCAGCGCCGCCGATGAGCTTTGGTGCGATCGTAGAACCACAGCACACAGTCCTCGCCCTCGCACCGGCGCACCAGGTGAAAGTCTGCCGTGGCCAGAAACTCGGCGACGGCCGCTGCCAGCGGCGCCAGAACTCCATTCGGATTTGTGTGGTCATATCGCCGCACCACCGAGAAAGCGCCATCCCTGCCGCGAATCAGTTCGTCGTGACTCTCTGTTTGCGCAAGAAACACGTTCAGCGGCTCTATATCCAGACGCCGGCTCGCCTTCCGCGCCGTTACCAGCACGCGGGTGATCTCGCGCAGCCGCCGGGCGGCAGTCAGAAGCGCGCCTCGTCGCGGCGGCGATGCAACCTTTGCCTCGAGCAATCCGGTCCGGACCAGCCAGCGCAGCACGTCGTCATCGCTCTGCCACACATCCGCCAGGCCGCTATCCAGCCGTGCGACTGTGTTCAACAGGTCCAGCGCCGAATGGTCGCCCACCAGCGCGGGATCGCCCACCGCGCGAGAGGACGACGGAATATCCCTCAAAGGCGGCCTCCAGAGTTTTCCACTGAAATATCTTCGACCTTTCCGAGTCTGACCGACAGACAGTTCCATCTCAACTGCGTAACCTTACATAATAAGTTAATCCGGTTACACAGAAAGGCCAAGGGGCCGCAAGAGAATCCCTCAACGCCACCAGCAAGGAGTCGATCATGCCCACAGCCACCATCCCCACCGCCACCCAATACGCCTCCATCCACACGGTAGAAGTCGACGGTCTCAAGCTCTTCTATCGCGAAGCCGGGCCAGCCGATGCGCCGGTCCTGCTTCTGCTGCATGGCTTCCCCACATCGTCGCTCATGTACCGCGAACTCATGCCGCGACTGGCATCGCACTATCGCGTCATCGCGCCCGATCTTCCGGGCTTCGGATTCACCGAGGTGCCCGCCGAGCGCAAGTACACCTACACCTTCGACGCGCTGGCCGTCACCATCAACGCCTTCGTCGAAAAGCTCGGATTGACGCGGTACGCCATCTATATCTTTGACTACGGCGCGCCGGTTGGCCTTCGCCTCGCCCTCGCCCATCCGGAGCGCGTCACTGCGATCGTCTCGCAGAACGGCAATGCCTATGAGGAGGGGCTGGGCAAGGATGCATGGAACCCGGTGCAGAACTACTGGCGTCAGCCCACACAGAAGAATCGCGACGCCCTGCGCGCATTCCTCACACTGGACAGCATTCGCTGGCAGTACACGCACGGCGCCTCCGACCCCGCGCGCGTCGCACCGGAGACCTACACCCTAGACGCTGCGCTGATCGCACGTCCCGGCAATCAGGAGATTCAACTTGACCTCTTTGGCAACTACGCAAGCAACGTAGCTCTCTACCCGGAGTTTCAGCGCTACTTCCGCGAGCGCAAGCCGCCCATGCTCGCCATATGGGGAAAGAACGATCCGTTCTTCATTCCACCGGGCGCTGAGGCCTTCCGCCGCGACAATCCAAACGCAACCGTGACCTTCCTTGATACCGGCCATTTCGCGCTCGAAACCCATGTCGATGAAATTGCGTCGGCCGTAGATCAATTTCTCGGCCGCGCCATTCGCTGACGACCCACAAAGCCATGCACTCCACGAGCCCACTCTGGCCAAAGCCAGGGTGGGGCTCGTCGCTTGGCCGCGCCTGTACGACAATGAAGCCATGACCGGCGTCCGCAGCAGCGTCCGTATGGACAAGTGGCTCTGGGCCGCGCGCTTCTTCAAGACCCGCGCGCTCGCCGCCCGTGCCTGTGAGCTGGGCCGCATTGTCGCCAACGGGCACGAGGCCAAGCCCTCGCGGGATGTCCACACCGGCGACCGCCTCCACGTTCGCACCGAAGCGGGCGACTTCCACATCGAAGTGCGTGAGCTCAGCGAAATGCGCGGTCCCGCAGCCGTGGCCCAAACGCTCTACAACGAGACGGACGAGAGCCGGGAGCTGCGCCGGAAGCTCGCCGAGGAGCGCCGCGCGGCGATGCAGAAGGGGCTCCTGCCTCAAGGCAAACCCTCGCGTCGCGATCGTCAGGAGCTGAATCGCATGCGCGGACGGTTCTGAGCCTCGATGTCTGCGGTATTCTGCCGCCATGATGATCCGCGCGGCGCTGCCCGCTGACGTTCCCCAGATCGTTGCCATCGAGCAGATACCCGAGTACCGCAACTACATCGGCGCTTGGTCAGCCGAGGAGCATCTTCGCGCCATGACCAATGCGGACAACGAATACTTCGTCGCGCACGGCGATGAGGCCACGGTCGAGGGCTTTGCCATCCTCCAGGGAATCCGGTCCGAACATCATTCCCTGCACCTCAAGCGCATTGCAGTCCGCACACCGAACCGCGGATTTGGCAGAGCGCTGCTCGAGTACGCAACGGACCGTGCTTTCCTGCACCATCGTGCGCATCGCTTCTGGCTGGATGTATTCGAAACCAACGCACGCGCCCGCCGCGTCTATGAGGGCTACGGCTTTCGCTACGACGGCGTCATGCGCGAGGCCATCCTGCTCGATGGCGAATACCACACCCTCGCGCTCATGTCTCTGCTCGATCGTGAGTACACAGCAAGGCAACAGCACGGCCGCCAGACGGCTACCACCCCTACCGGCGCCTGACTCTCTCATACTTTCCGGCACCCCTGCCGATAAACACCTTGGCGACGCTTTCCCCGCGTCCGCCCATCCTTCGCAACGGAGTGTCTCTCGCGTGTTCGCCATCCTCGGAATTCTTGTCGTCTTCGGCGCGGTGCTGGGTGGCTACCTCATGGAAAAGGGCAACCTGCTGGTGCTGGTGCAGCCGGCGGAGTTGCTCATCATCGGGGGCGCCGCTGCCGGCACGCTGCTCATCGCAAATCCGATGCATATCCTCAAGGGCATCGCCTCCGGAATCAGCAGCGTCTTCGGTGCCTCGCGCTACGGCAAGGAACGCTATCTTGAGACGCTGCGCATGATGTTCGGCATGCTCACCAAAGCGCGGCGCGAGGGAAATCTCGCCATCGAGCAGGACATCGAAACCCCGCAGGAGTCAAAGCTCTTCGCCGAGTTCCCAGCGTTCCTCAAAGATCACCACACCCGCGACTTTGTCTGCGACACACTGCGCATGATGATCACCGGCGGCGTCGAAGCCTTCGACATCGACCAGATGATGGAATTGGACATGGAGGTGCAGCATCACGATGCCAACCTGCCCATCTCCGCTCTTACCACCGTTGCAGATGCGCTGCCTGGCCTTGGCATCGTCGCCGCGGTGCTCGGCGTCGTCATCACCATGGGCGCGCTCGGTGGGCCGCCCGCGGAGATTGGCCACAAAGTCGCCGCGGCGCTGGTCGGCACCTTCCTCGGTATCCTCCTCTGCTACGGGCTCATCGGTCCCATCGGCGCGAAGATGTCGAAGTCGGCGGACGAGGAGCGCTGCTTCACTCACATGCTGCGCGTGCTCATGCTCTCCGCGATCAAGGGCAGCGCACCGCAGATCGCCATCGAGATCGGCCGCCGCGCCATCCCGCTGCACGTCCGGCCCAGCTTTGCCGAAGTAGAGCAGGTGTGCCGTGGCGGCGGAGCACCCGCCGTGCCCGCGGAAGGCGACGAAGGGAAGGCGGCATGACGCCGCACCCGGTACCGCAGCGCCCCATTGTCATCATCCGAAAGCGCGCTCCGCATGTAGCGCATCACGGCGGCGCATGGAAGGTCGCATACGCCGATTTCGTCACCGCCATGATGGCGCTCTTCATCGTGCTCTGGCTCATGAACTCGAGCGATCACATGCGCAAGGCCATCGCCGGCTACTTCAACGATCCGCGCGGCAGCACAGCCACCGTCGGCACCGATCGTGCCGGCGCAGGCGATGCTATAGCATTGTCCCGTAATGACCTGCGCGATCTGAAGGCGCGGCTGGAGCAGCAGGTCACCAGCAATCCAGCCCTGGTCAAACTCAAGAAGCAGATTGAGATCACCATCACGCCCGAAGGGCTTCGTATCGAGCTCATCGAATCGCGCGACGGCACCTTCTTCGAGACCGGCAGCCCCACGCTGAATGACAACGGCCGCACCACGCTCGCCCTGTTGGCGCACCAGCTCGGTCAAGTCCCCAATTTCATCTCGGTCGAAGGTCACACCGACGCACGCGCCTATGCCGACGTCAATGGGTACGGTAACTGGGAGCTATCCGCCGATCGCGCGAACGCAGCGCGCCGGCTCATGGAGCACGCCGGCCTCCGCATGGGACAGATCTCGCAGGTGCGCGGTTTCGCGGACCGCCAGCTCCGCGTGCCCACCGATCCGCTCGATCCATCGAATCGCCGCATCTCGGTCATCGTGCACTACCTCGCGCAGTCTTCCCCGCTGGACGACGCGTCCGGCGAAACGCCAGGGAATCAAAGCGAAGACTCTGGTGCTGCGGCAGCTAGTGCCTCCTCAACTCGGTCCAACGAAGGGCCAGCATGAGCTCTACTGGCGAGTGAGCTGGATCTTCGCCAGGGTTGCCGGCTGATCGCTCGTATTCTCCACCGTCAACTCGCCCAGGCCATTTGCACCGGCCTGCACGCATGCGCTGCACGTTTGGTTGGCGGGTAAACCACGCACGGTCAACTGCGCGGCGCTTGCGCCGCTCAGCGAGCTTTTCCAGCTTCCACTCGCCAGCGGGATAGCCGAGAAATGCGTGGAACCATGCGGTGCAATCACAAGCTGTGCCTGCCCATCGATCAACCGCACGGAGTTCGCGTTCTTGCTTGTTGCCAGATACGCAGGCACCGCCATCTGATCGCCCGACGCTTTCATGCCCAGCTTGCCATCAATCCGGCGAATGTACACTCCCGCCCGAATCGGATTCGGTGGTCCTGCATCGATGTGAATGAGCTGATAGTGCGCAGCAAAGCGCGGATCGGCCAGCAGCTGCTTGTCGGCAGGGAAGAGCGGTTCGCTCTGGAAGTTGGCCAGCAGCAGCAGATCCGGCTTGTGATCCAGCACGTACTTCCCGTCACCCAGTTCATACCCCACTCGACCTTGCCCACGATTGGCATTTGGATGTCGCGCGATGTGGTAATCATTCAGTCCCAGTGGGTCGATGACCTCCATGTGCGCAAAATACGGCACTACCCCCGCCGCATCCGAAACCAGCAAGGGCTGCTGTGCACCGAACGCCGTTTTCAGGAAGAGGCCAATCTGCTTGCCTTCGCGCTCCCAGGTTTCGCGTGGCGAAAAGAAATCGGACGTCAGCACTAGTAGCGTCAGCACCAGGAAGATCGCGACGCGCAGCCGAGAGAACCGGAACGGCGCGCCAAGCGTCAGCAATCCGCAGCCCGCCACCAGAAATCCCATCAGGGCCATCGCGGGAACAAAGTGCCGGTATGCAGGGAAGATATCGCCGCCAACGATGAAGATGTAGAGCAGCCAGCCAATCGATACCGTCCCCAGAAAGATCACCTGCCGCCGCTTGCCGGCAATCCACAACGCAATACAGCCGATAAACGCGAGCAGCAGGAACACGAACTCCGAGCGAACTCCGTACACCTCATACCGAAGACCCGTATAGAGGCGGTGCAGCGTAAAAGCCACCTTCACGTAGGCCGTGTTCGGCACCCACGCGCCGTAGTACGCATGGCGGAAGAGTTCCTGCCCCACGAAGAACAGGATTGGAATCGGCAGCAGACGCGATCGTGCAATCAGCGTTCGCGCCCGTACGCCGTCTGCCAGCACGGCGCCCGCATAGAACAGCGCGGTGAAGAGCACAGCATCGGCGCGCGACAACACCGCCAGCCCCAGCAACACGCCCATCGCATCCGCGTCGCGAGGATTTCCCTTCGCCGTCGAGATCCAGCGAACTCCGAAATACGCCGCCCAAGCCAGCAGCGCCGCCAGCAGCGGCTGCTCCAGCCCGCCCAGCGACCACACTGCCACCGGCGCGCTCAGCGAAAGCGCCAGACATCCAATCAACGCAGAAATGAACCGGACCTTCGCTGGAAAGTCGCGATACACCTGCGCCCCAACCGCCACGATGCCCGCTACCGTCGTCACGATGCCCAGCAGGTGCGCCGCCGACTCCAGGTTCATCCCCAACGCACCCAGCCCCGCGCACATCAGCACCCAGAGCAGGTTGCTGTATCCCTCCACGGCGGGACGCATGTCATTCCAGGTCAGTCCATGCCCTTCCAGCAGCCGCTGGCTGTAACGCAGCGAGATGTAAGCGTCGTCGCCCATGAACGGCCAGAAGTGATAGATCTGCAGCGCCAGCGCAGCGGCGCAGATCGCCGCCAGCGCCACCAGTGACAGCGTTGTCAGGTTGCGCCCGCGCGGCGCGGGTGCGGGACTGAAAAGAGGAGGAGCCTGCCTCGGGGTCGTGGACATGTGTTGCCTTGGATAGGTCTACCGGAAGTCTACCAATCGGGGGTTGCTGTCACCTTGGGCGAAGCGAAGGGTGAGAACAAAAAAGCTCGCAGTGCCGCCAGTCAAGCCGCCGCCAAACCAAACGGCAGGCGCCATCACGACTCGCCCCGCAGGTGCGTCCGCCCATGCGGCAAGCTCGTAAGGCACAATAGAGCCCAAGGAGAATCCTTTGGAAGCCTTTCGTCGCCTCGCCTCACTACCGCCGTACGTCTTCAACACCACCGGCGATATGAAGGCCGAGGCGCGCCGTCGCGGTGAGGACATCATCGACTTCGGCATGGGCAATCCCGACGGCGCCACGCCCCCGCACATCGTCGCCAAGCTCATCGAGGCCGCCGCGCGCGATTCCACCCATCGCTACTCGCTCTCCAAGGGCATTCCGCGCCTGCGCAAGGCCATCTGCGACTGGTACCAGCGCCGTTACGGCATCGAGCTCGATCCCAACTCTGAGGCCATCGTCACCATCGGTTCCAAGGAGGGCATCGCGCACCTCTGTCTCGCCACGCTCGATGACCAGGACGCGATCCTCGTCCCCAACCCCAGCTACCCCATCCACATCTATGGTCCCACCATCGCCGGCGCGCAGGTCATCTCGGTCGAGATGAATGATCCCGCCGGCTTCCTCGACCGCCTCCAGCACGATCTGCCCGGCATGCGCCCTCGTCCAAAGATGTTGCTGCTCAACTTCCCGGCGAATCCCACCGCGCAGACCGTCGATCGCGCCTTCTTCGAGCGTGTCGTCGCCTTCTGCCGCGCGGAGCAGATCTACCTCCTCCACGACTTCGCCTACGCCGACCTCGTCTTCGACGGCTACCGCGCGCCCTCGGTCATGGAGATCCCCGGCGCAAAAGATATCGCGGTCGAATTCTTCACCCTCTCGAAGAGCTACAACATGCCCGGCTGGCGCGTCGGCTTCATGGTCGGCAATCGCGACCTCGTCGGCGCGCTCACCCGCATCAAGAGCTACTTCGACTACGGCACCTTCACCCCCATCCAGGTCGCCTCCATTCAGGCGCTCGAAGGCCCGCAGGAGTGTGTCGCGCAGATCTGCGACACCTATCGCAAGCGCCGCGACGCGCTCGTCCGCGGCCTCAACCACATCGGCTGGCCAGTGGAAAATCCGAAAGCAACGATGTTCGTCTGGGCTCGCATCCCTGAGCAGTACCGCGCGCTCGGCTCACTCGAGTTCGCAAAGAAGCTCTTGCGCGAGGCCAAGACCGCCGTCAGCCCCGGCATCGGCTTCGGCGAGCACGGCGATGGCCACATCCGCTTCTCGCTTATCGAGAACGAAGAGCGCACCCGCCAGGCCATCCGCGGCATCCGCCGCATGTTCGAGCACGGCTGACCCGGCTGCTCAAACGGCTCGCATAAGCACGCAGGTGACGTCATCGTGCTGCGGCGCATTTCCAGCGAACCGGTCCAGGTCGGTCAGGATGCTGTTCAAAAGCACCTCGGGAGTCGTCACCGCACCGGAATGCAGCATCGCGATCAGGCGCGCTTCTCCGTACTCCTGCTGCTGCGTGTTCTCCGCCTCGACGACCCCGTCGGTAAAGATCGCCAGCCAGTCTCCGGGCTCCAGCACCCGTTCGCCCGACTCGTATGTAGCATCCTCCAATACTCCGAGCGGCACCCCTCCCGCGTCGAGTCGGTCGATCGCGCCCGATCGGCGGCGCAGTATCGGATTGTTATGCCCGGCATTGACGTATGTCAGTCGACGCGATGCCGGCTCGTACTCCGCAATGAATGCGGTCGTGAACCGGCGGCCTCTCTGACTGTTGCTGCAGGCGTACCGGTTCATTCTCGACACCAGCTCCGTCAACGGCCCGTGCGTGCTGCTGAGAGTTTTTAAACTCGCCTGGAAGGTTGCCATCAGCATGGCAGCGGGCACGCTCTTGCCGGCAACATCGGCAACCGCGATCAGAAACGTGTTGCTTCCCGGTTCAGCCGAGGCGCGCGCAAAGACATCGTAGTAGTCACCCGCCACCGTGTTGGCCGGGCGGGTGGCGAACGCAATCTCCACGCCGGGCACGGCCGGTGGCTGCGACGGAAGAAGCCATGCCTGAATCTCTTTGGCAATCTGAAGATCTCTCTTCATCACCACGCGGTCGGCGACCTCTAATATCAACAGAACGAACATCAGCAGTCCGCCATAAAAGTGAAAATCCAAAGCGAAGATCTTCACTTCATGGGACTTGGTGACCACGCTCCATTCCCCGCCGGGCACGATCACAAGCGCTAGCGCAATCAGCAGCAGAACACGGCGTGCTGGCGTCAGCTTTTCGACAATCGCCCAGAAGAATTGCCTAGCGATGCCCAAAAAGTGATGGCTGCGCGATGCGCCCGCGATTCGTGTGGGATCCACCTCCTGCGAATACAGCCGATAGCTGGAATGCGCGTCTTTTCGAAACTGCGACCAGAGCTGGTTGAGCTCCATGCCCTCGGTCACGCGCCGCCAGAATTCTTTGGCTCGGCCGTCCGATGGCTGTTTGCGCGGGACATCTTCCCAGGGGCGAATAGGCGGCGTTGCCATGAAAATGAGTCTATTGGATCGAGCGCCGGGCAGCGGAAGCCTCGTGCAGCGGTGCTCCGTTACGAACCCCCCGCCATCGGGCACCATTGCTTCCCGGCCGCCATCCCCGCATAATCCTGATCCATGCACATAGCCGGTTCGTGGATTCTGCTGATCTTCGCTCTACTTATCGCAGCCGTCCTGCTTCTGCTGCTTCACCTCACCGAACTCGGCCACTTCATCCATCAGCAGATACCCGATCGCCCGCACCGCCGTCTGTTCCTCGCCTCCGTCAGCTTCTTCATCACGTTCCTTGCGGTGCGGCTGTTAGTCGCCTCCATCACCCACCACATCGGGCCCTTCGGCTACGTCGAGATGGGTGGCCGCCACATCCATCATCTCGTCTGGGGCATCCTGCTGCTGCTCATCACCGGCCACGCCACGCTCGCCGAGGTCGGCACCAAAGCCACACCCGGGTCGATCTTTCTCAGCCGTCTTCTTTCCATCGGCTATGGAGTTGGCGCAGCACTCACCCTCGACGAGTTCGCGCTCTGGCTGAATCTCGACGCGATGGCCTACTGGTCGAAACAAGGCCGCGAGAGCATCGACGCAGTCGTTCTCTTCGGCGCACTGTTGGCCATCACCACCTGGGGCGCACCGCTGTGGCAGCGGCTTTTCAAACCTCGGGCAAAATAATATTCATCTCTGCTTGGACGAGAGAAAACCAGCAGATGACTTCCGCTGCTGGCTCACTGATTCACACCGGAAGCCAGAAACCCGCCATCCACCGGCAACACCACTCCGGTCACATAACTGGCAGCCTCCGAAGCCAGAAACACCGCCGCCCCCACCACCTCTTCGACCTTCCCAAACCGCCCCTGCGGCGTGCGCATCAGCAATTCTTGCCCACGCGGCGTCGAGTCCAGCAACTGCTGATTCAGCGCGGTGCGAAACACTCCCGGAGCAATCGCATTCACCAGCACCCCGCGCCGTGACCACTCGACAGCCAGCGAGCGCGTCAGCGCCGCAACCCCGGCCTTGCTCGCCGCATACGAAGCCACTTCATGGAATGACACGAAGCTGTTCAGCGAAGCGATGTTGATGATCCGCCCGGCGCCGCGCTCCAGCATCTGCGGCGCAAACACCTGGCATCCGCGCAGAGTGCCGGTCAGATTCGTATCGACAATCGAGTTCCACTCAGTCTCTTCGATCTCGAGCGTTGGCACCCGCCGGATGCGT